>OLSQ01001950.1_pt1 | contig 15787 bp, 18 predicted proteins | sample 1672561 | NCBI WGS metagenome assembly OLSQ01 (sample SAMEA3136699, study PRJEB25190) | human gut metagenome | biome: human gut; feature: human-associated habitat; material: faeces | place: Austria | collected 2013 | reverse complement strand
CTGCACATCGCGGGCGGAAACGTCGTTCAGGATGGTGTAGCCGAACACATAGTCCCTGGTCTGCCCGGCGGGCACGTCTTTGACATCCCGGCCCAGCACCACGGCCAGCTCACACTCGTAGTCCAGCTTCTTTACAAGGTCGGTGTGGGCCTCAATGAAGCCGCCGTCCGGCACGGCACGGGTGACCCGCTTGGAAAAGTAGATGGCGTCCTGATGCTGGGTGGCAAAGGCGTCGGCGGAATACTTTTCCGCTTCGTCCGAGTGAGCCATGTAGTTGATGCCCAGGCAGACAACGTCCTGTGCCGGGCAGGGAATGGGGCTCTGCAGCTGCACGGCATCCAGCGGGACCGACGGGATGGCCGACAGGGCCAGCGCCAGCCCGGCCCGCACGGCGGGGGTCAATTGCGGGATGGCCTCAGTCAGGGTGTCGCAGGGCAGGCCCAGCCAGCGCAGCGGGGTGACGGCGGTGCCGTCGGCAGAGAGGACGGCGGGCTCCTCCACACCATCCGGGCCAAGGCAGGTGACAAAACGCATGGAACAGGCCTCCTTTCAGTGCCGGTAGGCGATGGCGTTCCGGATGCGGTCGGCCTCGGCCTGCCCGGCCAGCTGGCGCACCAGCTCCAGTGCAAACGGGATGGCACCACCCAGACCGTAGCTGGTGGTGATGTTGCCGTCCACGACCACTTCGGCGTCCAGCACATGGGCACCGGCCAGCTTGTCCTGAAATCCGGCGTGGGCCGTGGCATTTTTGCCTTCCAGCAGGCCCAGAGAGGCCAGCACGCTGGGTGCGGCGCAGATGGCGGCCACCTTTTTGCCGGATTTTGCAAAGGCGGTGCAGGTGTCGGTTACGGTCTTGTTGGCGGCCAGATTCGGCGTGCCGGGGATGCCGCCGGGCAGCACCACCAGATCCACATCGGAATAGTCCACTTCTTCGGCCAGTGCGTCGGCGGTGATGCGGATCTTGTGGCTGCTCAGGATCTCGCGGCTGCCGGATGCGCTGGCCACGGTCACGTCCACTTTAGCGCGGCGGAGCAGGTCCACCACCAGCAGGGCCTCGCACTCTTCGGTGCCCTCGGCAAAAAACACAACAGCTTTGCTCATTGGGATAAAACCTCCTTGAAAATAAGAACGCCGCGCACCGCAAAGCGGCACGCGGTGAAAAAATCAGTGCGTATTCTTGTCGGCTTCCAGCAATTCGCGCAGGACGCTGCCGTCTGCGCTCAGTACCCGGCTGACCCGGCTGATGATGGCACTGGACGCGCCGGTCTTGTCCATGATCTCGGTATAGATGCGCTTGTCTGCCAGCATCTCCGCGATGTTGAAGCGCTGTTCCATTGCACTCAGCTCGGAATAGCTGCAGACGTCCTGCAGAAAACGGTAGCACTGTTCCGGGGTCTTGAGCTGCAGGAAAGCCTCGTACAGACCGGATTGCCCGGTCGGATGATCTTTTGCCATGCGCGTTCTCCTTTTTCTGTCCGGCGGCGGGTGCCGCCACTTCATTGCACTACACCAGTGTAGTACAAACCGGGAGAAATTTCAATGCCTTTTTGCGGCAAACCGGGCACAGCCTTACAGGGTGTGCTCAAACACCAGCTCATTGCGGGGCACGGTGCCGGTTTCCTGCTCGGCGGGCTTCAGGCTGCGGTAGCGCAGCGCCTTGAAGAACTGCTGTACGGGCAGGGCCTTGGCATGCACGGTGCACCACATGCGGCCCTTGCCCTCGCCCCGGGCCAGACGCTCGCAGGAAAGCACGATGTCGCGGCCGATGGCCTTGCCGCGGTACTCCGGCTTGAGGTACAGGTGCATCAGATGCAGGGCGGTGTTCTCCATCTTCCAGGCAAAGTAGCCGATGTTCTTGCCGCCCAGCACGACGAGAAAATAGTTCACGTCGTTGTCGATGTCGGCCTCGATGGCTTCGGCGCTCTGCAGCTCCTCCACCAGAGTGTCCAGCTGCTTGCCGGGGTAATAGCGTTTGTAGACCTCGTGCCAGATCTCGCTGGCAAGGTCGGCGGTGGTGTGGATGTATTTGGCCTTGGCGACCAGTTTGTAATCGGGTTTCATAGTGCTCCTACTTTTGTCGGGGATCACACCTTGAGGATGTAATCCGATTTGCGGGGCGCGGCGGGCTGAGGGTCCCCGGCGGGGTAGCCCAGGATGCAGTGGCCGACGCCGATCCACTCGCCCTCGATGCCCCACTTCTTCAGCAGGGTCTTGCCCTCTTCGCTCTCAAACTCTTCTTTGGCGCGGTTGATCCAGCAGCTGCCCAGCCCCAGCGAGGCGGCGGCCAGCATCAGGTTGCCCATGACAAGGCTGCCGTCCTGCACAGCGCACTTGGCGTTGGCATCGGTCAGCACCACCAGAATGGTGGGCGCGCCGTACATGGGGTCGCAGTCCTTGCCCATGATGGCGGCGTTCATGCGGGAGAGCTTTTCCCGCGTGGCGGCGTCCTGCACCACCACGATCTTGGCACTCTGCTTGCCCATGGCGCTGGCAGCATAGGTGCCGGCACCCAGAACGGCTTCCAGTTCTTCGTTGGTGATCTGCTCCGGTTTGTAGGCGCGGCAGCTGCGGCGGCTCCGGATGGTCTGAATGGTCTCATTGGTCATGGCAATTTCCCTCCTGTGATCGGATAAGTTTATTGTACCACATTCCACGGCAGAGTGCAAAGTGGCCGGAACTCTCGGGAAAAGATGCAAAATGCACAAGAAATTGAAAAAAGATTATGGAAAAGCATCCTTGTTGCCGCGCGGCCGATACGTTATAATAGGGCTACCAGGAAGGAAAGGAGTCGTGCTCTATGGCGAAGGCATCTCAGGTCGTTATACTGGAAAATGAATTTTACATCATCAAAGCCCCGAACGGGAAGGTGCTGGAAGTAAAGGACTTCAATACGGAGAACGGCGCCGCCATCCAGCTGTGGAGCTACGCGGGCCATCCGTGGCAGCAGTGGCAGTTCGTGGACGCAGGCGGCGGGCGCTGGCGCATCCAGAACCGCTTTACCGGCAAGGTGATCGACCTGGCCCTGGGCGGCGTGGTGGAAGGCACCTGGCTGCACCAGTGGAGCCGCACCAACGGCTGGAGCCAGTGCTGGACGCTGGAACCCACCCGCAGCGGTCACACCCGCATCCGGAATGTGCTGGCGGACAAATACATTGACCTGGTGGGCATGAACACCGCAAACGGTGCTCATGCTCAGATCTGGACCTATGTGGCCGGCGGCAACCAGGAATGGGATCTGGTGCGCATCGACCCGGACGCCGCCCAGACGGCAAAGCGTGCGGAGGAAAAGCCGGACCCCCAGCCTACGCCCAGCCAGCGCAAGCATCAGAATGATCTGGTGCGCAAGCTGAACAATGCCGGACAGGGCCGCGCCAGCCGGAAGGACTGACGGCTCCCCGACACCGAAAAAGCATACGAAGTGACCCGGCAGAGCCTGCGGGCTCTGCCGGGTCCTCTTTCTGGCCGAAAATAACGCAGAAAAAGGAGAAGACACCCATGAACTTAGGTGCTTTTATGGATCCGGAGTACCCCATCTTCAGCACGACGCTGTGCTATCTGGAGCGGGATGACGCCTACCTGATGCTGCACCGCATCAAAAAACAGGACGACTACAACCACGACAAGTGGGTGGGCGTAGGCGGCAAATTTGAGCGCTTTGAAAGCCCGGAGGACTGCCTTGTGCGGGAGGTGCGGGAGGAAACGGGCCTTACCCTGACGCGCTGGCGCTGCCGGGGCCTGCTGACCTTTGTGTGGGGCAACATGACCGAGTTCATCCACCTGTACACCGCTGACGGCTGGCAGGGCGAGATGGTGCAAGGCGACGCCTGCAAAGAGGGTGTGCTGGAGTGGGTGCCCAAGGAAAAGGTGACGGAACTGCCCATCTGGGAGGGCGACAAAATTTTCTTCCGCCTGCTCAACGGGGATCGACCGTATTTTTCGCTCAAGCTGGTGTACGACGGCGATACCCTGAAACAGGCGGTACTGGACGGGAAACAGATCGTCGGAAAGACCTGACCGGCAGCATGTCTGGGAGCTTTCCCACGCAAGTGAATCGGGCCATTCCATCGCCCGCCCTATTGCCTAGCGGCAACAGGGTCCCACCCCAGCGGACACTTGCTTTGGGAAACTCCCTGCCATACTGCCTTCAAAGCTGGCATAAAGCCAAAAAGCCGGAGACGCATTGAAACGCCTCCGGCTTTTCATATCATAATGCTTTAGTTCAGCTTCAGGTCGCCGTCCTTGATCCAGCCCAGCTTGCGCTCTGCCTCACAGAAGAGGACGCTGAGCACGGCGGGCAGGACGAAGCACAGCAGGATCATGGCCGCCCAGTCCATGGGGGTGATGGCAGCTTTGGTGCCGGCGGCAATGTCGCTGACCCAGCCGGTGTACACGCCGATCTGGCCCACCAGACCGCAGGTGCCCATGCCGGAGGAAACGGCGGCACCGTTCATCTCAAAGTGGAACAGGCAGGTGGCCAGCGGGCCGGTGATGGCACTGGCCAGCGTGGGGGCGATCCAGATCCGAGGGTTCTTGATGATGTTGCCCATCTGCAGCATGCTGGTGCCCAGGCCCTGACTTACCAGGCCGCCTACACCGTTCTCGCGGTAGCTCATGACGGCAAAGCCCACCATCTGGGCGCAGCAGCCCGCCACGGCGGCACCGCCGGCCAGACCGGTCAGGCCCAGTGCGGCGCAGATGGCTGCCGAGGAGATGGGCAGGGTGAGGGCTACGCCCACGATCACCGACACCAGAATGCCCATGATCAGCGGGGCCTGCTCGGTGGCCCACATGATCAGGGTGCCCACCTGGCTGGCGGCTGCGCCGATGGGGGCAGCGATGAGCATGGACAGACCGACGCCCACAAAGATGGTCACCAGCGGGGTGACCAGGATGTCCACCTTGGTCTCCTTGCTCACGGCCTTGCCCAGTTCAGCGGCCACGATGGCAATGATCAGCACGGCCAGCGGGCCGCCGGCCCCGCCCAAGGCGTTGGCCGAGTAGCCCACCGTGATCAGACTGAACAGCACCAGCGGCGGGCAGTGGAGTGCCCAGCCGATGGCGCAGGCCATGGCCGGGCCGCTCATGGCCGTAGCGTAGCCGCCCAGATCCACCAGCATTTCCAGCCCGGTCTGTTGGCCCAGCGTCTTGATGATGGTGCCGATGAGCAGACTGGCGAACAGGCCCTGTGCCATGGCACCCAGTGCTTCAATGAGGTAGCGCTGCGGAGAAATGACGATGTCCTTGCGCTTTAAAAAATCTTTCACATTTTCCATAAATAACCAACCTTTCCGGTCTGCGGCGCGGTACGCCGCAGAGAAACTGCATGTCAAGTATAATACCATACACCTGTCAAGACAGCAAGAAAAAACGGGATTTCCGGCGGCAAAAACAGGAAATTTCGGCTTTGTGCAATGTTTTGCCCCAGCGAAACGTATCCCTTTTGGAGCATTTTTCGGGTGTGCGGACGCAGGCCTGCCCGTGCGCGGCGGCCGCGGCGGCAAAGTCCAGCCGATTGACGGCGGGACGGCATCGGGTGTATACTGAACCTGTGTGAAAATGCATGAATGGCCGTCCGCTTTTGCGGCGGCAGACTATAACTAAAACAGGGATCCGGAGGCGAAGAAGTACGGCATGAAACGAATTTGGAACAACAGATTTTCGGCACGCGGCTGGGGCAAGGCTGCGGCTGTTTTTACCATGGCCATGGTGCTGGCCGTCGGCGGTCTGGGGGCGGCCATGAATCTGGCCGACCTGCAGGGGGCTGTGACGGTGCAGCCCATCGTCCGGCAGCAGAGCGGGACGGAACCGGAGCAGAAAACAAAGCTCTTCGGGAAGAAACAGACCGGGTCGGCGGCTTCTTCGGAAGAATGCGCTGCGGACAGCACGGAAGAGCCCCGGGCGGCGGAAGGACCCACGGCACAGGCACAGCCGGAAGCCGCCGAGCAGCCTGCCGCACAGACCGCGGAGTCTGAGACGACCGCAGAGCAGGGCGAAGAGCCCGCCGCAGCGGAGAACCCGGCGGAGCCTGCACGGGACACCGCAGAGGAACCGGACCCGCTGGTGCCGGGCCGCGCGGAGGACGCAGAGCCGGACACCACGGAAAGCACGGAAACGGCAGAGACCGCACAGGAGAACAGCCCGGTGATCCTGCAGCAGGAAACGCCGGAGCTGGCCGCACAGGACCCGCAGGCACCCCCGGAGGAAACGGACGCCGCAGAGAATGACCTGTCCGGCCGCACGCCGGAGGGGACCATGCTGTTGACCGACGAGCAGATCCGCAAGGCGCTGGACGAGGGTGCCCTGGATGAGGCCGAGGCACAGTGCATCGACCTGAGCGACGAGAACGGCTTTTTCAGCTGGCTGTGGAACTGGCTGTTCGGCAAAAAGGACAACCAGGAGGAATACACCGGCTGGCTGACCAAGAACGGCAAGACCTATTACTACAGCGCCTCCACCCATAAGCCGGTCACCGGCATCCAGTCTGTGGACGGCAAGCTGTATTACTTTGACGCCGACGGCGTGATGCAGAAGAATGTGAACTTCGGCATCGACGTGTCCAAATACCAGAGCAACATCGACTGGAACAAGGTGAAGAAGGCGGGCGTGAACTTTGTGATCATCCGCATCGGCTACCGCGGCTACGGTGCCAGCGGCACGCTGGTGCAGGACCCCATGTTTGAAGAGCACTTCACCAACGCCCGCAACGCGGGCCTGAAGGTGGGCGTGTATTTCTTCACCCAGGCGGTGACCGAGGACGAGGCCCGCGAGGAAGCACAGGGCTGCAATTGGGTGCTGAACGGCCGCAAGCTGGACTACCCCATCTATTATGATACCGAGGCTTCCACCTCTCCCAACGGCACCGGCCGTGCCGATGGCCTGGGCAAGGAGGATCGCACCAAGTGCGCCATCGCCTTCTGTGAGGAAGTCAAGGATCTGGGTTACAAGCCAGGCGTGTACGCTTCCACCACCTGGTTCCGCAAGCGGGTGGACCTGGACGCCCTGCGCAAGTACACCATCTGGAACGCCCATTACGGCGTGTCCAGCAGCCCCATCGACTGCGATATGTGGCAGGGCACCGAGAAGGCCCGCATCAATGGCTACAGCGGTGAGCTGGATGCCAACATCAGCTACATGGGATGACAGGAGGAGCGCGATGGACCGCATTCGCCTGATCGCGTCGGACATGGACGCGACCCTGCTGGACGGGCACAGTCAGCTGCCGCCGGACTTTCTGCATCTTGTGCAGGAGCTGGCCGGACAGGATATCCTGTTCGCGGCTGCCAGCGGGCGGCCGCTGTACAAGCTGGAAGAGATGTTTGCTCCGGTGCTGGAGCAGACCCTTCTGGTGGCCGACAACGGCGGCGCTGTGCGCTGGCGCGGCAAAGACCTGTTCGTCTCCCGCATGGAGCCGGAGGTCTGGCACCGGCTGACAGCCTGCGCGGAGGAAAACGGGGATTCCTTTGTGGTCTGCGGGCTGGAGAACGCCTACCTGCGCCCCTGTGACCGGTGCTATGATGCCGTATACCGCAACTTCTACAACCGCATTGCCTATGTGTCGGATCTGTACACCATCGACGCCGCAGTGGACAAGTTTACCATCTATCTGCCGCAGGACAATGCGCAGGAGGTGTACGAGAAGGTCTACGGCCCCCGCTTTGGGCAGGAACTGGCCGTGGCGGTGTCCGGCAAATGCTGGATCGACGTGACCAACCCCGGCGTGACCAAGGGGAAGGCTGTGGAGCGTCTGAGCAGGCTGCTGGACATCCCATCCGGTGCCATGATGGCCTTTGGCGATACCTACAACGACATCGAGATGCTGGAGGCCGTGGGATACGGCTTCCTGATGGAAAACGGCAGCCCGGAGCTGCGCAGCAGGGTGCCGTATCTGGCCCCGCCCAACACGGAATACGGGGTGGCCCGGGTGCTGCAGCAGGTATTGCGGCAAAAGGGCTGCGTCTGCCCGGCGGATTTTACAAAAGCACACTGACCCCATAAGGGAGCTGCTGCACGGAAAAAGCGTGCGGCGGCTCCTTTTTTGTGCCGCATACCGGCCCCGGGCGGTGCATACACTGGTTCCAGAGTGTGCAACGCAAAAATGGTGCTGGGGAGGCAGGGCGATATGTTTGTGATCACGTTGAGCAGAACGAGCCTGAAAAAACTGGGGCTGGGGGCCATGTGCTGTGCCCTGGTGGTGTGCAGCGCGCTGCTGGGGCGCTACATCAGCACCCGCACGGTGACGGCTGCGGCGTCGGTGAACAAGATCGAGAGCGCACAGGACATCCAGACCTGGTTCACCGGCTACGGGCTGGAGGTGGACGGTGCGTCCATCACCGCCGACAAAGTCAAGATCCCCCGCAAATGGGACGACAGCTTTTCCGCCTTCAATGGGGTGGTGCAGCAGAGCGGCATGGATCTGACCCGCTGCAAGGGCAAAACGGTGGAAAAATGGACGGCCCTGATCCCGGCGGCCAGCAGCGGCGAGACCAGCCGATACGGGGTGTTGCTGGTGTGGCGCAAAAAGGCTGTGGGAGCCTACCTGCTGGAGCGGCCCTCCGGCGTGGTGGTGGGTCTGAAGGACTTGCAGACGGCCATGGCCGAAGCCCAGCAGACTTCCGGCGAGGACTACAGCGGGGACTGGGGCGAACGGCACGACGAGGAACTGGACGCGCAGCAGACCTCCGGGGAGGACTACAGCGGCGACTGGGGCGAGCGCCATGACGAAGAACTGACCGGCGACGCGGCGCAGCAGACTTCCGGGGAGGCCGGAGAGCAGGCCCAGGCGGTGGATTATGCGTCCCTGCCGCTGGACGCCGAAGGCTACCCCGTGGAATGATGCGGGCCGGAACTCCCGGCAAAACCGGTACGGTCCCGGAATGAACAACCGATTTTGCATGGAAAATTGGGTCGCAGAATGCATAAATTTTGCAAACAAAAATGAAAAAATGTAAAAAATGAGCATTTTTGGAGCTTTTGTATGTTCAAAACTACCAAAATTTTGCCGCAAAAATCAGCAATATAGAACGGTGCAAAAAGACGGTGCAGGGTTTATAATAGATGTATAAACTTTTCCTGTATTTTACGCCCCATGTGCTGGAGTTTGCAGCGCCGGGCACAGGAAAATCAAGTAAGGAGAAAATGATTATGAAGGAATTCCAGTATACCGTTAAGGATGCCTGCGGCATCCATGCTCGTCCGGCCGGCCTGCTCGTCAAGACCGTGAAGGGCTTTGCCAGCACCGCCACCCTCGAGAAGGACGGCAAGAGCTGCGACATGCGCAAGCTGATGGCTCTGATGGGCATGGGCGTCAAGCAGGGCGAGACCATCACCATCAAGGTAGAAGGCGACGATGAAGAGGCAGCCGCTGCAGCAATTCAGAAGTTCCTGACCGAGAACGTCTGATCCCGCCGTGATGCCACAGCCCTCGCGGAGTGATCTGCGGGGGCTTTTTTGAAATGGATGAGTAAGAAGGAGAATGAGCGATGCAGGTAGGCACCGGTAGAAGCATTCTGAACGGCATTGCCATCGGCAAGCTGAAGATCTATAAGAAAAAGGACACCGTGATCTCCACCGCAGAGATCGCCGACACCGCTGCAGAGGTGGCCCGCTTTGAGGCTGCCCAGCAAAAAGCCATTGAGCAGCAGACTGCTCTGTACGAAAAGGCACTGGCCGAAGCAGGCGAGGACATTGCCGAAGTGTTCAACATCCACGCCATGATGCTGGAAGATGACGACTTTGTGGACGCCATCAAGGAGATCATCAACGGCCAGCACAAGTGCGCCGAGTACGCTGTCAAGACCGCCGGCGACAATCAGGCTGCCGTGTTCGCAGCCATGGATGACCCGTATCTGCAGGCCCGCAGCGCGGACGTCATCGACATTGCACAGGCGATCCTGGACATCCTGCAGGGGGTGGACAATGCCAGCCTGCAGGGCACCGAGCCCAGCATTCTGGTGGCCGAGGATCTGGCCCCGTCCGAGACGGTGCGCATGGACAAGAGCCTGCTGCTGGGCTTCATCACCCGCGAGGGCAGCTCCAACAGCCACACCGCCATTCTGGCCCGCAGCATGAACATCCCTGCCCTGATCCAGTGCAAGGATATCCAGGATGACTGGGACGGCAAGATGGCCGTGGTGGACGGCTACAATGCCTGTGTGTATGTGGACCCCACCCCCGATCTGCTCAAGAGCCTGAAAAAGCGCCAGCAGGAGGACCAGAAAAAGCAGGCCCTGCTGCAGGAGCTGAAGGGCAAGCCCAACACCACGCTGGACGGCAAGACCATCAACGTGTTTGCCAACATCGGCGGCATGGGCGACGTGGGCGCTGTGCAGCAGAACGACGCCGGCGGCGTGGGTCTGTTCCGCACCGAGTTCGTCTACCTGAACTGCAAGGACTTCCCCACCGAGGACTACCAGTTCGAGGCTTACAAGCAGGTGGTGGAAAGCCTTGCACCCCGCAAGGTCGTTGTGCGCACCTGTGATATCGGCGCAGACAAGACCGTGGATTACATGAAGCTGGACCACGAGGACAACCCCGCACTGGGCTACCGCGCCATCCGCATCTGCCTGACCCGCAAGGACTTCTTCAAGACCCAGCTGCGCGCGCTGCTGCGGGCTTCTGCCTACGGCAACATGAGCATCATGTTCCCCATGATCACCAGCCTGCGGGAACTGCAGGACGCCAAGGCTGTTCTGGAAGAGTGCCGCGCCGAGCTGACCGCCGAGGGCGTCAAGATGGGACAGAACATTGAAGTGGGCACCATGATCGAGACCCCCGCCGCCGTGCTCATCGCGGACGAGCTGGCCGCCGAGTGCGACTTCTTCTCCATCGGCACCAACGACCTGACCCAGTACACCTGCGCGCTGGACCGCCAGAACGCCAAGCTGGAACCCTTCTTTGATCCCCACCACCCCGCTGTGCTGAAGGCCATCCGGATGACCATTGAGGCGGGCCACCGCCACGGCATCTGGGTGGGCATCTGCGGTGAGCTGGGCGCAGACACCGCCCTCACCGAGACCTTCCTGCGCATGGGTGTGGACGAGCTGTCCATGAACGCCAAGAGCATCCTGCCGGTGCGCAAGATCATCCGTAGCGTAGACCTGAGCAAGCCCTCTGAGAAGGCTTGATGATCCTTCTGACATAAAACAACACCGGAGCATCTTCGGATGCTCCGGTGTTGTTTTTTATTCTTACTCTCCTCTTGCCAGCGCCTGCAGCTTCTGCTTATCCAGCACCTGCACGCCGCCGCGGTACAGCCGCACCCAGCCCTCCTGCGCAAAGTATTTGAGCATCCGGCTCACCACCTCGCGGGCAGAGCCCATGTACCTTGCCATCTGGTCGTGGGTCATGCGGACATCCTCGCCGCCGGTCTTGGCAAGCTCATCGGTCAAAAAGATCGCCAGCCGCCGGTCGGCGCTCATGAACAAGATCTGCTGCATCGTCCACATGGTGTCGGAAAAGCGCTCTGCCGTCATCTGGTAGGCGTAGCAGCGCACATAGACGTTCTCCTGCATCAGCTGCCGGAAGATGCCCGCGCTGATGCACAGCGCTTCGGTGTCCTCCTCGGCGTCGATGTAAAGGTCGATGTTCACCGCATCCATCACGCAGGAGGCGGACAGGATGCACACCTCCCCGCCGAACAGGCGGTACAGCGTCACATCTCTGCCGTCCTCGGACAACAGATAGGAGCGCAGCTGCCCGCTGCGCAGCAGCAGAATGCCCACGCAGCTTTCCAGCGGGCTGTGCACCCGGGCACCCTTGGCGTAGTGCACCGGGCGGGTAAAGCGGCACAGCCGCTCCTGCTCTTCCGGGGTCAGCTGCTCCCAGAACGGGAACGCACAGGCCAGACACCGGGCGTGCGGAGATGTTTCTGCCATACGGCTCACCCCTTTCGCAGCGCCTTGGCGGCTTCCGTGCCCGCCAGCGCGCCCTCATAGACCGCTTTTGCCACCTGCAGCAGCCCGCCGGTGCAGTCCCCGGCGGCGTACAGGCCGGGCACGGTGGTCTGCATTTTATCATCCACCACGATGCGGCTGCCCTCTACGGCAGCGCCCAGCTTCCGGGCAAGTGCGGTGCTGCCCGCCACGCCCAGCGCCACGAACACACCGGATACCTCCCGCACCGTGCCGCCCGCCAGCTGCACACCGGTGACGGTCTGTTCGCCCAGAATGGCTTCCACCTTCTGGGTGCAGACGGCCACCTCGGGCGGGAAATCTGCGGTCAGGGCTGCGCCGTCCGTCAGCAGGGTGACGCTTTTTACCACCGGCAAAAGCGCCTGCACCTCATGCAGGGCGTACTCGCCGCTGCCCAGCACCGCCACGTCCTTTCCACGGTAGAAAAAGGCATCGCAGGCGGCGCACCAGCTTACGCCGTGCCCTTCCAGCCCGGTCAGCCCCGGGATGCGGGGCACCGCGCGGGAAGCACCAGTGGCCAGAATGACCGCGTCTGCCGGGTACGCGCCTGCCAGCGTTTCCACGGTCAGGCGGTCGGTCCATGTCAGCCCCACGGCTTCGGTCTGCACGAATTGCACCCCCAGCCGCCGGGCGTTCTCGATGCTGCGGCGTTCCAGCTCCTGCCCGGAGACCGGCTGAGCGAAGCCGTAATAATTTTCGATTGTTTCGGCGCGTGCCAGCGCCCCGGAGCCTTTGGTCAGCACGGTGGTCTGCACCCCGGCGCGCACGGCGTACAAAGCGGCGGACACCCCCGCCGGGCCGGAACCTACAATAACAATGTTGGACATGGTGTTGCTCCTTTGCCTGATTCTTTTACCCTTATTATTATATACCAAAACCGCGCTGATTTCTGTGACCGGGTCGCAAAAACTTTTTGAGCGGCGGGCACTGTTCAAGCTCCGGGGCGTGTGTTATACTGTTGTCATGTTGAAATTTCTGCCACAGGGGGCTTTTGCTTTATGTCCAAACAACGTCTGCTTTTCATCACCACCGGCGGCACCATTGCCAGCGTGCGCACCCAGCAGGGGTTAAAGCCCGTGCTTAGCAGCGAGGAACTGCTTGCCCATCTGCCGGAGCTGAAGGAGCTGTGCTGCCCGGAAACGCTGGCGCTGTGCAGCATCGACAGCACCGACCTCGGGCAGGAGCACTGGCTCATGATGGCACGCGCCATTCAGGAAAACTATGCCTTATACGATGGCTTTATCATCTGCCACGGCACGGATACGCTGGCGTATTCTGCGGCGGCGCTCTCCTATTTAATTCAGAACGCGGATAAGCCCATCATCCTTACCGGCGCACAGCAGCCCATCTCCAACGAGATCACGGATGCCAAGAAAAACCTGCGGGACAGCGTAGTCTGCGCCATCGACCCGGGCAGCCGGGGCGTGATGGTGGTGTTCGGCGGGCACGTCATCGCGGGCACCCGCGCCAAAAAGAACAAGACCATCAGCTACGACGCCTTTGCGTCGGTCAACTTCCCGGAGCTGGCGCTGGTGCAGGGCGACCGGCTGGTGCGGTACATCCCCTCGCCGTGGCCCACCGGCCCGGTGGAGTTCAGCCGCACGCTGGACAGCCGGGTATTCCTGCTCAAGCTGACGCCGGGGATGTCCCCGGCGCTTATCCCGGAGATCTTCCGTCTGTACGACTGCGTCATCGTAGAAAGCTTCGGCGTGGGCGGCATCCCGCAGCAGCTGATGGACGCCTTTGCCGCCGGGCTGGGCGATTACGAAACCACCCACAAGGTGCTCATCATGACCACGCAGGTCACCTACGAGGGCAGCGATGTGGGCGTGTACGAGGTGGGCAAGCGGGTGCGCAACCGCTTCCGCTTCTTGGAAGCCCACGATATGACCATCGAGGCGGTGGTGACCAAAAGTATGTGGCTGCTGGCGCAGAACTGCGAAAGCTTTGACCAGCTGCAGCAGCGGTTCTACCGTCAGGTGAACTTTGACACCTTTTACCACTGAGCTGCTTTTTCAGAACACCAGCTGCACCAGCAGTACATAGCAAAGGGTACCCCCCGCCACGCTGAGCAGGGTCTGGTGCTTCCACTTGTGCAGCGCGATGGTAGCCAGCAGCGCAAGGGCTTCCGGGATGCCGTGGCTGCCGGGGATGTCCGTCCCGCCGATGCCGGCGAGGCGTACCTCGACCCCGGCGCGACGCAGCAGATCGCAGGGCACGATGGCCTCCGCTTCTTCAAAACCGGCTCCAAGGATGAGATATACCATGTGTCAGTTCTCCTTCAGGCATTCCTGCACGCGCAGGAAAATTTCGTTGTGGATGTCGTCGATCGAGCGCATTTTACCGTCCTTTGCGCAGGCGATGGCCGTCCAGCCGTAGTACTTTGCCGCCTGCAGACCCGTGGCGCGGCAGCGGCGCAGATAGTCCATATTCTGCTCGTGGATGTCCGCGTGCGTGTGAGTATCGTGCTCACGGCGGCGCAGCATCTGGTCTGTCAGCTCCGTCGGCACGTCGAGATACAGCACGAGGTCCGGCACGGGCAGGCCCATATGGCGGTACTCGAGATCATAGAGCCACGCAAAAAACCTCTCGCGGTCCTGCTCCGGCTCCTTCGAGGCCTGATGGACGGCGTTTGAGGTCGTATAGCGGTCGGAGAGCATCAGGCCGCCGTTCCGGTAATACTCGCCCCAGACCTTGCGGAAGGCCGCAAAGCGATCGACGGCATAGAAGGTCGAGGCCGTGTAGGCGTTGACGTCCGAGGGACGCGCGCCGAACTCGCCGCCGAGATACATCCGGATGAGGGCGGACGACGGCTCCGTATACTGCGGGAAGACCATCGTGCGGAAGTCCACGCCCCGCGCCTCCAGCCGGCGGGTCAGGAGCGAAAACTGCGTGGATTTGCCCGAGCCGTCCGTTCCTTCAAAAACGATCAGTTTGCCCATGGGTCACTCCTTCTTTCCGCGCGCCCGCCATGCGGCGAACACGAATTTCGGCAGGCGCATCATGCGCCCGATGCGGCTCGGCTCGCGCAGCAGGCGATAGAGCCACTCCAGCTGCAGGCGGATCATCCACTTCGGCGCACGGCGCACCGTCCCGGCAAAGCCGTCCAGACTGCCGCCGAGGCCGATCATCAGGCGGACGTTCAGCTCCGCGCGGTGGTCGTGCATGAAGCACTCCTGCTTCGGCGCGCCGAGGCAGACGAACACGACGTCGGCTCTTGCCTCGTTGATGCGCGCGATGACGGGAGCTTCGTCCTTGAAATAGCCGTCCGCCGTGCCGCAGATACACAGCTTCGGGTGGGTCTTCTTCATATTCTCGGCCGCCTGCTCCGCGATGCCGGGCTTTCCGCCCAGAAGATACAGTCTGCCGCCCGTCTCCTCGAGCACGCCGAGCAGGTTCGCGGCAAAATCGATGCCCGCGACCTTTTCCTTCAGCGGCGTTTTGAGGATCTTCGCCCCCAGCACGACGCCCGCGCCGTCCGGCAGGACGAGCGAGGCCCCGTTCAGGATCGCGCGGAACGACTCGTCATGCAGGGCCTCATAGGCCATTTCGGCATTCGGCGTCACACAGTACGAGGCCTCTGGCCGCTGCAGCAGCGCCCGCGCCGTGTCGAGCGCCTCCGCCATGGTCACATTATCATATTGTACGCCCAGAACATTCGTCTTCATGCGCACACCTCTTCCATTATCGTTTTCGTATCTTTTATTTTACCATACTTGCCCGCCCTTGTCTACTCCCGGCGGGCCGTGCGGCGCGCACATTTCTTTCCGCCGCGCATACTATGGGGTAAAAGCGGGCCGGCACGGCTGTACTCCGCTTTTAACTGAGGCAGCACCGCATAATTCCCCTTCAGCCTTCGCCGAATGCTCTTGCTGAAT
>OLSQ01001948.1_pt1 | contig 15806 bp, 10 predicted proteins | sample 1672561 | NCBI WGS metagenome assembly OLSQ01 (sample SAMEA3136699, study PRJEB25190) | human gut metagenome | biome: human gut; feature: human-associated habitat; material: faeces | place: Austria | collected 2013 | reverse complement strand
GCTCTCATTTCGGTCGCAACTGATGTAGGCCAGATTGTCGAACTCGTTCCTTCCGAATTCCTTCAGGATATAAGTCTTCCCACATTGTCTGACCCCATTTAGTATCAGGGGCTTGTGCTGCTCTCTGTTTTTCCAGTCTACAAGCTCTTTGTATATCTTCCTCTTCATCGCTTTACACTTTTCGACACATGAAATGGTCAGATGTTTACACTTTTCGACACATGTTTTGGGCGAAAACCAACACTTTCTGACACATAATGCCATCGCAAAGCTACACTTTTCGACACATACTGCCAAATAAATGATGAAAAACACGCTGGTAATTAAGATATTTTAAGTCAAGCAAGCCATTGTCAGCAGCAGATGGGTTGTCTTCTTGCTCATGGCCCCTGCCGATGGCCTCACAATAGCCATCCTCGGGTTTGCCCTTTCGGTTTGTCTCGTCGCTATATATATAATAAGGTATAGGATGTCGCCCCGAAGGTCACCGGCGCGGCGCTTTGCGGTGCGGGAAGGTAAGGTGTTGCGCGTAGCCGTAGGCGTAATGCTCAATCTGATAATATCCACCTACGCATTTTATTCCATTGTCCTGCTGCGGGTAACGCCTACGGCTAATCGCAACTCCTACAGAGTTGCCAGGTTAGTAGTGCAGCTACCCAGGGTAGCGGTCTTCGCCCGCAACCCTGGGCTGGGGAATCGCAACTCCTACAGAGTTGCTGCTGCTTGTGGGCTCTCTATTTGTATCATTCCCCACGTTGCTGCTGCTTGCGGGCTCCTCGTTTGTATCATTCCCCACGTTGCTGCTGCTTGTGGGTTCCTCGTTTGTATCATTCCCCACATTGCTGCTGCTTGTGGGCTCCTTATTTGTATCATCCCCACTTAACTGCTGCTTGCGCACACCTCTTGTCAATACCTGGACAGGGTGGACTCCGCTGCCCCTGCTGGCGCCAACCGTGGGGCTGTGCTTTACTCCCTTTGCACCTTATTATATTATAATGCGCGCGACTGTAATGGCGGGCGCCATTTTTTCATGAATAAATAGGTTAATATCAAAAAAAATTAATACTTTTGCATGAATATAACATGTTATAGTTGTGGACAAGAATAAATTCGGACTACTAAGCCAAATAAAATACCCTTCTGACCTGCGCAAGTTGGATATAGACCAGTTGGCAGAGGTTTGCAGCGAGCTGCGCCAAGACATTATCGACGAGGTGTCGGTCAATCCCGGTCACTTTGCCTCGAGTCTGGGCGTCGTTGAGATTACCGTTGCCCTGCACTATGTCTTCAATACCCCCGACGACCGCATAGTGTGGGATGTGGGTCATCAGGCTTATGGTCACAAGATACTTACAGGACGTCGCGACACGTTCTGCACCAACCGTCATCTGCACGGCGTCCGCCCGTTTCCCTCCCCATTGGAGAGCGAGTACGACACTTTCGCCTGCGGTCATGCCTCCAACTCCATCTCTGCCGCCCTCGGTATGGCGGTGGCTGCCCGCAAGACCGGGCACGACGACCGTCATGTGGTGGCCGTCATCGGCGATGGTGCCATGAGTGGCGGTCTGGCCTTTGAGGGGCTCAACAATGTCTCGTCGACCCCCAATGATCTGCTCATCATCCTCAACGACAACGACATGAGCATAGACCGCGCTGTGGGTGGCATGGAGAAGTATCTGCTCAATCTCGACACCAATGCCACCTATAACAAGATAAGGTTCAAGGTGGCCCGATGGCTCGAGGACAATGGCCATCTGAGCGACCGCCGCCGCAAGGGCATCATACGACTCAACAACGCCATCAAGTCGGTGCTGAGCCATCAGCAGAATATCTTTGAGGGCATGAACATACGCTACTTCGGTCCCTTCGACGGTCACGACATCAAGGAGGTGGTGCGCCTGCTGCGCCAGCTCAAGGACATGAAGGGCCCCAAGCTGCTGCACCTGCATACCACCAAGGGCAAAGGCTACAAGCCCGCCGAAAACGAAGCCACCATCTGGCACGCTCCGGGCCGATTTGATGCCGAGACCGGCGAGCGCATCGTGAGCGACTCGTCCAACAAGCCTCCCAAGTACCAGGATGTGTTTGGTGAGACCCTGCTCGAACTGGCACAGATGAACGACCGCATTGTGGGCGTGACACCCGCCATGCCCACCGGCTGCTCGATGAACATACTGATGAATGCCATGCCCGACCGCGCCTTCGATGTGGGCATAGCCGAGGGCCACGCCGTGACCTTCTCGGGAGGTATGGCCAAAGACGGTCTCCAACCCTTCTGCAATATCTACAGCTCGTTTGCCCAGCGCGCTTACGACAATATCATTCACGACCTCGCTCTGCTCTCGCTGCCCGTGGTGCTCTGTCTGGACCGCGGCGGACTGGTGGGCGAGGACGGACCCACCCACCATGGCGCCTTCGATATGGCGGCGCTGCGCCCCATCCCCCATCTCACGATTTGCTCGCCCATGGACGAGCACGAACTGCGCCGGATGATGTACACCGCACAGCTTCCCGGCATGGGTACGGTGGTGATACGCTATCCCCGAGGCGCTGCCGAGCACAACGACTGGCGCTGCAAGCTCGAAGCCATCGAGGTGGGCACCGGCCGACGCATGCACGAGGGTCACGATGTGGCAGTGCTCACCATCGGCCCTATAGGCAATGTGGCTGCCGAGGCAGTGGCTGAAGTTGAGGCTGAGGGCCAGCTCACTGTGGCCCATTACGATATGCGCTATCTCAAACCCATCGACGGCGGCATACTCGACGAGGTGGGCCAGAGGTTCAGCCGCGTCATCACCGTGGAAGACGGTGTGAGATGCGGTGGTCTGGGAACGGCTGTCACCGAATGGATGGCCGACCATCACTATACGCCCGAGATTGTAAGGCTGGGCCTGCCCGACGAGTTTGTCGAGCACGGCACCGTAAGCGAACTGCGCCGCATCGCGGGTATAGACAAGGCAACGATTATTCAACATATTAAAGGATGAAAATCATTATTACCGGTGCCTACGCCATAGGTACCCATCTGGCACGACTGCTCTCGCGCAACCACGAGGACATCACGCTCATAGACCCCGACCCCGACCGGTTGGCACGCATCGGCAGCGACTACGACCTGCTGACGATGGTGGCCGACCCCGACAGCATACAGGCCCTCACCGATGCCGGCGTGGGCCACACCGACCTCTTCATCGCCGTAACCCCCGACCAGAGTCTCAACCTCAACTGCTGCATCCTGGCCAAGGCACTCGGTGCCCACAAGACCGTGGCGCGCATAGACCGCGCCGAATATATCGAAGACGACAAGCGCGAACTCTTCGTCAGACTGGGTGTCGACGAGCTCATCTACCCCGAGGTGCTCGCTGCCCGTGACATCAACAACGGTCTCAAGATGTCGTGGGTGCGCCAGCGTTGGGATGTGCACAATGGAGCCCTCATCCTGCTGGGCATCAAGCTGCGCGAGGGATGCGAGATACTCAACCGTCCGCTCCGCGAGCTCTGCGGTGCGCAGGACCCTTACCACGTGGTGGCGGTGAAGCGTGGCCCCGATACCATCATCCCTGGCGGTAACGACATGCTGCAGCTCTACGACCTGGCCTACTTCATGACCACGCGCCAGTTTATCCCCTACATCCGCAAGATTGTGGGCAAGGAGCAGTATGCCGATGTCAAGAACGTGATGATTATGGGCGGTGGCAATACAGCCGTCAACGCCGTCAAGGGCATGCCCGAATACATGGATGTCAAAATCATCGAGAGCAGTCTGGAGCGCTGCGAACAGCTCAACGACATGCTCGACAGCCATAAGGCGCTCGTCATCAACGGCGACGGCCGTGACCTGTCGCTGCTCACCGAAGAGAGCATCAACAATACCCAAGCCTTTGTGGCGCTCACAGGCAACACAGAGACCAACATCCTGGCCTGCCTCACCGCCAAGCGAATGGGCGTGAGAAAGACCGTGGCCATGGTCGAGAACCTCGACTATGTAAGCATGGCAGAGAGCCTGGATATAGGTACCATCATCAACAAGAAGGCCATCGCCGCCAGCCGCATCTACCAGATGCTGCTCGATGCCGATGTGCTCAATGTCACCTTCCTCATGTCGGCCAATGCCGATATCGCCGAGTTTATCCCCAAGGAGAACTCCAAGATTACCCAGAAGCCCGTATACGAACTGGGACTGCCACAGGGCATGACCATCGGCGGACTGGTAAGAAACGGCGTAGGTATGCTGGTGTCGGGTAACACCCAGATTATGGCGGGCGACACGGTGATGGTGTTCTGCCACAATATCAATATGAAAAAGATAGAGAAGTTCTTCATCTGATAGAGTGCAGCCGTTATGATCAACTGGAACATGATAAGCAAGATTATGGGAGCGCTCCTCTTCTTCGAGGCAGCCCTCATGTCGCTGAGCCTGGGCATCTCTGTCTATAGCGGCGAGGGCGACACGCCGGCGTTTGTCACCTCGGTAGGGCTGATACTCCTTGCCGCCATCGTCTTCAGGTATTTCGGACTCAAGGCGGGCAACCGCCTCTCGCGCAAGGACGCCTACATGGTCGTCACGCTGTCGTGGGTGGTCTTCAGCCTCTTTGGCTCGCTGCCGTTCATGCTGAGCGGATATGTAAACAACTTCACCGACGCGTTCTTTGAGAACATGTCGGGCTTCACCACCACCGGCGCCACCGTGATAGACGATGTCGAGGCGCTGCCCCATGGTCTCCTCTTCTGGCGCTCGTTCACCCAGTGGATAGGAGGTCTGGGTATCGTCTTCTTCACGGTCGCCCTGCTGCCCTCGCTCGACGGCGGCTATGTCAAGGTGTTCTCTGCCGAGATTACGGGCCCCATCCAGACCAAGCTGCATCCCCGTCTGTCGATGGGAGCCAAGTATATATGGATGGTATATGTATGCCTGACGGCAGCCAGTGCAGGCTGCTACTGGATATTCGGCATGTCGCCGTGGGAAAGCATCAACTATGCCATGACCTCGACAGCCACTGGCGGTTTCTCCATATACAACGACAGCATGGAGAACTTCCACTCGCCCGCACTGGAATATACCTGCACCACATTCTGCTTCCTCGCGGGCATCAACTTCACCCTGCTTTACTTCACCGTGGCACGCCGCCGCATAGGGATGCTCTTCAAGAGCGACGAGTTCAAGTTCTATCTCTTCATGACGGCAGCCTGTACGGCATTCGTCATGTTCCAGCTCATGGCGTACCGCGGCTATGACGCCGAGCACGCCTTCCGTTGCGGCGCCTTCCAGGTAGTCAACTTCCTGACCACCACGGGCCTGTTCAACGACAACGCCGCCCTGTGGCCCCATGTCACCTGGGTGGTGCTGGCGGTATGTATGTTTGTGGGAGCCTGCTCGGGCTCTACCAGCGGTGCCTTCAAGAGCATACGCAGTATGATGGTGCTCAAGGTGATACGCAATGAGTTGCGGCAGATACTCCACCCCAATGCCGTGCTGCCGCTGAGGGTCGACGGCGTCAATGTGCCCATCCAGAAGAGGGTGACGCTGCTGGCATTCCTCGCCACCTATGTCATCATGCTGCTGGTGGTGGCGTTTATCATGATAGCCTGCGGCATAGACCACACCAATGCCATCACCATCTGTCTGAGCAGTCTGGGCAACGTGGGTCCCTCGCTGGGTCTGGAGATAGGTCCCACGATGTCGTGGAGCCAGCTGCCCGACCTTGCCAAATGGACCTGCTCGTTCATGATGCTCGTAGGGCGTCTGGAGATATTCACCGTGCTGGTCATCTTCACCCCCACATTCTGGAAAGACAATTAGAAAACGACAAACAGTATAAAACAACAAACAATAAAGCGTATGAAACCATTAAAGTTTAAGGCTCTGTTGAAGCAGACCATCTGGGGTGGCGACAAAATCATCCCCTTCAAGCATCTCGATGACCATCTCGAGAACGTAGGCGAAAGCTGGGAAATCTCTGGAGTGCCCGGCAACGAGACAGTGGTAGCCGACGGTGAGTATGCCGGCAAGAAGCTCAACGAACTGGTAATCGAGCAGAAGGACAAGCTCGTGGGCAAGGCCAACTATGAGCGCTTCGGCGACGAGTTCCCCCTGCTCATCAAGTTTATCGATGCCCGTCAGGACCTCTCTATCCAGGTGCATCCCACCGACGAGATAGCCAAGCGTCAGGGCAAGGAGCGCGGCAAGACCGAGATGTGGTACATCATGGACTCTGACAAGGACGCCAAGCTCTACAGCGGTCTGAAGAAGCAGATTACCCCCGAGCAGTACAAGGCTATGGTCGAGGACGACACCATCACCGACGCCCTCGCCCAGTATGAGGTCAAGGAAGACGACTGCTTCTTCCTACCCGCAGGCCGCATCCACGCCATCGGCACAGGCTGCTTCCTCGCCGAAATCCAGCAGACCAGCGATGTCACCTATCGCATCTACGACTTCAAGCGCAAGGACAAGGACGGCAACTACCGCCAGCTCCACACCAAGGAGGCTGCCGAGTGCATCAACTACACCGTGGAGGACGACTACCGCACCCACTATGAGCACAAGAAGAACGAGGGCGTGACCCTGGTGGAATGTCCTTACTTCACCACAGCCGTCTATGACCTCGACGAGCCCATGACGCTCGACTACAGCGAGCTCGACAGCTTTGTAATCCTCATCGGTCTGAAGGGCGAAGGCACCATCACCGACAACGAGGGCAACACAGTGACCATCAGCGCCGGCGAGTCTATCCTCGTGCCTGCCACCACTGACACGCTCAGGGTCGAGGGCACTATCAAGATGCTCGAGACTTACGTATAAACCCTCATCGCATGGCCGATAGGGCATGTACTCCCCGCCGCAAGGCAATAACAGAAAGCGAGAGGAAGCACGGTATCAGCAGATACGGTGTTTCCTCCCGCTTCTTGTATGGACGGGGATGACGGTGACGGAGGCTGTGGGCTACTCTCCGGCTGCGGTGGCTGGCGGGGTAGGGTCGGCCGCAAGGGCGGTGGGCCCGGCGGTAGCCCCAACAGTCTCGGCTGGCGCAGGGGCATGATAGGTGTCGAGGAAGTGCTGCACATCGGCACGGATGTGAGCAAAGACATCGGAGAGCACATACCCCATGTTCTTCTTGAGCATCGCCTCGACATCTTCCACACTGTGCGAGTAGCAGCTCAGCTCATTGCGGCGCTGGGTGGAGTGCATGCTGTCGCGCGAGATTTCGTTTTCGCGCTCGCGGATAAGTTGGGCGCAGATGCGCGTCATGGCTGGGCTCACCACGCGGTCGAAGAGATGATGCCCCTGTATATATAAATAGGTGGTCTGTGGCGTCACGCCCAACGAGCGCAGACTCGCCTCGACCTTGGGGTAAGCCTTGACGCCCTCGGGGTAGTTGCGGCGCAGGGCGTCGAGCCGTCTGACCACCTTGTGAGACAGGCGGGCGAGCATGTCCTGGGCATGGACGTCGGAGAAGTTGCCCATCTCGATGACCGAGAGGAAGTCGCTCATCGTGAACTCGCCGTAATGGGGCGTGCGATAGAACCATACGTTCCACACGAAGAGCGGATAGATAATCTCGGAGAAACTGCGCAGATAGCCGTTGAAGTCGAAAATGTGGTGGTCGTTGAGGGTGATAGCCACGCAGACATCGTGGAGCGACGGGGCGTAGCACTGCAGGTTCTCGATGGCATAGGCGTAGGTGTGGAAGACGTATGGGCTGTCGATAATCTGCTGCGAGGTGGGCGTGGCCTTCTGGATAAGATAGTCGTAGTCGGCATCGACGCAGGCAATCATATCACTGCCCACGCGGTCGGTCATGAGCCGCATGAGCGCCGCCTTCTTGCCACGGTTGAGCTGGCGGGAGCGCGAGGGGAGCATCACCTGGAAGTAGTAGCTGTCGGTCTCGAAGCTCGAGAGGACAGTGCGCCAGAAGAACACGTCGTCGTAGCTTTCGACATAGGCCACGATGCGGTGACGCGCCTGCCTGGAGTTGAGCCTATTGGCAGCCGACAGGTAGTCGGAGGTGATGCTGTCTTTGAGTCGTCTACCCATTGTTGACAATAATATCGGATACCTCGGTCACACGGTCCATCCATCCGTTCATGATGACAGCCGGACTGTGGGTGGTGAGGATAATCTGTACGTTGGGGTTGAGCTCGAGGATGAGGTCTATGAGCTGCTGTTGCCAGTCTACGTGCAGGCTCACCTCGGGCTCGTCCATGAACAGCACGTAGGGATTGTTGTCCTCGACCAGCACGGTGAGCAGGATGGCGAGTATCTGCTTCTCGCCGCTGGACAGCTGATAGGGCAGTAGCGTCTCGCCGATCTGCGTGAACCGAATCTCGTTCTCTGTGCGCACAATCTTCTTGCCCGTGTCTGCGAAGAGTCTGTCTATCATGTCCTGGAACTTCTTCTTGGGCTCACTGATACGCTGGGCTTCGGCGGCACCGTCGCAGCCGCCCTGTTGGAGCACGCTGATGATGCGGTTGCCAATGTTGACCTGGTAATCGAGGTAGCGGCGCTGCAGTTGGAAGAGTTGCCAGTCGAGCTCGGTGACCAGAGAGATGTCGACCTTGGTGAGCATGTCGGCGTTGAGCAACGGCCTGTCGAACGAGCGTATGATATCGTAGCGTATCCATTTGGCGTCGGCTGGGCTCACAGTGAGGTGGACGCCCTTGAGCATGTGGCTGGGAAACTCGCCGCCGGCGGCGAGGCCCTTGACCACCTTGTTGAGGATGGTGCTCTTGCCCACGCCGTTGACGCCGCTCAGCACATTGACGCGGCGGTCCAGTTGCCACACGACATGACGCTGCCCGCTCCACAGCGACTCTATCTCTATCTCCTTGATGTAATCGGCATATTTCTGCATGATGATACAGGTTAAGTTTTCGCACAAATTTACGAAAAAAAGCCTTGCCTTGCACCCATTTATGGCTTATTTGTTTACCTTTGCCCCCGAAATTTAACTATTAATAAGATTATGAATGACAATCGTGCGCTCAAGGCCCATCTGAGTCTGCTCTTCGCCGAAATCTTTTGGGGCCTTATGGCTCCGGTGGGCAAGGATGCCATGGCCCACGGCATCGACGGCATCTGTCTGGTATCGCTCCGCGTGGCAGGCGCCGCGCTGCTGTTCTGGACGGCGTCGCTCTTTGCGCCCCGTGAGCGCATGGCACGCCGCGATGTGCTGTTGTTGGCTGTGGCGGCACTGTTTGGCATCGTGTTCAACCAGTGCATGTATACCATCGGACTGGGCATCACCTCGCCCGTCAATGCCAGCATCGTCACCACATCGATGCCCATCTTCGCCATGGTGCTGTCGTTCTTCATCCTGCGCGAGCCCCTGTCGGCGATGAAGGCGGGTGGGGTAGCGATGGGCTGTGGCGGCGCCGTCATCCTGATCGTGAGCAGCGTGTCGGCAGCCAACGCCCGGGTGGGCGACTTGCGAGGCGACGTGCTGTGCATGATGGCCCAGTTGTCGTTTGCCCTCTATCTGGCGCTGTTCAGCAAGCTGGTGCGCCGCTATTCCGTCATCACCGTCAACAAGTGGATGTTTCTCTGGGCATCGCTCTACATCCTGCCCATAGCCTCGCCCCACCTGATGGCCAACGACTGGTCGGCAGTGGCTCTTACCACCTGGGCAGAGGCAGGCTTTGTGGTCTTCTTCGGCACCTTTGTGAGCTACCTGTTGATGATGGCTGGCCAGCAGGTGCTGCGCCCCACCGTGGTGAGCGTGTACAATTATGTGCAACCCATCGTATCGGTCACCGTGTCGGTGCTTACGGGGCTGGCCGTATTCACGCTGAGTCAGGCGCTGGCGGTAATCCTCGTCTTCTCGGGCGTATGGCTCGTCACCAAGTCGAAGTCGCGCCGCGATGTCGAGCATCCCGCGGCCAAAGATTAACCCCGCCGGGCTGTTTTTTCGCATTATCATCAGAGATTTTATCATTTTTATCCCCTTCGGCTCGGCAGAAAGTGCTAACTTTGTAGCATCATAGACAGTAATTACTAATTTATTATAAACGATGATGAAACAAAAGACACTTCTTATTGCTCTGGCGCTGATGGGAGCGGTTACCGCCTCGGCACAGAAGCATGACGGCGGGCTCAGCAATGATATGCTCGCTGCCATCCGCAAGGCTCAGCCTACAGCGGCTCAAGACAAGGCGCTCTTCAATGCCATTGCCGCTAACTCTATCGACGACCTGGCGAAGAATTATGCTGCCAAGCGTCCTGTAGACACCCACTTCAGCAACGAGACTCCCAAGCAGAAGATACACAACCAGCGCAGTTCGGGCCGCTGCTGGATGTTCTCTGGCTTTAATGTGCTGCGCGCCAACTTTGCCAAGCAGCATCAGGACAGCCTCTGTGTAGAGTATTCACAGGCTTATCTCTTCTTTTACGACCAGCTGGAGAAGGCCAACCTCATGCTCCAAGGCGTCATCGACAATGCCCGCAAGCCCATCGACGACCAGCGTGTGCGCTTCTTCTTCCAGCACCCCATCAACGATGGCGGTACCTTCTGTGGCGTGGCCGACCTCGCCGAGAAGTACGGACTGGTGCCTATGGCAGTGATGCCCGAGACCTATTCGTCTGACAATACCAGCCGCATGGCAAGGATTATCTCTTCCAAACTGCGTGAGTATGGTCTTGAGCTGCGCTCGATGGTGGCTGCCGGCAAGAAGGCTCAGGACATCCGCAAGCGCAAGACCGAGATGCTGGGCACCATCTACCACATCCTGGCTCTCACCATCGGCGAACCCGTGCAGGAGTTTACCTACGCATTCACCGACAAGAACGGACGCACCCTGACTCCCGCCAAGCGCTATACCCCCAAGTCGTTCTACGATGAGACCGTAGGCCACTCGCTCAACGGCTCCTTCATCATGGTGATGAACGACCCTCGCCGCGAATACCACAAGACCTACGAGGTGGAGTATGACCGCCACACCTATGACGGCCACAACTGGAAGTATCTCAACCTGCCTATGGACGATATTGCCCAGCTTGCCATAGCCAGTATCAAGGGTGGCAGCAAGATGTACTCCAGCTACGATGTGGGCAAGCAGCTCGACCGCAAGCGCGGCTATCTCGACACTGAGAACTTTGACTACGGCTCGCTCTTCGGCATCACCTTCGGCATGGACAAGGCCCAGCGCATCGAAACCTTCGACAGCGGCTCTACCCACGCCATGACCCTCACCGCCGTAGACCTGGATAAGGACGGCAAGCCCGTGAAGTGGAAGGTGGAAAACAGCTGGGGAGCTGACAACGGCTTCGGTGGATGCTTCATCATGACCGACCGCTGGTTCCGCGACTACATGTTCCGCCTCGTTGTCAACAAGGAGTATGTGCCCGAGAACCTCCTTCGTGAGTTCGACCAGAAGCCGGTAATGGTTATGCCCGAAGACCCACTCTTCGCCGAGGATATGTAAGCACATAATCATCCCCATAACCAGAGCCCGAGTGACGGAGGCCACAGCCTTCTCGCTCGGGCTCTCTCTTTTTGTTATTCGCCTATGAATAATGATATTTTAGTGAGTTTTAACGATTATGGTTAGCCTTCCCCGCCTAATCATGGTAATTTTGTTACCAATTATGAAAAATGTTATCTTTACCCTGATCCTGTCGGCCATGGCGCTGATGCCCGTGCATGCCGACAATAAGCCGAGCAAGCTCTCGGCGCAGGCGTTGTATGCCCAGTTTCAGAACCCGGACAGCCGCTATCGTCCCTTCGTGCGCTGGTGGTGGAACGGCGATGCCGTCGTAGGCAAGGAGCTTGTGCGCGAGCTCCACTTGTTGCGCGATGCAGGCATCGGCGGTGTCGAGATTAATCCCATCTCGCTGCCCTACGGTGCCGACCAGCACGGCTACAAGCAGCTCACCTGGCTCAGCCAGCCCTGGCTTGAGGCCCTCGATACCACGCTGACCGAGGCACGCCGCATCGGTATGACCTGCGACCTGCTCATCGGTTCGGGATGGCCCTTCGGCAGCGAGACTCTGCCCCACAAAGACCGTGCATCGGTGCTGCTTACCGCTGCCATCCCTCTGACTCCCGGCCGTCATTACGAGTTCTCCAAGTTTGACCTCTTCAAGCGCCTCGACCCAGGAGTGTCTATCACCAACTCAGCCCGCGAGCCCCGCTTGGAGATAGCTTATCTCGTGCCCGACTCCATCAATGACTTCCGCCAGGCCAAGGATGTCACCGCCGAGTTTGCCAATGGCAACTACGTAGTAGACACCCCCGCCGAGGGCAAGTATCAGCTCTACGCCATGGTGCGCTTCGACTCCTTCGCATCGGTCATCAACGGCGCTCCCGGAGCAGCCGGCAGCATACTCGACCACATGAATGCGGGTGCCGTACGCCGTTATCTCGACAATATGTACAATACCATTGAGACCAAGACGGGTCCCCTCTCGCGCTGGTTGCGTTCGTTCTTCGTCGACAGTATGGAGCTCGAGGGTACCAACTGGACCGACGACTTCCGCGAGGAGTTCAAGCGCCGTCGCGGTTATGACGTGATGCCCTGGCTGCCCTTCACCATGTTCAAGGTAGGACGCCTGGGCGATGTGGAGAGCTATATCTTCGGTGCCAAGAAGGGCCCCGACTTCAAGAACCAGGTAGACCGCGTGCGCTACGACTTCGAGCTGACCAAGGCAGAGTTGCTGCAGGAGCGATATACCAATACCTTCACCTCATGGTGCAAGGAAAAGGGCGTCAAGTCGCGTGCCCAGGCTTACGGACGAGGCTTCTTCCCACTCGAGTCATCCCTCTCCTACGACATTCCCGAAGGCGAGTCGTGGACTACCAACTGGTTGCGCCACCGTCTGGGTGAAGAGATGGGCGATAAGGACTACCGCCGTGGCCGCGGATATACGATGATAGACAAGTATGTCTCTTCGGCAGCCCACCTTACCGGCAAGCGCCTCGTGAGCTGTGAGGAGATGACCAATACGTATCTCGTCTTCAACACCCCGCTCGAACTTATCAAGATAGGCACCGACATGTCGGCCTTCTCGGGTGTCACCCACTCCGTATGGCATGGCTTCAACTACAGCCCGCGCGATGTGGCATTCCCCGGATGGGTCCAGTATGGCAGCTACTATAACGAGAAGAACACATGGTTCCCCTACTGGAAGTATCTGAACAACTACCGTGCCCGCGTGAGCAGCATCCTGCAGAATGTGGACATGCAGACTGACATCGCCATACTGCCCCCCAACGCCGACCTGTGGACCGAGATGGGCGTGCAGACCGAGCCGTTTCCCCGCGACCTCAACGTGACCTATACTTCCCTCATCTGGGAAGCCATCCATAAGAATGGCGGCGGCGCCGACTATCTCAGTGAGAGCATCATCGAGAAATGCGACGTGCGCGATGGCCATCTCTGCTATGGCCCCAAGAGCTATTCGGCTATCTTCCTGCCCGATGTCAAGGGCACTACCCAGGGCGTGATGGACAAGCTGCTCGAGTTTGTCCGTGGTGGCGGCCGCGTGTTCTGCATCGGCACCTATCCCCAGCGCTCGCTCGGTCTGAAGGACTATCAGGAGCGCGACGCCAAGATGCGTGCCACCGTTGACGAGCTCAAGGGCTACGCCGACCGCTTCGTGCTGCTCGAGAAGCCCCAGGACGGCAAGTATCTCGAGTGGTATCGCAACGTGATGGACAAGTATCAGCTCTCCCACGCCGTTACCATCACCAACCCCGACCGCTTTGTGCTCCAGAACAGATACAAGGCCGACGATGGTTCCGACCTCTTCTTCTTTGCCAATGTCAACCAGAAAGACAGCAAGCAGACCGATGTGGTCTTCCCCGAGAGCATGACCCGTGGCAAGTCAGCATGGCTCTACGACCCCGCCGACGGCAAGCGCTATACGCTCAAGCTCGACGGCCAGCGTCTGCACCTCGACATGGGTCCCGCTGAGGCCTTCTTCGTGGTCTTCAACGATGTCAAGGCCAAGGCTCCCGTCTACAAGCGCAAGCCTCTGCAGGGCAAGCAGTACATCGAGTTGGGCAACTGGACCGCCAGCCTGCATCACTCGCGCGAGGGATGGGTCAAGACGATGGCCATGCCCGACAGCCTGCAGGACCTGAAGAACACTGAGTACTCCCACTTCATGGGCGACATCACCTACACCACCACCGTCAATGTGGAGAGCGGACGCATGCCCAAATACCTTAACTTAGGACGCGTGTGCGAGATAGCCGAGGTCAAGGTCAATGGACGCCCAGCCGGGGTGCAGTGGTTTGGCGACCGCGTCATCGACGTCGAAGGCATGCTCCATGCCGGTGCCAACACCATCGAGGTCAAGGTGACCACCCTCATGGGCAATTACATGCATACCCTCAAGGACAACAAGGTGGCACAGCGCTATGTAATCAAGCGCAATCACCCTCTGCGCTCTATGGGTCTGCTGGGTCCGGTGCGTCTGTATGAGTAGTTAATTTTTGATTAAAACCGAAAAATAAACGACTATATCTTAGCGGGTATCTATTTTTTGTAGTACCTTTGCAGTCAGCATTTAACGAAGATAAATCAATTATGGCACAAGAAGATGTTTTCAAGAAGATAGTCAGCCATTGCAAAGAGTATGGCTTTGTTTTTCCCAGTTCAGACATTTACGACGGTCTCGCCGCCGTGTATGACTACGGTCAGAACGGCGTTGAGCTTAAGAATAATATCAAGGAATATTGGTGGAAGTCGATGGTGCTGATGCACAGCAATATCGTGGGTATCGACGCCGCCATCTTCATGCACCCGACCGTGTGGAAGGCTTCCGGCCACGTCGATGCGTTCAACGACCCACTTATCGATAACCGCGACTCCAAGAAGCGTTATCGTGCCGACGTGCTCATCGAAGACCAGATAGCCAAGTACGAGGAGAAGATAGACAAGGAGGTTGCCAAGGCCGCCAAGAAGTTCGGCGACGCCTTTGATGAGCAGAAATTCCGCGCTACCAATCCCCGTGTGCTCGAGCATCAGCAGAAGCGCGACGCTCTTCATGCACGTTACACAGAGGCAATGCAGGGTCCCAACCTTGAGGAGCTGAAGCAGATAATCCTCGACGAGAACATCGTAGACCCCATCAGCGGCACAAAGAACTGGACCGATGTGCGCCAGTTCAACCTGATGTTCTCTACCGAGATGGGTTCTGTCTCCGACACTACCAACAAGATTTACCTGCGTCCCGAGACCGCCCAGGGTATCTTTGTCAACTACCTCAACGTGCAGAAGACTGGCCGCATGAAGCTGCCCTTCGGTATCGCACAGATAGGAAAGGCTTTCCGCAACGAGATAGTGGCTCGCCAGTTCGTATTCCGTATGCGTGAGTTTGAGCAGATGGAGATGCAGTTCTTCTGCCAGCCCGGCACGGAGATGAAGTGGTTCGAGTACTGGAAGCAGTATCGCCTCAAGTGGCACGAGGCTCTTGGCATGGGCGCCGAGAACTATCGCTTCCACGACCACGAGAAGTTGGCTCACTACGCCAATGCCGCCACCGACATCGAGTTCCGCATGCCATTCGGCTTCAAGGAGGTTGAGGGTATTCACTCACGTACTAACTTCGATCTCTCTCAGCATGAGAAGTACAGTGGTCGTCAAATCAAGTATTTTGACCCCGAAACCAATGAGAGCTATGTACCTTACGATGTTGAAACCTCTATCGGCGTAGACCGTATGTTCCTCAGCGTGATGTGCCATGCCTACACCGAGGAACAGCTCGAGAACGGCAGCCGCGTAGTGCTCAAGTTGCCCGAGCCACTGGCTCCCGTCAAGTGTGCCGTGCTGCCCCTGGTCAACAAGGACGGACTGCCTGAGAAGGC
>OLSQ01001939.1_pt1 | contig 15842 bp, 12 predicted proteins | sample 1672561 | NCBI WGS metagenome assembly OLSQ01 (sample SAMEA3136699, study PRJEB25190) | human gut metagenome | biome: human gut; feature: human-associated habitat; material: faeces | place: Austria | collected 2013 | reverse complement strand
GCATTCAAGGAACTGCTGGAGCGACGCCTGCCGCCCCTCGCCCGCGCGCACGGCCTGCGAGGACCTGTTCGTGCGCCTCGCGCCTTCACCGCTCCCCGCGGCAATTCTGATAGCAGGCGCCCTGATTCTGTTTTTCATTCCATGCACTGCCGCCTCTGTAGCCCTCGCGGGCGCCGCCTCGGTCTGGATACTGCTGCTGATCATCCTCGACTGGATCGCCTCGGGAAGCGTGCCAATGGCCAGCGGATACGAGACCATGCAGTGGATGTCCCTCGCCGCCTGCCTGGGAGGCCTCGGAATGAGCCGGCGTCACCCGCGGCTGCTGCCCCTGTGCTGCATCGTGGCCGGCCTTGCACTCATGGTGGCAATGATGGGCCACCGCAATCCGCAGATCACTCCGGTGATGCCTGTACTGCGCTCTCCGCTGCTGTCGGTCCACGTACTCGCAGTCATGCTCGCCTACGCAGGCATGGCCGTCATGGCTCTGTGCGGAGCCGCATGGTTCGCCGGACAGCGCGCACTCATGTCAGTAGCGCGCTCGATGCTGTGCCCCGTCGTGTTTCTGATGTGCGCCGGAATCTTCATCGGAGCTGTCTGGGCCAATCAGTCGTGGGGACGCTACTGGGGATGGGATCCCAAGGAAACCTGGGCGCTTATCACCATGCTCGTCTACTCCGCCGGGCTGCACACCTCACTATTCCGGCGCCTCCGAAGCGACCGGTGCTTCGCATGGTTCACCATCGTGGCCTTCATCTCGGTCATCATCACCTACTTCGGCGTCAACTTCCTCCTCGGCGGCCTCCACTCCTACGCCTGACCCACGTAGGCGACCGCCCGCACGGGTCCCCGAGGTCCTTCTCGAAGAGTTGCACCCAACATGAGCCGACGCCTATGTCTCATGCCGCCAACATCATGTAACACATATATTTTTATGTGGCTGATAGTTTATGCCTGCACCGTTATTGCCGGAAAGCCGCCCTCGCGGTTATTGTCGGACATGGGCTTTCCGGTCTTTAAGAATCGCCGGCATATTGTCTTTTGCCCATCCGATCAACGAATCGATATGGGGAAACAGCGAGCGTGTGCGGTCAGTGATACTGTATTCCACCCGCGGTGGCACCTCTGCATAGATCGTGCGCGTGACAAGTCCGTCCTCTTCAAGAGTGCGGAGAGTGTTGGTAAGCATCTTCTGGGATATGTCGGGGATCTCTCGGCGCAGGGTGTTGAAGCGCATCGTGGTCTGAAGATTCAGTGTATAAAGTATCAGCAGCGACCATTTGTCGCTGAAACGTGAAAGGATATTACGTATGGGACAACTTGGATATAATTCCTCGTTCATAATATGATGTCTGTTAAATTACTCTACAAAGGTAACCAATATTCCCGAAGTGTGCAACATGCATTTTTGAATGCGGTTAAAATATGTTAAGTCATGTTTTGCAAGCTATTGGTTATCTATAATGGTAACCTCGATGAAACTATGTGTCGTTCAGGTGCCCTCTTGACTTTACTGAGGCTCATGCGTTAACTTTGCATCAGCAAACAATTAAATTAGATAGTTATGAACAAGACTGCACTTATCGGCGCAAGCGGCTATGTGGGCGGCGCCATCCTTAACGAACTTCTCTCACGCGGCTATAAAGTAGAAGCACTTGTACGCAATCCCGGAAAGATCACGGTTGAGAATTCTGATCTTACTGTAAAAAAGGTAGATGTCGCCGACGTGAAGGCTTTGGCCGAAGACCTTAAGGGTTACGACTCGGTCATCAGCGCATACAATCCCGGCTGGACAAATCCCGATATCTACAACGAAACGTTGCAGAATTATCCACGCATCGTGGAAGCCGCAAAGCTGGCCGGAGTGAAACGGCTGCTTATCGTCGGCGGAGCCGGTACACTTTTCTGCGCCCCCGGTCTGCGCGTCGTTGACAGCGGCGTGATTCCCGCAGAAATAATGGATGGCGTGAAGTCCCTCGGAATCTTCTATCTTGACATCCTCTCCGAGGAGAACGACATCGACTGGGTGTTCTTTTCTCCCGCCGGGGCGTTCGTCGACGGCACACGCACCGGCAAGTACCGTCTCGGCAAGGACGACCTTATCGTTGACGACAAAGGCAACAGCACCATTTCCGTGGCCGACTATGCCAAGGCTATGGTGGACGAACTCGAGACGCCCGCCCACCACAAGGAGCGATTCACGATTGGTTATTGAGCTGCTCTAACCAATTGATTAAAATATGACAACACATCCCCGCCGGCAATACTTATCCGGCGGGGACTTTTTCATAACCCCATTAAGATGCATACCGCCGGAGGCGGCTTGCCCCCGGCGGTATTATGAACGCCGGACACAGATGTTTTTAAAATTTGAAGCCCAGATTCAGAAGCACACCGTTGTCCACGACACATCCAGCCGAACCTTGATACTCAAGTTCTATCAGGAACTGTTTGTACCATATGCCCAGACCTAATTCCCATACACACCTGTTTGCGTCGTCACCGTCATCATCCGAAGCAAACAGATGCGCATACTGTACACCTATATGAGTGTCAAATGTCGTGTTGATCCCTAAAGGTCGTTTCAGGCCAATAGTCGGGCCGAGCGATAACGCCGGTCCGTTTTTTACTCCATAATAATCATAATTATCGCCATATGCATCGTAGCAGAACGTGTTAAGGCCGACCTGCGCTCCCCAGTAAAGGCCGTTTTTATAGAACTGCCTCTGGTAGCCGAGCATTACACTGAATTTTCCATGCATCTCACACTCATAGTTATCTGCCATGAAGCCGCCACCGATTTTTACAAGCCAGTTCTGTCCGAAATCGACTCCCGGATTTTCTTTTTTAGGTTCGTTTATTACCGTGACGCTGCGCGACTGTGATCGCACGATCTGCGCGGAAGCTATTCCGGTGCAGAATACTGCAAGGAGCAGTAACGTGATAATCTTTTTCATATCGGTTTATTTCTTTTTGGTGTCGGGTGTTTTGGGCGCAGGATCGGCATCAACAACTGCTTCGCCGCGCTCTATGCTGATCCATCTGAAATCGGCTGTAGTCGCCGACTGCCAGTTGGCGAAGTTCGCAGGATAGCCGATCAGATTGATTACCACGCCTGTATCGGAAATCTTGATGTCGAAAGTCGGGGCTACGATTATATCGCATCCGTGCTTCTCCGATGACTTGAACAGCCCATAGGCACGCAGATTGTTAAGTGTGGCGGCGTCATTCTCGGGATACTGGCGTGAGATAAACTCAGCCGGTGTCAGCGTCCATGTGTCATGGATACGCCCGGACCTCGTGTCTACTACTACTTCGGCTACAAGCGGATGGATGTAAGTGGAAGGATGCACGTCGATCGTGCGCGCCTCTGAGGTCTGGAAGTCAAACCTCACTGTTTTCTCGGCGCTTGCTGCGGTCGCACCGGCAAGCATGATGAGAAAAGCAGTCAACAGCTTTTTCATTAGGTTTTCATGGCGCCCTGGTCGACCCTCAGGGCATCCAATAATGCAGAAGCGTGGGTCGCAAATGCAGTATCCCGATTGACGGTCGTAGGAAACCTTGAGGCAGATACAACAATAGCAACCCACGCGTATACGCGCGGAGTCGCTATGCCATCTTCTTGCCTCGATTTGAAAATTTCCTACGTTCTCAATCGACAAGAAAGCATAACGCTTCTTCTTTTAATCAAAATGTCACGGCAAAGTTAATAAAAAACTTTGTAACAGATACCATCCGCCTGAATTTTCACATCACGAATGCCTGCTTTTTTCGATATGGTACAGATAGTATAGCGCCGCGGCGCCTATCACAGCACAAGGCACTCCGGCAAGCGCCGGCGATGCCAGTCCGAACCCGTGCCGGATCACGGCGCCGCCCATGGCGGCGGCAAAAGCGTTCGAAACGTTGAAGGCGATCTGGATTCCGGCACCCCCGAGCATCTCACCGCCACGGGCATAGCGTACTATCAGATACTGCAGCGGGCCGCCGAGACCGAACAGCAGCCCAGGCGCGACAAACGCGAACAGAAGCGACGCTATCTTGTCGGACGCAAACATATACATCATCGGCATCAGTACGATGATCATCGTGGCGATTATCGCCGTGACAAGCGACGCCGGATACCTGTCAGCCAGCCGTCCGGCATAGAAATTACCGAATACCATTCCGGCTCCGACCAGCACCATTATGAAAGTCATCGACGCTTCGGAAAAACCTGCCACCTCTGTCATGACCGGCGCTATATAGCTCAGCCAGCAGTACACGCTCGCCTGGCCGAAAAACACTCCGGCATATATCAGCCACGGCTCGGGCTTCGACAGGAAGCGGAACTGCCCCTTCATCCCCGTATCGGGCAACGGAGCCAGCACCGGCACCCACGATCTGATAGCGATGAACGTGATCAGGCCGGCCAACGCCACAATGCCGAACGGCAGACGCCACGACAGCAGCTGGCACGCGAACGTGAACCCCGGCACCCCGACGAGATTGGCGACCGTCATTCCGCCGACGAGCACCGCCACTGCCGACGCACCCTTGCCCGTATCGGCCAGACGGGAACATACGATGGCTCCGGCGCCGAAAAACGCCCCGTGAGGCAACCCGGAAATGAATCGCGCCGCCAGCAGACAACCGTAACCGGGCGAGAGTGCCACCATGGCGTTCCCCACAGCTATGAATGCGGCCAGCAACAGCATCAGCCGCCTCAGCGGCATCCTGCGTAAAAGCAGCAGCGAGATTGAACCCACGGCCACACCGGCCGAATATGCCGAGATCAGATGTCCGGCCTTTACAATACTGATTTGCAAGTCGGTGGAAATGTCGCTCAGAATTCCCATCATTCCGAACTCGGCGATTCCGAGCGCGAAAGTCCCGAACGCCAGCGAAAGCAACGATTTCTTCATGATCATTCCTGTCAATTAAAAAGCCCGCAAAAGTACAAAAATTTCACGAGCCGCCTCTCACCTCACATCCGTACTTTTACATTACAACGCTTCAGACAAGGGCCGGAATATATTTTTAAAGGAGAAATAATATTTTTTACAATTTTTCTTGCAAAATTAAAATACAAGTTGTAACTTTGTGGCGGCAATTAAACCTATCTTAATCCGCGACAAGGACGGTTATACCTTCGAGACCCTCAACCCAATGTAAAACTTTTAACATAGGAGGCACAATCATGTAACAGCATCTCATCTTATACATACTATTAAAAAACGAGACCTTATACCTTTATCACCAACCCATTAATCCATATACACGAAACAGACACCCTACGTATACTCCTTTCCCGGAGGCCATCGGCCGCCGCCGCGGCAAAATTTTTGCCGGGGATTGGAGGTTTTTCACTAACTTTGCAAATTAAATCAAGATTAGAAGTGACCTATCCTCACAACATAGAAGAAAAGATCGGATTCGACATCGTCCGCAACAGCGTGGCTGCGCTGTGCTCGTCGCCGCTGAGCGCAGATATGGCACACGAAATGTCGTTCATGACCGATTTCGGCGATATAACGGCCGAACTTGGCCGTGTGGCCGAATTCAAACGCCTCACCGAAGGCGACGAGGGCTTCCCGGCCGCTGTCGTGCGCGACATCACGGCTCGACTGAAGGCCATCCGGCCCGACGGCACGTTCCTGACCGCATCCGAACTGACCGACCTGGCCGTGTCGCTCGAGTCGATCTCGGCGATCGACTCGTTCTTCTCGTCGCACCGCACCGACGGCGGCGCGTCGCCCTGGCCGCTGCTCGACGGACTGGCATCGGCACTGACACCCTACCCGGCCCTGACCCGACTGATCGACCGCACCGTCGACCGCTGGGGCGAGATCAAGGACACAGCGTCGGCCGAACTGGCCGACATACGCCGGCGCCTGTCGTCGATGGGAGGCACGATCAACTCCATCATGCGCCGGGTCATCGCCCGCGCCGTGGCCGACGGATATCTCGACCAGGACACGACGGCATCGGTGCGCGACGGCCGCCTGGTGGTGCCGGTCGCTCCGATGAACAAGCGGCGCATCCCGGGCATCGTCCACGACGAGTCGGCATCGGGCAAGACGGTATTCATCGAACCGGCCGAGGTGGTCGAGGCCAACAACCGGCTGCGCGAGCTCCATATCGAGGAACACCGCGAGGAAGTGCGCATACTGATGAATGTGGCCGCCGAGCTGCGGCCACACATCGACGGACTGCTCGACTCGTACAGCCTGCTGGCCACCTTCGACTTCATCCGGGCCAAAGCCACATATGCCATCAATATCGGGGCCTCGCTGCCGCACCTCGCGCCGCAACCCGAGCTTGAATGGTACCACGCCTGCCACCCGGTGCTTCAGGAAAGCCTGCAACGGCACGGACGCGAGATCGTGCCGCTCGACATCACACTGACGCCCGCGCGGCGCATCCTGGTGATCTCCGGTCCGAATGCCGGCGGCAAGTCGGTCACGCTCAAGACCGTCGCCGTGGTCCAGTACATGCTGCAGTGCGGACTGCTCCCTCCGGTCTACGACAACTCACATGCCGGAGTGTTCGACAGCGTATTCATCGACATCGGCGACGATCAGTCGCTCGAGGATGACCTGAGCACCTATTCGTCGCATCTGCGCAACATGAAATATTTCCTCGGCGAGGGCGACGGCCGCACGCTGTTTCTGATCGACGAGATGGGATCAGGTACCGAACCGCAGATCGGCGGCGCCATAGCCCAGGCCCTGCTGAGCGAGTTCAACGCCAAGGGCATGTGGGGAATCGTCACGACCCACTATCAGAATCTGAAGAAGATGGCCGAGGAGACCGACGGCCTGGTCAACGGCTCGATGCTCTACGACCGACAGCAGATGAAGCCGCTCTTCCAGCTCTCGGTCGGCAACGCCGGAAGCTCGTTCGCCATCGAGATTGCCCGCAAGACCGGGCTGCCCGCCTCGATCATCGACGCGGCTGCCGAGATCGTAGGCAGCGACTACGTGAACCTCGACAAATACCTGCTCGACATAGCCCGCGACCGCCGCTACTGGGAAAACAAGCGGCAGCAGATCCGCCTGAAAGAAAAAAAGATAGAGGAAACACTCGCCCGGTACGAGGGCGACGCCGACAATCTGCGCCGGCGCCGCAACGAGATACTGGCCGACGCCCGCGAGGAAGCTAAAAAGATTCTCGAGGGATCCAACGCGGCCATCGAGCGCACCATCCACGACATACGCCGCAGCCAGGCCGAACGCGAGGCCACCCTGGAGGCGCGCCGCCAGCTGGCAGCCGACCGCAAGGCTCTCGAAAATCAGTCGGCCGAGCATCCGCTGCTGGCCAAGGTAAAGAAACCGAAAGGCCACAAGGCCGAAAAGCCGGCCGAGCCGGCCGCCGGGAAAGCCCTTAAGGTAGGTGACAACGTGGTGCTCGACGGGCAGGGCGTGCCCGGCACCATCGAGGCCATACGCGGCAAGGAAGCCGTGGTGATATTCGGCCAGATCAAGACTACAGTGAAGCTGTCGCGCCTGACGCCGACGCTCAGGAAGCCCGGATCGGGTGCGTCGAAGGCCGCCTCGCTCGTGAGCGTGGCCACATCGGAAAGCAGCCGCGAGCGCCAGCTGCGGTTCAAACCCGAAATCGACGTGCGCGGCATGCGCGCGGACGAGGCCCTGCAGGCTGTCACCTACTTCATCGACGACGCACTGCAGTTCAATGCCTCGCGGGTCCGAATCCTGCACGGAACAGGCACCGGCGCTCTGCGGCAGTGCATCCGCGAATATCTGGGATCGGTAAGGGAAGTGCGGCATTACGCCGACGAAGACGTGCGCTTCGGAGGCGCCGGAATCACAGTTGTAGAATTATGAAAGAGAACGACACTGACGGGCGCGACGGATCTAGGCTGCTGTGGCAGCTGTTCGCCACGTTTTTCAAGATCGGAGCCTTCACTTTCGGCGGAGGCTGGGCAATGATATCCATCATCGAGCGCGAGATCGTCGACCGCCACCGCTGGATCGACAAAGCCGAATTCCTCGACCTGCTGGCCGTAGCGCAGTCGCTGCCGGGCATCCTGGCCGTGAACATAGCCGTGGCCATCGGCGACCGGCTGCGCGACATGCGCGGCAGCGTGGTGGCGGCGCTCGGCACCATACTGCCGTCGTTCATGATCATACTGGCCATAGCGGTGTTTCTGACACCGGAGCTGATCACGAGCGACCCGACGCTGTCGGCGATCTTCAAGGGTATCCGGCCGGCTGTCGTGGCCCTGATAGTGGCGCCGGTGATCACCTCGGCCCGTGCGGCGAAGATCGGACTGCGCACAGTGTGGATTCCGGCTGTGGTGGCGCTGCTGATCTGGTCGAAATGGCCGGTGGTGTCGAACCCCATACTATACATAGTCATAGGCGGCGCGGCCGGGTGGTGGCATCTGCGGAGCAGCAACCGCCGCCGGCTTGCCGGAAAGGAAGGAGGTGAGCGATGATATATCTGCGGCTTATCTGGAGCTATCTGAAAATCGGATTCTTCGGCTTCGGAGGCGGATACGCCATGCTGGCGCTGATCGAGAACGAGATCGTGACGCCGGGGTGGATCACCGAGAAGATGTTCACCGACATAGTGGCCATATCGCAGATGACTCCCGGGCCGATCGGCATCAACTCGGCCACATACATAGGCTATGTGGCTCCGATGGCGGCGCTGCAGCCGCCGGTGTCGCCGCTGTGGGGGATCATGGGGTCGATACTCTGTACCCTGGTGGTGATACTGCCGTCGTTTCTGCTGGTGCGCTATACGGGACATTTCGTACAGCGTCACCGCGACAGCGAGGTCATCCGGGGTATTTTCAGCGGGCTGCGTCCGGTGGTGGTCGGACTGATCGCGTCGGCCGCCCTGCTGCTGATGAACGGCGAGAACTTCGGCTCGGATACGCCCGATGTGATAAAAAGTATCGCGATAGCCGCAGCGGCGCTCGCGATGAGCCTTTTCACTAAAATACACCCTATCGTCACCATATGCCTGGCGGGGATAGCGGGCTACCTACTCTACTGACAAGTAATGGAAATAACAGACAGATACGAAGAAACGACCCGTTGGATGTTCGAGCAGGTGCCGATGTTTCAGAATGTCGGCGCCGGGGCATACAAGCCGGGGCTTGAGCGGACAGAGGCCCTGTCGGCGGCATTCGGCCACCCGCACCGGAAATTCAGGACAATACATGTGGCCGGGACAAACGGCAAGGGGTCGACGGCATCGCTGCTGGCCTCGGTGCTGACGAGCGCCGGCATGAAGACCGGCCTGTTCACGTCGCCGCACCTCGTGGATTTCCGCGAGCGCATCCGCATCGACGGCGAGATGATCGCGAAAGAGGAGGTGGTCGGGTTCATCGACCGCTACCGCAGTGTCGCGGGCGACATGGAGCCGTCGTTTTTCGAACTGACCACCGTGATGGCCTTCGACCACTTCGCCCGGCATGGCGTCGACATCGCTGTCATCGAGACGGGACTGGGGGGACGACTCGACTCGACCAACATAATCACTCCGCTCGTGTCGGTGATCACCAACATATCGGCCGACCACACGGCGCTGCTGGGCGACACCATGGCTCAGATAGCCGGTGAGAAGGCGGGAATCATCAAGGAAGGCGTGCCGGCAGTGATCGGACGCGCCGACGACCGGGATGTCCACGCCGTGTTCGAGGCAAAAGCGGCGGCGATGCACGCGCCGCTGACTTTCGCGGACGAGCACCGGGCTTTCAGCCGGGCCGAGCGCGGGGATGACCGCATCGTCTACCGCGACACGCCCTGGGGCGACATAGAATCGCCGCTGACGGGCGACTGCCAGCCGGAGAACGCCAACACCGTGTTCCATGTGCTGGGACTCGTGGACGGAATGGCCGACGCGAAGGCCGTGGCCGCGGGATTCCGCGACGTGGAGCGGCTGTCGGGCCTTCAGGGACGGTGGATGACTTTCAGCCGGTCGCCACTGACGGTGTGCGACACCGGCCACAATCCGGGCGGATGGTCGTATCTCGGTCCGCGGCTACGCAAGATGGCTGAGGGAGGGGCGCTTGACATAGTGATCGGTTTTGTAAACGACAAGGATATCGGCCACATCCTCAACGAACTGCCTCAGTCGGCGCGCTACTACTTCACCCGACCGTCGGTGCGCCGCGGGCGCCCGGCAGAAGAGGTGGCCGCAGCCGCGGCAGCCTTCGGACTGCAGGGGGCCATATACGGAAATGTGGCCGAAGCCTATGAGGCTGCCAGAGAAGCTGCGGGCGCTGACGGACAGATCTTTGTGGGCGGGTCGACGTTCATTGTGGCCGATCTGCTCAACACTTGTGGCATGTAAATTGTTAAACAATAGACCTAACCAAATAACCACACTGAAAATGGACTTTTTAACAAACGAAAAACTCGTCATAGTCGGTGCAGCCGGCATGATCGGTTCGAACATGGCCCAGACAGCCATCATGATGCATCTCACGCCCAACATCTGCCTGTACGATCCGTATGCACCCGGACTCGAAGGCGTGGCCGAGGAGCTGCGCCACTGCGGCTTCAATGGGGTGAATATCACCGCGACAAGCGACATCAAGGAAGCTTTCGAGGGGGCTGACTACATCATATCGTCGGGCGGCGCGGCCCGCAAGGCGGGCATGACGCGCGAGGATCTGCTGAAAGGCAACGCCCAGATCGCCGAACAGTTCGGCAAGGACATCAAGTCCTATTGTCCGGACGTGAAGCACGTCGTGGTGGTCTTCAATCCGGCCGACATCACCGGCCTGATCACCCTGCTCTACTCGGGACTCAAGCCTTCGCAGGTATCGACACTGGCCGCGCTCGACTCGACCCGCCTGCGCAACGAACTGGCCAAATATTTCAAGATTCCGGCCGATGAAGTTGTAAACTCGCGTACGTACGGCGGCCACGGCGAACAGATGGCCGTGTTCGCCTCCACCACGACGGTGGCCGGTGAGCCTCTGTCGCAGATCATCGGCACCAAGGCGCTGCCCGAACAGGAATGGGAGGAAATGAAACAGCGCGTGATCCAGGGCGGAAAGAACATCATCGATCTGCGCGGCCGCTCGTCGTTCCAAAGCCCGGCATATCTGTCGGTGGAGATGGTAGCCGCCGCGATGGGAGGCAAACCGTTCACCTGGCCTGTAGGCACATACGTGAACGACGGCACCTTCAACCACATCATGATGGCCATGGAGACTACCCTGGACAAGAACGGCGTGACCGTGCATCCCGTGAAGGGCACACCGGAGGAAAAGAAGGAACTCGAACAGAGCTACCACCACCTGTGCCACCTGCGCGACGAAGTGATAGCGATGGGTGTGCTGCCTCCGATCAAGGACTGGAAGGAACTGAATCCCAACGTATAACAGCCGCATCAGCATGCAATCAGGCCGGCAGGACGCATCCACCGGCCTGCTTTTTTTTATGCATTACTTTGGCTGATCGTTGGCGCAGGCGAGGACGCCTGCTTTCCCTGTGCGACTCTTTTTTGCAGGCGGGGAACGGGAGTGTTAAAGAATTTGGGAGATTAGAAAATTATTTGTAACTTTGCATCGCAGACCGCTTTTGCAGAGGCCCCGGTCTGGGGTTAAGCGGTGCGGGATGTAGTGAAAATACATAAGAAAGCGTTTATCCGCGCTGATTCTTGACTGTCAGAAATTCTCGCAAAATTTCATATCAAAGTCAAGGATTGAGCAACGGTAGATGCCCGTGGATATGTAATTATCTTGCTTTCGGCTATTTATTCCGCGAGGAATATGGCCGGATGCATAGATTGCATATACTGGCGTGGGCTTCTGCGTTGCCGTCCGACTTTGATAGGGCAATGCGAGAAGCCTCTGACAGTAGGATGGCAACAGATACAGATTCCTACGCTTTTTTCGTACACACCATTCTATATTGCCGGCGAGTGGAATCCGAGGTACATTACTTACGATGCCTGACATCGCGTCACTTGCGCCACATTATCGATATTGGGACAATCTTGTCAAGCTATGGAGGCTTGGCAAATATCCCCGCGCGCCTTATCTTCCCGAGCCGTGGTGGGGCTGGCACCCTGACAGCGGCGAGGAGCTCCACAGCGTGGTGCTGAATCTGAACCCCGGTTCCGGCGGACGGCTCCAGTCGCGCTGCTGCATGGCGTGTGTCATGGGATGCCCGGGTGGCAACACAAGCTACTCGTCGGCGATGGCCGACGGGACACTGCGCACCCATCTTGCCGACACCGAGCGCTGGCATCACCACAGGCGCTACATGCCGCTGATGAAGGCTCTCGGCGCAGATGAAAAGAAGATTGCTCCCGACACGCGCCACCATCTCAGCATCGAGCTTCTGCCCTTTCACGACGATGCCGACAACCTGCTTTATTGCCGCGACAATCGTGACGGCGTAATTAGCCATGCGCTCCGTTTTGCCGCCAGCGCATCACGGCTTATCTCACCGCCCCGGTGTGTGCCCGAGGGGGCCGCATCGCTGCGCAATATCGTGATAGCACGCTGTGCTGTTGACAAAATCATTGAAATCGCAGGGGCGGAAAATATTACCGACAGGTCGATGATGCCCGCAGACAACGGCAAAATCAAAGTCGAGACGTTCAGGCTTAAGGAGGCCGAATTCAGCGACGTGCTATTCGTCAGCCTGTCGGGGGCGCGTAACAATCTTCCCTCCCCTGAATCATTGAAAGAAATACTCAAATCAATAAATAACTCAAATTATTAACCAAATCACAATGATGAAGAAGTTTTTACTTTTCATGCTCGGGGTGCTGGGGGTACTTCCGGGCATAGCCCGCGACTTCAGTTACGAGTACGAGGGTCAGACACTAACCTACACCGTCCTGGACGAAAATGCCAAGACCTGTATGCCGAAGGAGGGGTATCTTAGCGCCGATGATTACATTTTCCCAGGCAATGACGTTTCCGGAGTCTTGGTTATTCCATCTGTTGCCAAGGATGGAGATGTACAATATTCAGTACGCAAAATCGGCGAATACTCCTTCTCCAGCTGCTCCGAACTGACCTCGGTGACCATCCCCAACTCAGTACGCACAATCGGCTATGAAGCCTTCAGCTGGTGCTCCGGACTGACCTCGGTGACCATCCCCAACTCAGTAATCGAAATCGGCGAGGGCGCTTTCGCCGTCTGCGGACTGACCTCGGTGACCATCCCCAACTCAGTAACCGAAATCGGCAAGCGTGCCTTCTGGTGGTGCAACAGACTGACCTCGGTGACAACCACAAGCGCTAATCCACCAATCGTGGCTGACGACTCATTTGAAGGCCTGCATGCCACAACCGTTTTGTCGGTACCGGAAAATGCAATCAATGAATATCTTGCCACCGCATGGGCTCTGTTCGAGAACATCCGATGCGGAGATGTGATATATGGCAGCTATGAGACGGACAACTTGAAATACCGTCTGATACCCGCACCGGCACAGTCAACTGAAATCAAGAACCTTGCAATGGTCATTCCCGGTAATTATTCGTTCTTGACCCAAGTCACTATTCCCGAGCGCATCTCAGTTTCAGATAATGGCAAAACCGAGCGTTATTATGTCGATGCCATAGGCTATAAGGCTTTCAATGGATGTAAGTATCTGAAGACCGTTAATTTCAACAGCCGCAGTGCCTGTAGGCTTATATACCCGTATGCCTTTAACGACTGTACCTCGCTGGAGGATATTACAATCCCCGCAAGTGTCAAAACCATTGGAGACTATGCCTTTAATGGTGCATCTCAGCTCAGCAAGATTACTTTCAATGAGGGTCTTGAGTCTATTGGAGAATGGGCTTTCTCAGGAATCGGAAACACGCAGCCGATTTATATTCCGTCGACGCTCAAGTCGGTCGGAACTTCTGCTTTCGATGGTTCCCATTGCGAGTATGTGGATATCTCAGACCTTGAGTCATGGTGTAATATCGATTTTCGCTCCTCCTCAAATCCTGTCAACGGAAGCAGCCTGTATCTTAATGGTGAGTTAATCGAGAATCTGGTTATTCCCGAATCGGTGAAAGCTGTTAAAGACTATGCATTCTACGGCGACACTGCTTTGAAATCAGTCACATTCCACGACGATATTCAGAGCATCGGCTCTTATGCGTTTTATAGTTGTGATGAACTTGGTCGCGACAGCAATTCACCCATTGTTATCCCCGGCAGTGTGACTGCTATCGGAGATGGTGCGTTCAGTAGTCGGAATCTTTTAGATTTAGGTTATCAAGCGGTCGTCTTTGAATACAGTCCGGAGCCAATAAAGATTGCCTCCAACGCATTCCTGGAAATTGGTGTCCTTTCGTGGGATCGTCCGATTAAATCCATGAATCTCACGACTAAATATTTAAATGCACTTACTATCGGCAACTCTGTGACAGAAATTCCGGCGAACCTGTTCGGCTATTCCACGAACCTCGAGTCCCTGACGCTCGGAAACAGTCTGACCACCATCGGCTACCGGGCTTTCTGGGGCTGCAATGCTCTGACGGAGGTAGTTCTCCCACCGTCGGTAGAGACCATCGGATGGTCAGCTTTCTGCCGCAACATCAATTTGTCCTCAATCATAATGGGTCCTAACGTGAAGAGTATCGGCGGATTTGCCTTCGACGATTGTCCGGCAAAGACCGTCAGCATTACGGCGCAGACGCCACCCGCCGCCGACAACAACACCTTCAGTAACTACACGGGTTCGCTCTATGTACAGGGTCAGAAAGCCGTCGAGGATTACTATGACACGGATTTCTGCTGGTTTCAGTTCGATGGTCATGCGATGATCGAACCCACCGAACTCAAGGTGGAAGGCGGAAAGACGCTCACCGGCAAACCGGGCGACACCTTCCAGCTCACAGCCACTCTTTATCCCGAAGACGTGACGCTGCCGCAGGTGTTCTGGCGCTCCACCAACCCCGACATCGCCTCCGTGGATGTCAACGGCCGTGTGACTCTCCACGCCGACATGAGCGAAGTGAAGGCCTTGGCAGAGGGGGATGACGAAACTGCCCGTTCCTGCAAGATAATCGCCGAGTCGCTCTATGCCGACGGTCCGGTTGCGGAAATTACAGTAAACGCCATCTTTTCGGGCATTGACGAAATCGTGACCGACGAGGAGGTGAGCGCAGAGATTGATTTCACAGCTCCCGTGGAGGTTTATAACCTGCAAGGCGTGATGGTGGCACGCACCACCGACAATCTTGCCACCGGCTTCTATATCGTGCGTCAGGGCAAAAATGTGAAGAAGATAGCCGTGAAATAATCACCTGCCGCTTTTTCAATCACACTATATTCCAACACAATCGGCTGTGATCCTCCGGGCATCGCAGCCGATTTGTATTGATGCCCGAATCCGAGCAAGCTCTCGATTGTGTGATGTCCTCCTGATTGAAATTTCCTTCGGCGAAGAGAAAGCGGCAACCCGATAAGGCCGAGGTCAACACATTGACTCCGTCAAGCCTCGCCGAGCTAAAGGTTTTATCGCCTGATTATAGTTATTTTAACGGTTAGATATGGTGACCCAAGAACGATTTTGGCTGAGGTCACCACATTTTTACCGCTCGATTATAGTTAAAGTCCGTTAAAGTTTGTGGCTATGAGGTGGTGATGTGGGGTTGAATGATGCTGAATGATTTTGAATGGATATGATTTATCCGCTGATTACCAACGTGTTAAATCGCTACAATAAAAGATATGCAGTTGCGCCGACACGCATAACGCACGATATTACAGAGCATTAGCGTGGGTGTGGTGACTTTTGTGGTGACCCGGAGGGGGTATGGATGAATAAAAGACCGCTAACTCATTGAGAATTAGCGATCTTCTGTGGTGCCACCAGGAATCGAACCGGGGACACAAGGATTTTCAGTCCTTTGCTCT
>OLSQ01001938.1_pt1 | contig 15848 bp, 11 predicted proteins | sample 1672561 | NCBI WGS metagenome assembly OLSQ01 (sample SAMEA3136699, study PRJEB25190) | human gut metagenome | biome: human gut; feature: human-associated habitat; material: faeces | place: Austria | collected 2013 | reverse complement strand
AGAGCATCAGCCTTCCAAGCTGAGGGTCGCGAGTTTGAGCCTCGTCTTCCGCTCTTAGCTAAACTGCCTATGTAGCTCAGGGGTAGAGCACTTCCTTGGTAAGGAAGAGGTCGCGGGTTCAAATCCCGCCATCGGCTCAAACGAATACAAAGAGGTAGCCCCGATAGCGTCCATTCGCTACCGTGGCTAATTGTTGAGAATCAATCATCTAAAAATATAAAAAAGCTATGGCTAAAGAGAAATTCGAAAGAACCAAACCGCATGTTAACATCGGTACTATCGGTCACGTCGACCACGGCAAGACCACTCTGACCGCCGCAATCACCACCGTGCTTGCAAAGGCTGGTCTGTCGGAAGTGAAGTCGTTCGATCAGATCGACAACGCTCCCGAGGAAAAAGAGCGTGGTATCACCATCAACACCGCTCACGTAGAATACGAGACCGCCAACCGTCACTACGCACACGTTGACTGCCCGGGCCACGCCGACTACGTGAAGAACATGGTTACCGGTGCTGCTCAGATGGACGGTGCTATCATCGTGGTTGCCGCTACCGACGGCCCGATGCCCCAGACCCGCGAGCACATCCTTCTCGCCCGTCAGGTGAACGTTCCCCGCATCGTTGTGTTCCTGAACAAGTGCGACATGGTCGACGACGAAGAGATGCTCGAACTCGTCGAGATGGAAATGCGCGAGCTTCTCGATGCATATGAATACGATGGCGACAACACCCCCATCATCCGCGGCTCTGCCCTCGGCGCCCTCAACGGCGAACCCGAATGGGAAGCTAAGGTTATGGAGCTGATGGACGCAGTCGACACCTGGATCCCCCTGCCTCCGCGCGACGTGGACAAGCCCTTCCTGATGCCTGTCGAGGACGTATTCTCGATCACCGGCCGCGGTACCGTAGCTACGGGCCGTATCGAAACCGGTATCGTGAAGGTAGGTGACGAAGTTCAGATCATGGGCCTCGGCGCAGACATGAAGTCGGTTGTAACCGGCGTCGAAATGTTCCGCAAGCTGCTCGATCAGGGCGAGGCCGGCGACAACGTAGGTCTGCTCCTCCGCGGTATCGACAAGAAGGATATCCGTCGCGGTATGGTAATCTGCCACCCGGGTGTTGTTAAGCCCCACGACGAATTCAAGGCTTCGGTCTACATCCTGAAGAAGGAAGAAGGCGGTCGCCACACTCCGTTCCACAACCACTACCGTCCTCAGTTCTACATCCGTACGCTCGACGTTACCGGTGAGATCACTCTGCCCGACGGAGTAGAAATGGTAATGCCCGGCGACCACGTAGAGATCAAGGTCAAGCTGATCAACCCCGTTGCATGCGACAAGGGTCTGCGCTTCGCAATCCGCGAAGGTGGCCGCACCGTAGGTTCGGGCCAGATCACCGAGATCATCGAGTAATACCCTTTACTCCTAAATAACCATCATGGCAGCCGCCCGCGCGGCGGCTGCCCATACACGGGAATAGCTCAGTCGGTAGAGCACTGGTCTCCAAAACCAGGTGTCGGGAGTTCGAGCCTCTCTTCCCGTGCTAATTTTTTAAAAATGAAGAAACTTAAACTACTTACGAATATCGAGGAGTCTTACGACGAACTTCGTTATAAGACTTCTTGGCCCACCAAGAAGCAGGTTGTAAAATCTGCTATTCTCGTGATGATTGCTTCCGTAATTATCGCACTGATAATTTTCATCATGGACCAGGTGGTAGACCGCTTGATGCACTTCATTTACAGCTTTTAAAAAAGACCCGGCTCGGAAATGGAAACATCGACTCCAGACAACAAGCGCGGCTGGTACGTACTGCGTGCCATCTCGGGCAAAGAAGCCAAGGTAAAGGAAGTTCTTGACGCACAGATCAAGAATACCGACCTTGGCAATTATCTGTTTCAAGTCTTGATCCCGACCGAGAAGGTGATGGCAGTACGTAACGGCAAGAAGATTGTGAAAGAACGCAATCTTTACAGCGGCTACGTATTCATCGAGGCTGACCTCCGCGGCGAGGTGATCCATCAGCTTGTCAACACGACCAACGTCATCGACTTCCTCCGCGGACGCGAGAAGGGCGCACAGCCCGAACGCCTCCGCCAGGCCGAAGTGATGCGCATGCTGGGCGCGGCAGACGAGCTGAGCGATCCGTCGGGCGCCGAGGTCAACGACTACATCGTCGGCGAGACTGTCAAGGTGAACGACGGACCGTTCAACGGCTTCACGGGCACCATCGAAAAAGTCGACCGCGAGAAGAAGAAGCTGACAGTGATGGTCAAGATATTCGGTCGTCCGAATCCTCTGGAATTGGATAATTCGCAAGTAGAGCGCGAATGACCGCAGTGAAGGTTACGCTCACCGAGGTTACGAACGCAAGATTAATTATCTTTTAATTAGATTTACAATGGCTAAAGAAATTGCTGGACAAATCAAATTGCAGATTAAAGGCGGAGCAGCCAACCCCTCGCCCCCAGTAGGTCCTGCCCTGGGTTCGAAGGGTATCAACATCATGGAATTTTGCAAGCAATTCAATGCCCGCACTCAGGACAAAGCCGGTAAGATTCTGCCTGTAGTCATCACGTACTACACCGACAAGTCTTTCGACTTCATCGTGAAGACGCCCCCTGTTGCCATTCAGCTCAAGGAAGCCGCCAAGATCAAGAGCGGTTCGAAGGAGCCCAACCGCAACAAGGTAGCCGAGATCACATGGGACCAAGTGCAGGCGATTGCTACTGACAAGATGCCTGACCTGAACTGCTTCACCGTAGATTCTGCCATGCGTATGGTAGCCGGTACGGCCAGAAGTATGGGTATCACCGTCAAAGGCGATTTCCCCGGTAAATAACTTATAAACTTCAATTGTAATGAGTAAACTGACTAAAAACCAAAAGTTAGCCCTTGCAAAGATTGAAGCCGGGAAGACTTATACCCTTGCAGAAGCCTGCGAGAAGGTAAAGGAAATCACCTACACCAAGTTCGACGCATCGCTCGACATCGACGTGCGTCTTGGTGTTGATCCCCGTAAGGCTAACCAGATGGTGCGTGGCGTGGTGACACTGCCCCACGGCACCGGCAAGACTATCCGTGTGCTCGTCCTGTGTAACCCGGACGCCGAGGCGGCAGCCAAGGCAGCCGGCGCTGACTATGTCGGCCTGGACGAATATATCGAGAAAATCAAAGGCGGATGGACCGACGTCGACGTCATCATCACTCAGCCTGCCATCATGGGTAAGATCGGTGCACTGGGCCGTATCCTCGGTCCGCGCGGCCTGATGCCTAACCCCAAGAGCGGCACCGTGACTATGGACGTGGCTAAGGCCGTCGAGGAAGTCAAGAAGGGTAAGATCGACTTCAAGGTCGACAAGAACGGTATCGTTCACACGTCGATCGGCAAGGTATCGTTCACACCCGAGCAGATGCGCGACAACGCACGCGAGTTTATCAACACCCTGATCAAGCTCAAGCCTGCAACCGCCAAGGGAACATATATCAAGAGCATTTATCTTTCGAGCACCATGAGCCCCGGCGTCAAAGTCGACTCAAAGTCCGTCGAAGGTTAACCCCAATTAATCCACGTAGACTATGAAAAAGGAAGATAAAGCTTTAGTAATCGAAAAGATTACGGATACCCTGAAGGCCTACAACGGCTTCTACCTTGTAGAGACAGCCGGCCTCAATGCCGAAAAGACCAGCGAGCTGCGCCGCGCCTGCTTCAAGGCCGACATCAAGCTGATGGTCGTAAAGAACACGCTGCTTCACAAGGCCCTCGAATCTTTAGACGCTGACTTCTCGGAGCTGTATCCCGCACTGGCAGGCTCGACCTCGCTGATGTGCACCAACGTGGGCAACGCGCCTGCGAAGCTCCTGAAGGACTTTGTCAAGAAAGGTGACACCCTTCCCGCGCTCAAGGGCGCATATGTAGAAGAGACGGTATACATGGGCGCCGACCAGCTCGACGCACTTGCGGCCATCAAGAGCAAGAACGAGCTCATCGCCGACGTTATCGCCCTGCTGCAGTCGCCCGCCAAGAACGTCGTTTCTGCTCTTCAGTCGGGCAGCACGAAGCTCCACGGCATCCTTGAGACGCTCTCAAACAAAGAATAAAAGCATCCACCAACACCGAATAATAACAAATAAACAAATACTAAAATGGCAGATTTAAAAGCTTTTGCTGAACAACTTGTTAATCTTACCGTCAAGGAAGTAAACGAACTCGCTCAGATCCTGAAGGACGAGTACGGCATCGAACCCGCCGCAGCCGCTGTCGCTGTAGCCGCCGGCCCCGTTGCAGCTGCCGCCGCAGAAGAGAAGACTTCGTTCGACGTAGTCCTCAAGAACGCCGGTGCCAACAAGCTCCAGGTAGTAAAGAAGGTTAAGGACGTAGCCGGCCTGGGCCTGAAGGAAGCTAAGGAAATGGTTGACAACGCTCCCTCTGTTGTCAAGGAAGGCGTCACCAAGGACGAGGCTGAGGCTCTCAAGAAAGAGCTCGAAGAAGCCGGCGCCGAAGTCGAACTTAAATAAATCACCTGATTTACAGGCAAATGGGTTAAGAAGACTCCTACGGGAGTATTCTTAGCCCCTTTGTGTTGTAAAACAACAGCAGGCCTTCGCGTACAATCGCGGCGGCCTTAAAGACGTCAGAAAACTCAGCGGGCGCACGCCACGGCGCGCAGCAGCCCGGATGGCGACAAAGCCTCATGCGAGAGGCCCGATTTAGGTTCCCGAAAACCATCCCCACCAACTTAACCTCAATTTCATAGATGTCAGTTTCCTCAGATAACAAACGCATAAATTTTGCAACGGTAAAGAACCCGCTTCCTTACCCTGACTTCCTGGAAGTGCAGCTCAAATCGTTCCGCGACTTTCTGCAGCTGGACACTCCGCCGGAAAAACGCAAAAACGAAGGTCTGTTCAAGGTCTTTGCCGAAAATTTCCCGATAGCCGACACCCGCAACAACTTCGTGCTGGAGTTCCTCGACTATTATATTGATCCGCCCCGCTACACCATCGAGGAATGTCTCGAGCGCGGTCTGACATACTCGGTTCCGCTCAAAGCGAAGCTGAAACTCTACTGTACGGACCCCGACCACGAAGACTTCGCCACTGAAATTCAGGATGTATATCTCGGTCCTATCCCCTACATGACCGAGAAGGGAACTTTTGTAATCAACGGCGCGGAGCGCGTAGTAGTGTCGCAGCTCCACCGTTCGCCGGGCGTGTTCTTCGGTCAGAGCACCCACGCCAACGGCACCAAACTCTACTCGGCACGCATCATCCCCTTCCGCGGCTCATGGATCGAATTCGCCACGGACATCAACAATGTGATGTATGCCTACATCGACCGCAAGAAGAAATTACCGGTGACCACGCTGCTGCGTGCCATCGGACTTGAAAGTGACAAGGACATCATCGAGATCTTCGGCCTGGCGGAGGAAATCAAGGTCAACAAGACCAACCTCAAGAAAGCCCTGGGCCGCAAGCTCGCCGCACGTGTCCTGAAGACATGGATCGAGGACTTCGTGGACGAGGATACGGGCGAAGTCGTGTCGATCGAGCGCAACGACGTGGTAGTCGACCGCGAGACCGTGCTCGAAGAGGAGCACATCGACATGATCCTGGAAAGCGGCGTGCCCAACATCCTGCTCCACAAGGAGGATGTCAACACCAGCGACTACTCGATCATCTTCAACACCCTGCAGAAAGACCCGACCAACTCCGAGAAGGAGGCAGTACAATACATATACCGGCAGCTGCGCAACGCCGAGCCGCCAGACGACGCAAGCGCCCGCGAGGTCATCACCAACCTCTTCTTCAGCGACAAGCGCTACGACCTGGGCGAGGTAGGCCGCTACCGCATCAACAAGAAACTTAATCTCGACACCTCGATGGACGTCAAGGTGCTCACCCGCGACGATATCATCAACATCATCAAGTATCTGATCGAGCTGATCAACTCCAAGACCGATGTCGACGATATCGACCACCTGAGCAACCGCCGCGTACGCACCGTGGGCGAGCAGCTCTACAACCAGTTCAACGTAGGTCTTGCACGCATGTCGCGCACGATCCGCGAGCGCATGAATGTCCGCGACAGCGAGGTGTTCACGCCCATCGACCTGATCAACGCCAAGACCATCTCGAGCGTGATCAACACGTTCTTCGGCACCAGCGCCCTGTCGCAGTTCATGGACCAGACCAACCCGCTGGCCGAAATCACCCACAAGCGCCGTATGTCGGCCCTCGGCCCCGGCGGTCTGTCGCGCGAACGCGCCGGCTTCGAGGTACGCGACGTGCACTACACCCACTACGGCCGTCTGTGCCCGATCGAGACTCCTGAAGGCCCGAACATCGGCCTTATCTCGTCGCTCTGCGTGTACGCGAAGATCAACGACCTGGGCTTCATCGAGACGCCCTACCGCAAGGTCGAGAACTCACGCGTCGATCTCAAGAACGACGAAGTGGTATACCTCACGGCCGAGAATGAGGAAGGCAAGGTCATCGCACAGGGCAACGCGCCTCTGAACGACGACGGCACCTTCGTACGCGACCGCGTCAAGGCCCGTCTCGACGCAGACTTCCCCGTAGTGCCGCCGGCCGATGTTGAGCTCATGGACGTGTCGCCGCAGCAGATCGCATCGATCGCCGCATCACTGATCCCCTTCCTGGAGCACGACGACGCCAACCGCGCGCTGATGGGATCGAACATGATGCGCCAGGCCGTACCTCTGATCCACAACGAGGCGCCGATCGTCGGCACCGGCATCGAGGCTCAGCTCGCCCGCGACTCGCGCACTCAGATCATGGCCGAGGGCGCAGGCGTAATCGAATACGTCGACGCAACGACCATCCGCATCCGCTACGACCGCACCGAGGAGGAAGAATTCGTCGCCTTTGAGGACGCAGTCAAGGAATATCAGATACCCAAGTGGCGCAAGACCAACCAGAGCATGACCATCGACCTGCGCCCCATCTGCAGCGCAGGCCAGCGCGTTGTCCGCGGCGATATCCTCACCGAGGGCTACGCCACCGAAAACGGCGAGCTCGCCCTGGGCCGCAACCTCAAGGTTGCGTTCATGCCCTGGAAGGGTTACAACTATGAGGACGCCATCGTGCTCAACGAACGCCTCGTACGCGACGACATACTCACATCGGTACACGTCGACGAATACTCGCTTGAAGTACGCGAGACCAAGCGCGGCCTCGAGGAACTCACCAGCGATATCCCCAACGTGAGCGAGGACGCAACCAAGGATCTCGACGAACGCGGCATCATCCGCATCGGCGCACATGTGGTCCCCGGCGACATCATGATCGGCAAGATCACCCCGAAGGGCGAGAGCGACCCCACTCCGGAGGAGAAGCTGCTGCGCGCCATCTTCGGCGACAAGGCCGGCGACGTCAAGGACGCTTCGCTGAAGGCATCTCCGTCGCTCAAAGGCGTGGTCATCGGCACGAACCTCTTCAGCCGCGCCGCCAAGAAGAAGAAATCGAAGAGCGCCAACGCAATCCTGCCGCAGCTCGACGAAAAATATGAAAATCAGCAGAACGCCCTGCGCGAAGTGCTCGTGGGCAAGCTGATGACCCTCACCGCAGGCAAGACGTCGCAGGGCGTCAAGGACTTCCTGGGCAGCGAGATCATACCCAAGGGTACGAAATTCACCGCCGAGGTGCTCCGCGACATCAACTACGACACCATCAACCTGAGCAAGTGGACCGCCGACGCCCACAAGAACGATCTGATCCGCCAGACGATCGTCAACTATCTGCGCAAGTCCAAGGAAATCGACGCCGAGCTCCGCCGCAAGAAATTCGACCTCTCGATCGGCGACGAGCTGCCCTCGGGCATCATGCAGATCGCCAAGGTGTACATCGCCAAGAAGCGTAAGATCGGCGTGGGCGACAAGATGGCAGGCCGCCACGGCAACAAGGGTATCGTGTCGCGCATCGTGCGCCAGGAGGACATGCCTTTCCTGGCCGACGGTACTCCGGTCGACATCGTGCTGAACCCGCTGGGCGTGCCCTCGCGTATGAATCTGGGCCAGATCTTCGAGACCGTCCTTGGCTGGGCAGGCCGCGAGCTGGGCGAGAAATTCGCCACTCCGATCTTCGACGGCGCCACGATGGACGACCTGAACGAATGGACCGACAAGGCCGGCCTGCCGCGCTACGGCAAGACCTACCTCTACGACGGCGGCACAGGCAACCGCTTCGACCAGCCCGCCACCGTAGGCGTGATCTACATGCTCAAGCTCGGTCACATGGTCGAGGACAAGATGCACGCCCGCTCGATCGGTCCGTACTCGCTCATCACCCAGCAGCCTCTGGGCGGCAAGGCCCAGTTCGGCGGCCAGCGTTTCGGTGAGATGGAAGTCTGGGCGCTCGAGGCATTCGGCGCATCGCATATCCTGCAGGAGATCCTGACCATCAAGAGCGACGATGTCAACGGCCGCTCGAAGGCCTACGAGGCTATCGTCAAGGGCGACAACATGCCCGTACCCGGTATCCCCGAATCGCTCAACGTGCTGCTGCACGAGCTCCGCGGCCTCGGTCTGAGCATCAACCTCGAGAACTAAATTCCACTGTAACAAAGCAAAAATCTCCGACACCATAATATATGGCTTTCAGAAAAGATAACAACAAAAAGAACGTCTTCTCGAAAATCACCATCGGACTCGCATCGCCCGAGGAGATTCTGGAGAAGTCGAGCGGCGAGGTCCTCAAACCGGAGACCATCAACTACCGCACCTACAAGCCCGAGCGCGACGGCCTCTTCTGCGAGCGCATCTTCGGACCGGTGAAAGACTTCGAGTGCCACTGCGGCAAGTACAAGCGTATCCGCTACAAGGGTATCGTCTGCGACCGTTGCGGCGTCGAGGTCACCGAGAAGAAAGTGCGCCGCGAACGCATGGGCCACATCAAGCTCGTCGTGCCGGTAGCGCACATATGGTACTTCCGCTCGCTGCCCAACAAGATCGGCTACCTGCTGGGCCTGCCGTCGAAGAAGCTCGACTCGGTCATCTACTACGAGCGCTATATCGTCATCAATCCCGGCGCTGCCGAAGGCGTCGAGAAGCTCGACCTGCTCACCGAGGAAGAATATTTCGACGTTCTGGAGAAGCTGCCCAAGGAGAACCAGATGCTCGAGAACGACAACCCCGACAAGTTCATCGCCAAGATGGGCGCCGAGGCCATCTATGACCTGCTGAAGGGCATAGATCTCGACTCGCTCTCATACCAGCTGCGCGACCAGGCACACACCGACGGCTCGCAGCAGCGCAAGACCGAGGCTCTGAAGCGCCTGCAGGTAGTGGAATCGTTCCGCGCCTCGCGCCACCGCAACAAGCCCGAATGGATGATTCTCGAGGCCGTCCCCGTGACGCCTCCCGAACTCCGTCCCCTGGTGCCCCTGGACGGCGGCCGCTTCGCAACCTCCGACCTCAACGACCTGTACCGCCGCGTGATCATCCGCAACAACCGCCTCAAGCGGCTGATCGAGATCAAGGCCCCCGACGTGATCCTCCGCAACGAGAAGCGTATGCTTCAGGAAGCCGTGGACTCACTGCTCGACAACTCGCGCAAGTCGTCGGCCGTAAAGAGCGACGCCAACCGTCCTCTGAAATCGCTGTCCGACTCGCTCAAGGGCAAGCAGGGCCGCTTCCGTCAGAACCTGCTCGGCAAGCGTGTCGACTACTCCGCACGTTCGGTAATCGTCGTAGGTCCTGAACTGAAGATGCACGAGTGCGGTCTGCCCAAATACATGGCTGCCGAACTTTACAAGCCGTTCGTGATCCGCAAGCTCATCGAACGCGGCATCGTCAAGACCGTCAAGAGCGCCAAGAAGATCGTCGACCGCAAGGAACCCGTCGTATGGGATATCCTCGAGAACGTGATGAAGGGCCATCCCGTGCTGCTCAACCGCGCCCCGACACTGCACCGCCTCGGTATCCAGGCTTTCCAGCCCAAGATGATCGAAGGCAAGGCAATCCAGCTCCACCCGCTCGCATGTACGGCATTCAACGCCGACTTCGACGGTGACCAGATGGCCGTGCACCTTCCCCTGGGCAACGAAGCCATCCTCGAGGCTCAGATGCTGATGCTCGGCTCGCACAACATCCTCAACCCGGCCAACGGCGCACCTATCACCGTGCCGTCGCAGGACATGGTGCTCGGTCTGTACTACATCACCAAGCTCCGCAAGGGCGACAAGGGCGAGGGCACCGTGTTCTACGGCCCGGAAGAGGCACAGATCGCCTACAACGAAGGCAAGGTAACGCTCCACGCGCCCGTCACTGTCATGGTCGACGACGTTGACGCCGACGGCAACCCCGTGCGCCATCTGGTGGAGAACACTTCGGTAGGCCGTGTGCTCGTCAACCAGTACGTGCCCAAGGAAATCGGCTACGTAAACACCATTCTGTCGAAGAAGTCGCTGCGCGACATCATCTCGCGAGTGATCAAACGCTGCGGTATCCCCCGCTCGGCACAATTCCTTGACGACATCAAGAACCTCGGCTACCGCATGGCATTCGAAGGCGGCCTGTCGTTCAACCTCGGCGACGTGATCATCCCCGCCGAGAAAGAGGAAATCGTGGCCGAAGGCTACAAGCAGGTGCAGGAAGTGGCCGACAACTACGCCATGGGCTTCATCACCAACACCGAACGCTACAATCAGATCATCGATATCTGGACACATGTCAACAGCCGCCTGACCGAGATCCTCATGAAGCAGATGGCCGAGGCCAACCAGGGCTTCAACGCCGTCTACATGATGCTCGACTCCGGCGCCCGTGGTTCGAAGGACCAGATCCGCCAGCTCGCCGGCATGCGTGGCCTTATGGCCAAGCCGCAGAAAGCCGGCGCCGAAGGCGGTCAGATCATCGAGAACCCGATTCTGGCCAACTTCAAGGAAGGCCTCTCCGTGCTCGAATACTTCATCTCGACCCACGGTGCCCGCAAGGGTCTTGCCGATACCGCCCTTAAGACCGCCGACGCCGGTTATCTTACCCGCCGTCTGGTCGACGTGGCTCACGACGTCATCATCAACGAGGACGACTGCGGCACACTGCGCGGCCTGATCTGCCGTGAAATCAAGAACAACGACGAAGTCGTAGCCTCGCTGGGCGAGCGCATCCTGGGCCGCGTGTCGGTTCACGACATCATCGATCCGCGCACCGGCGAGATCATCGTCGCCGCCGGCGAGGAAATCAACGATGCCGCCGCCGACCTGATCGACCAGTCGCCGATCGAATCCGTCGAGATCCGCTCGGTGCTCACCTGCGAAAGCAAGAAGGGTGTCTGCGCCAAGTGCTACGGCCGCGACCTGTCGAAGAGCCGCCTCGTGCAGAAGGGCGAGGCCGTGGGTGTCATCGCCGCCCAGTCGATCGGCGAGCCGGGTACACAGCTGACTCTGCGTACATTCCACGTCGGCGGTGTGGCTTCGAACGTGGCTGCCATATCCTCGATCAAGTCGCGCTACGACGGAACTCTCGAGATCGACGAGCTCCGCACCGTGGAGACCGACGAGGACATCACCCGCGACGGCGAGACCAAGGGCAAGGTACACGTAGTGATCGGACGTCTGGCCGAAATGCGCATCATCGACGACAAGACCGGCATGATGCTCACCAACGCCAACATCCCCTACGGCGCCAAACTCTTCTTCGAGAACGGCTCCAAGGTCACCAACGGCGACATCATCTGCGAATGGGACCCGTTCAACGCCGTGATCATCACCGAGAAGGGCGGCAAGATCCAGTACCGCAACCTGAGCGAGAATGTCAACTACCGCGTCGACATCGACGAGCAGTCGGGCCTGGAGGACAAGATCATCATCGAATCGCGCGACCGCGCCAAGGTGCCTGAAGTCGACATCGTGGACAAGAACGGCCAGGTGCTCATCACTTACGCCCTTCCTGTGGGCGCCCACCTCATCTTCGCCGACGGCGACGACGTAAAGGTCGGCGACACACTGGTGAAGATTCCGCGTGCCACCGGCGGTGCCGGCGATATCACGGGCGGTCTGCCCCGCGTCACCGAGCTCTTCGAGGCCCGCAACCCGTCGAACCCGGCCATCGTGTCGGAAATCGACGGCGAGGTTTCGTTCGGCAAAATCAAGCGTGGTAACCGCGAGATTATCATTACCTCCAAGGGCGGCGATATCCGCCGGTATCTCGTGCCGCTGTCGCGCCAGATACTTGTCCAGGAGAACGACTACGTGAAAGCAGGCATGCCGCTCTCCGACGGAGCCATCACCCCGAGCGACATCCTCGCCATTCAGGGCCCGACCAAGGTACAGGAGTACATCGTCAACGAAGTACAGGAAGTGTACCGCGGACAGGGCGTGAAGATAAACGATAAGCATTTCGAGATTATCGTGCGCCAGATGATGAACAAGGTGCAGATTCAGGACCCGGGCGACACGCGGTTCCTCGAAGAGCAAATCGTGGACAAGTGGGAATTCATGGAGGAGAACGACTCCCTCTACGACAAGGTGGTTGTAACCGATGCCGGAGATTCGCAGAACGTACAGCCGGGCATGATAATTTCGATGCGCAAGCTGCGCGACGAGAACTCCATCCTCAAACGCAAGGACCAGAAACTGGTCGAGGTACGGGACATCGTACCGGCCACATCGAGCCAGATCCTGCAAGGTATCACTCGGGCGGCCCTTCAGACGAGCAGTTTCATGTCGGCGGCATCTTTCCAGGAGACGACCAAAGTGCTCAACGAAGCGGCCATCCACGGCAAGGTGGACCCGCTGGAAAACCTCAAGGAGAACGTCATCTGCGGTCACCTGATACCTGCCGGTACGGGCGTCCGCGACTGGGACCACATCCTCGTGGGTTCGCAGAAGGAGTACGAAGCGATGGCGGAAAACGCAGAAGCGAAATAACCGTTGCAAAGAGTAGGAAAAAGGGGAGGAACATGGTTCCTCCCCTTTTTCTTTTCCAGAGATTATGCCGCGGTAAGACACTCTGCATACACGGGGAAAATACAAAAAGGATAAGCGACAGCCCAGGAAGATTTGACGAAAAAATGCAACATCCCGGTACTTTGAAATTCGGCATGAACTTCGGAGACGGAAGGTTGAATCGATTCGAATTGCGTTTGCAGTTTGCAGGAAGGACGGAACGGATTACACTTTTCCCTTTTTCTGTATCTGTATGAACCGCTCTCCGATGCGGCAGGAGCGTATGGCACAGGAAATTTCCACCGGGACACCTCCGTTGCAGCTATTTAAACACCCTCCAATACAAATAAGAAAGCGGGAAAGAAAACACTCCCCTCCCCGCTTCCACACATCGCAGGCCGACTTGCACACAGCCTACCGATGCTCCTGCCTCTCCCAAAAGGAGAGGGGCAGGATACCGTCTACTTTCTGTAAATCTTGGCGTATCCGTAAACCGCCTCGTCGCCGAGCTCCTCCTCGATACGGAGCAACTGATTGTACTTGGCCATACGGTCGGAACGCGACATCGAACCGGTCTTAATCTGGCCGGAGTTCGTAGCCACCGCAATGTCGGCGATGGTTGCATCCTCCGTCTCTCCGGAACGGTGCGAAGTCACGCTGGTATAGCCGGCACGATGGGCCATCTCGATGGCGTCCATCGTCTCGGTCAGCGTACCTATCTGATTCACCTTGATAAGGATGGAATTGGCACACCCCATCTCGATTCCTTTTTTGAGGAACTCCACGTTCGTCACGAAGAGGTCGTCGCCCACGAGCTGGCAGCGTCCACCGAGTTTCGCCGTAAGAAGCTGCCACCCTTCCCAGTCGTTCTCGCTCATACCGTCCTCTATCGAATCTATCGGATATTTCGCAACGAGCTCTTCAAGATAAGCCACCTGCTCGGCCGAGGTACGCTTGGCACCCTTGGCACCTTCAAACTTGGTGTAATCGTAGATGCCGTCCGCATAGAACTCGCTCGACGCACAGTCCATGGCAATGGCCACATCGCCGCCATCCTCCTTGCGTCCCGGCTTGTAACCTGCCCTTTTGATAGCCTCTATGATGGATTCGATTGCATCTTCGGTACCGTTCAGTGCCGGGGCGAAACCGCCCTCGTCACCCACTGCGGTGCTCAGGCCGCGTTCATGCAGCACTTTCTTGAGGTTGTGGAATACTTCCGACCCCATCCTGAGTCCCTCTCGGAAAGAGGGTGCACCTACCGGACGTATCATGAACTCCTGGAACGCAATGGGCGCATCGGAGTGGGAGCCGCCGTTGATGATGTTCATCATGGGAACCGGCAGCGTCTTGGCATTCACCCCGCCGATATAACGGTAGCGGCATGCCGAGCAGGTCTGCCGCCGCACGCGCACAAGCAAGCGAAACACCGAGTATCGCATTGGCCCCGAGATTGCTTTTGGTAGGAGTCCCGTCGAGTTGAAGCATCGTCTTATCGATACCTACCTGGTCGGTAACCTCCATTCCGATAATTTCCGGAGCAATCACATCGTTTACATTGGCCACGGCTTTCAGCACGCCCTTACCCAGGTAACGCCCCTTGTCTCCGTCGCGCAGCTCCAGCGCCTCATGTTCACCCGTGGAGGCACCGCTCGGAACCGCAGCACGGCCGAAAGCACCGCTGGCCGTCGTCACCTCGACCTCTACCGTGGGATTTCCTCGGGAGTCGATTATCTCCCTTGCATGTACACTTACAATCTCTGACATCTCTTTCATATTTAAAATGTTATACAACCTTAAACTGCCTGTTACCCGACGGGGAGGCGACAACAACCGTACCGCATCTCCGAACACGCAAAATTACGACATTGCCCGATATTAAACAACAAAATTAAATTTTTTTAAAATAACTTGTCCGCCTGACAACCAAACGGTAAGCACAGAGAGCAGCCACTTCGGGGACCCTCAGGCCGGAACATGTCCGACCATCCCGACCGGATAAGGCCGTTCCGCCTACTCCGAGAGGGACAAGATATGTCCCGATACAATCCGACGCCCGAAGAGCGACACCCGAAAGAAAGCTCCAACGGCCTGCCTTGCCGAAAAAAGCACAAACCGGACAACGCATCAAATCAACGCCAACTATCCGGGAAGCAATACCCGCTCCCGAAAAAGAGCTTTAACACTTACCTTTCTCGTAAAACCGCAAGGCGAACCGTATCCTACAGACAGCGGCTCCGTCCCACTCCGGTTTCAGGGTAGAGTAAAACCTTGCGCCTCGAATCATACATTGGAGACGAAGCAAAGACCGCCCCCGCAGAGACATACGGAGCTTCCACACCCGCAACGCTTGCCCTCCGACAGACACTCGCCCCGTCAGACCCCATCAAGAAAACAGGACGGAGTACCATACAGGCACTCCGCTCCGCTATCAAATATCTGGCTATTAATGTTCTATCACCCTTTTTTCGTCGCCCCCGTCTTAACAGCGGCACTCTTCGCCCCCGAAGTCTTGGGAGCAGGCTTAGCAACCGGCTTGGGAGCAGCGGTCTTTGCAGGAGCCTTCTTTGCAGAAGTCTTCTGAACCTCCTCGGTCCCCTCTGCAGGAACATCTGCCTCAGCGCCCACCGTCTCCTCAGCCACCGGAGCAGCCGCCTTCTTGGCAGCACCGCCACGGCTGCGACGCGTACGGGCTTTCGCCTCGAGCCGCACCGGCCTTATAAGTCTCATTGAAATCGACAAGCTCGATGATACACATCTCCGAACCGTCACCGAGACGGAAGCCCGTATGCAGGATGCGGGTGTAACCGCCCGGACGGTCGGCTACGCGGGGAGCCACCTCGCGGAACAGCTCCGTAACCGCATGCTTGTCCTTCAGATAACTGAAAACGACGCGGCGCGAATGGGTAGTATCCTCTTTCGATTTGGTTATCAGCGGCTCTACA
>OLSQ01001929.1_pt1 | contig 15905 bp, 9 predicted proteins | sample 1672561 | NCBI WGS metagenome assembly OLSQ01 (sample SAMEA3136699, study PRJEB25190) | human gut metagenome | biome: human gut; feature: human-associated habitat; material: faeces | place: Austria | collected 2013 | reverse complement strand
GCCCCTTTGCCGCGGGTGGCCCAGGCGTTTTCGTACGCGCCGAGCGTGCCGGTGGCGGCGCGGCGGCCCATGGCGAATTCCGCCGGGAGACCGACATAGCTGAAGCTCAGCACGAACAGAATATAAATGAGCAGAAATGCGCCTCCGCCATTGCTGCCCATTTTATTCGGAAAGCCCCAGACGTTCGCCATGCCGACGGCCGAGCCGACCGACGCGAGGATGAACCCCCAGCGGGTCGAAAAGCTCTTTACATTCTTTTTCTTCATCAATTCCCTCTCGACCGGAAAACCTGCTTGTTTTCCTGTTTTCACAAAGTTTTATTATTTTAAAGCTTTGCTGTAAAAAAGTCAAGAAAATACGGGAGAAAGCGGCGAAATATCCGCCGCGCCGCCCGCCGTCAAGACGCCGCTCTTGCATTTTCAGTCCAATCGTGCTATTTTATGGTTAGCATCAGCTAACAGGAGATGTATTGCAACCCATGAAAGTGAAAAAGAACGCCTGCACCGGCTGCGCCGCGGCGGAGGCGGACGGGCGGTTCGTCCGGCATCCGGAGAGCGCGGACGGCGAGGCCGTCGTGACCGCCTATCCGGTATTTCCGGGCATAGAGATCGCGTACTGCGACATACACGCGCACGAGTGCCGGCTCGAACACACACCGGGGATCTCCCTCATGCGCATCAGCCACTGCCGCGAGGGACGGCTTGAGCAGCAGATGGGGAACGAATACTATTTTCTCGCGCCGGGGGATCTGGCCGTTTCACGCAGCGACGCCTCCGACGAGGCCGCGCGCTTCCCCACCGGGCATTACCACGGCATCACCGTAACGATCGACCCGGCGCAGGCGCCGGAGTGTCTTTCGTGCCTGCTCTCGGACGTGAACGTCCGCCCGGCGGCGCTGATGGAAAAGTTCTGCGCGAACGGCGGCTACTTTGCCGCCCGCTCGTCCGCGAGCGTGGAGCATATTTTTTCGGAGCTGTACTCCGTGCCGGAGGAGATCCGCAAGGGGTATTTTAAAGTGAAGGTTTTGGAGCTGCTGCTCTTTCTCAGCGCGCTACCGACCGAGCGGCGGCGTCCGGCCTATTCCGGCGCGCAGGTGCGCCTTGCCTCCGCCGTGAGCGAGTATCTGCTCTCCGCAACGGAGGAGCGCCCCACAACGGCGGAGCTCTCCGCAAAGTTCCACGCCTCGGCCACGCAGATATTGCAGAGCTTCCAGGGCGTTTACGGCATGTCTCCGGCAGCGTTTCTGCGCGCTCAGAAAATGCACGCCGCGGCGGAGCTTCTCCGTTCCACCGACCGGACGGTGCTCGATATCGCCGGGCAGTTCGGATACGACAACGCCAGCAAATTTGCCCGCGCGTTCCGCAGCGTCATCGGTGTATCCCCAAACGCCTACCGCAGCGGCGCGACCGCCGACAGCTGCGCGCCGGTCTGATCCGAATTCCAACACAAAAACAACATTTTGGAGCCGCGTTCGCTCATTTTGGAGCGGATGCGGCATCGCGGTTAGCGTATGATAACTTTGCAAACAGGGAAACGCTTCCCCGGATGTATGCTTTTCCACCATGTCACATTATCTCTCACCCCTTTGTGCGGTGCGGCCCGGAAGGAGGACTCACGAATGTCTGAAGAAGTGATCGTCCGACTGGGCGCACCCACACTGGCGGGGATCAAGACGGGAAGCCTGTTCACCTGTGCGTATACTTCCCGCAAAAGCGTGGAAGAATCTTTGCGGCAGCTTAACCGCTGCTTTGCTCCGAAAGGGCTCTGCCTGCTGCCGCTGCGTTATTCCGAAAAGAACGTTCTCCTTTATCTGTTCCGCCCGGCGGAGCTTTCCCGCGATCTGCAAAACAGCGAAGCTGCCGAGCTGCTCCGACAGGAGGGTTACCCCTGCGAAAGCTGCGGAAAATGTCTTGCGGCGCTCACGCGCAAGCTGCGCAGCGGCGAAGGGTTCCCGCACGAGATCGGTCTGTTTCTCAGCTATCCCCCCGAGGATGTAAAGGGCTTTATCGAAAATCACGCCGCCAACTACAAGCTCAGCGGCCTGTGGAAGGTCTACGGCGACGAGAAGAAAGCGAAAGAGCTTTTTGCCAAATATAAAAAATGCACGGACATCTATTGCGAACGGTACGAAGCCGGCTGCGGTATCGCCGAGCTCGCCGTCGCGGTGTGATGCGCCGGAAAGGAAGATTCTGTTATGAAAAAAGCAGCTGTTATTTACTGGAGCGGCACCGGCAACACCGAGGCCATGGCAAACGCCGTTGCCGAGGGCATGAAAGGCGCCGGAGCCGAGGTCTCCCTTCTCAGCGCGGACGCCGTGAGCGCCGCCGATCTCGCCGGGCTTGACGCCGTGGCGCTCGGCTGCCCGGCCATGGGCTCCGAAGTTCTCGAAGAGGACGTTTTTGAGCCGATGTTCTCCTCCTGCAAGAAGCAGTTTGTCGGCAAGAGCGCGGCGCTCTTCGGCTCTGGGGCGACGGCGAATGGATGCGCACCTGGGAACAGGACTGCCGCGGCGCGAACATCTCTCTCGTGTGCGAGAGCGTCATCTGCTGCGAGACCCCCGGCGACATCGAGCTTGAAGCCTGCCGCGAACTGGGCCGCGAGCTTGTAAAATAAATCTGGTAACACACCGGGGCTCCCCTTTCCCGGTTGTTATATATCGATCCATCTCCATCCTTTTCTCTTTGTTGATCCCCCATGCGAGACCGGCTGCACTGAAAAGCAGCCGGTCAATTCTATTCTTTCCTGTTTCGCGCCATTGTCGAAAACCATGGGAAAATTCCTCTTTACTTTTCCGTTCCGGCTTGCTATAATAATTAGGCTGATAAATGCGCCAGTAGCTCAGCTGGATAGAGTGTTGGCCTCCGGAGCCAAAGGTCGTGGGTTCAAATCCCGTCTGGCGTACCATAAACCCCTTGATTTTACAGCGTTTTCCGTTTTCGTCAGTAAAAGCGTTAGTAAAATCGCAAAAACAGAGCCGCTACTGCGGCTCTGTTTTTTATCTCCCGTCATAGAGGTTGAGCATCACGCGGATCTTCGCGTCCCGCTCCATGATCCTGTCATGCTCATATTCCCATATGGCGCGCATGCTCTCTGGCGGCTCTTTGGCATAGTCGCGGATGAGCCGGACGGCCTGCGCGTGGAACATCTCGCAGTGGTCGAGCTCCTGCCGCGCTACGCGCTCGTAAACGTCGCCGAGCTCCTTGTCCTCGTCCTTGTTTCGCAGGGCGTGCTTTGCGTAGTGCTCGGCAGCGTCCAGCTCGTAGCACATATCCTTGATAAGGCGCTGGATCTTCTTCATCTCACAATTCTCCTTTTAGATAGCGGTACAGTTTCTCAAAGTCGCTCCGGTTCAGCCGGAAGTCACCGACGACGGGAAGCGATAGCGTCATCGGCTCATTGATGTACGGACTGACGGCGGAAAAGAGCGCGTCCACGTCCACGCCCTCCGCACTCACCGCGCCGGTCATGGCAACGAGCGGCTTGTCCTTCGCGCTCTGCAGCATCCCGGCGGCGTTTTTCGTGGCAAGCGCCGCGTATCCGCCGAGCAGGATCCGCTTCCCGCCGGTCATGTGCGGCAGCATCTCCGCATCGACAAACCGCGCAAGTCGTGTCTGAAGCTCCGTATATGAAATCATGTTGAATCCTCCTTATAGATCAGGCAGGGGAGGGAATGTCACCTCCCCCGCCCGGCGATGGATCAGGCGGTCGCAGCCGCCGGTTTGACGGTCACTTCGCCCCAGCCGGGACAAACGGAGCTGTTCGGAACAACGAGCTTCGTGAGGCTCTGGAGCTGCGCGATCTGCCCCTGGATGCAGCCGACAGCGGCGGTGTTCGTGCCGTTGTAGACGGCCTGCTGCAGATTGATGCCGTTCTGCTCTTCCTTGTTCGCGCGCACCTCACCGGCAAGGCCGAGAATGCGATTCTCAAGCTTGGTGAAGGCGTCCGTGATCTTGCGGTTCGTCTCGTCCTGGCCTCGCCAGTAGGCGATCTCCATGTCCTTCTGCGCGATGGTCTGGGTCTGGTTGAGCTCATAGCGGGAGACGTTGGCGTCGTCTCCGCACTTCTGGCTCGCCATGCCCGCGGCGAGACCGGCGACAGCGGGAGCTACCACGCCGTTAGCGCCGAGACCGCCGAAGAGATTGCCGAGACCGCCGTTGAGCAGCCATCCCGCCGTACCGGCGATGCCGAGACCGAGGGCCGTCCCGCCCGTAGCTTTGGATGCGTATTCCATGATGATTCCTCCTTAAAAATTTCACCGTAGCGCTCCGGTGTCTAAAGAAATCATCGCATAAAAAGAGAGAGCCGCCCTGTCGGGAAGCTCCCTCTTTCGCTGCGGGAAACTTTCGCTAAACTCTCGCCATTTTGGCCTTGATGCACCGGATCTTCCGGTTCACCGCCGATTCGGACAGGCTCAACGCCATGCACACCTCGACGATGCTTTTGTCCGATACCCGGAGATCAAAGATCCTGCGCTCTGTCGGCGTGAAATTGCATTCCTGCCGGAAGTATTCCGCCTCCGGCCGCGTAAGATCGCTTAACTGCATAGCCGCTCCTTTCTTTCGGAGCGCCCGTGGTGGCACACGCTGCAAGCGTCACAAGGCGCGTTTTCTGCGCTTTGTCCGGCTCCCCTTTCGGGGAGCCCTTTTTTACTTCAAGCTCGGCAGCTTCCCGTACTTGAGGAAGTAATCGATCGGGCTGCCCTCCTCAACATACACCGTCCGGTTTCCTGCCTTGATCGCCTTCCTCTTGGCCTGCGTCACGGCTTTCTGAATGTCCGTCCCGCTCGCCGTCTTCGTGAAGTCTGCGATCACGTTCCCGCTCACCTTCGGCGTTTTGGACGTTCCGCCCGCCTTCGCGGAGGATGCCGTGCCGGACCTCGGGATGATGATCTCCGGCGCTTTCGGCGTCGGGGCCTTGAGCGCCGTCCTCTTTCCTCTCCCGCGCCGGCCTCCGGAGCCGCCCGAACCTCCGTTCCACTTCTGATTCCTCGCGCTCTTCGCTGTGTACCCGGCGGCAACATAAAGGGCGTCCTTCTGCTCCGGCGGAATGTCCAGGCTGTTGATGTACTCCACAACTTTTGCCTTCTTCGATCCGGAAATGCTCTTGCCGTTCTCGTCCTTGTCGGCGTGCATCTCCTTTGTGGCAAAGTAGTAGTCGTAGTACGTCTCGTAGGAAACGCCCTTGGCATACGCGGCGCGGGCCTTGTCGTAGACGTCCGCGTTGTAGGTGCGCAGCGCATACTCCGCGCCGAATACCTCGCGGTTTGCTTCGCGGTATACGATGGCGTCCATGCGGCTCTCCGCCTGGTCCTCGGTGATCTCATACTGCTCGGCGTACTCGGCGATGGCCGCGTCGTTGTCGGTCGAAAGCTCCGGGTGCGCCTTGAGATAGTCGCTCACCGCCTCGCGGTACGGTTCAGCCTGCGCGATGATCTCCTTCTGCCGCTCGATGAGCTGCGCTTTCAGCGCCCGGACAAGCCGGTTCTTTTCGGCCTTGGTCAGGTTCTCGTCGCTCTGTATCGCGCGTATCTGCTGATAGTAGTCGTTCACCTCGTCGCCGGCATGAGAAACGTATTTCCGCGTGATGCCAGCTCCGATGTCGCCGTCGTTCGCGTCGTACTTGAGATCGTCCAGAAGATCGTAGTACTCGCCGGTGGTCTTGTTGGTGCTCGTGCTGTCGAGCATGAACGCCTGCTTGAGCGGCGCCAGCGCCGGGGAGCTCGCCGTCGCGGACGGCGTGAACCACGGCAGCAGAAGATCGCCGACCACGCCGGAGTACTGGTCCAACAAATAATTAATCTTCTTCGGCGAAAGGTTGAACGTTTTTCCGATCCATTTGGAGAGCTCGTCCGTTTTCTCGTCGTACCGCTCGCCCGGCCGATAGTTTTGCAGACGGTCGCTCTCGATGTTCCCGCCGTACCATGTCGTGCCTGGGTTGTCGGGATTGAAAAGCTTTGTCTGCGTCCACGCGGTGGCGATGTTCTGGTTGAAAATGTCCGTCGGCGCAACGTTGCTCTTCACGACCTCGATCACGTCGGAGAACTTCGGGTCGTTCCCCTTCGCCTTTTCCTGCGCATACGTCGCTCCGGCCGAGAACACTGCCAGCGCTCGGCCCCTCGGGATTTTCATCCAGTAGCCGTCGCCGAGCTTGAAAAGGTAGTAGTTCGATTTCGTCTGGTCGGGGATGTCGTCCCACTCGTCATCGTCGCGGTACAGCAGCCCGTTGAGCAGCTCCGGCAGAATGCCGAGCGCCGCCGCCTTGATCGCAAGAGACACCCACGCCTTGAAGCCCTTCCGGTCGGTGATGTTCCGAACAAACTTGTCCGCGCCCTGCACGGACGGATTGAGAAACGGAACGAGGTACTTGTTCAGCATCTTCGTCACCGTGCCGCCTCGGGCAAAGTTCGTCGTGATGTCCGCCGCGCCGAGCATCGCCTCCATGAGATCGCTCTGCGTGAATTTTCCGGTTTTCACTCCGTCCGCCGTCTTGCTCCCGCCCTTATTGGCAAGTATGGTCATAAACTCCGCAAGACGTGGTGCTGCTTCAATAGCCTGCCCCAGCGATTCATATTTTGCCGCGAGCTTTCCGACGGCGCTCTTTGGCTCCTTCACCATGCCGGTCGTATAGTCCAGCATGGAGGCGTAGGAGCCGCCCAGCGCCTTGTACTGCTGCCAGATCTCTCCGTTTGTCACGATCTGCTTCCATGCCGACGGGAACATCTTTGCCCATGTTGCCGAGTCCGTAGAGTAGAACGCCGCGTCCTGCGCGTCTCGCACAAGGTTTCGCACCATGAAGATCGGGTTATATCCGGTGCAAAGCGCCTTGAACAGGTCGTTGCCCTTCTTCAGCAGCTTCGCAATGTCGGAATTGGCGTATTTGTCCGGCTGAAATGCATTCAGCGCCTGTGCCAGCCCTTCGTCCATCGTGATGTCGTAGACCTTGCCCTTCTCCTTCACGGAGAACACATTCTCGAATACCGGCTTGTAGTCCTCGTCGCTCTCAATGGCGGCCTCCGTCGGCGTGTACTCGCTCTCCGCAACGTTCCAGATGTACTTCTCCGCCGCTTTCGTGTTCCTGTCGTACTCGCGCACCAGCGCAAGGCCGAACTGGTTTAGACCGGCGTTCCGCATCGTGGATACCGTCTTTCGGGAGAGCGCCGTGTGCAGCGGCAAGAGCACGCCGTCGCTGCCGACGGCCCGCCCGATGGCGTTCGATACGACGATTCCGCCGTTCCGCCGGGCTCTTCTGGCTCTCTTGCTGTTCGTCCCCTCTTCTCGGAATGTGGGGATGTAGTGCGGATACCGCTTTTTCAGCGCATTGGCAAACTCCGGCGTGATGAGCCCTGCCTCCACGCGGTAGCGGATGAGATCGTCCGAATACCTGTAGACCTCCTTCGCCCATTCCTTGAACTCCGGGTTCTTTGCTTCGAGAAGCTGCGCCGCCGTCTGGGAATCGTCCGCCGTCACGTCGTACCCGAATACCGGCTTCAACCCCTGCTTTTCCACAATAGCCCGCTGCCGCTCCAGCTCCAGCGCGTAGGCCGCCCCCTCCGCTACGGACGTAAGGCTCGGCGCCTCTCCGTTGTGCGCCGCAAGATAGATCTCGTGCGCCGCCTGGCGTACGACCGGTGAATCGCTGTCGCTGTTTGCGATCCGGCGCAGCTCTTCGTTCGACAGCTCTCGGAGCTCCGGGTATTTCTCCTTTACCCAGCGGAGATTTTCCTTGATCCGCTCCAGCTCGCCGCTGTTGTCGTACTTCATGCGGTCCACATTGTGCATGTGCAGAAGATAGAGCTGAAAATCGCGGTACTTTGTCTCATTCTTCCGCATCGGGGCAAGGGTATCCGCAAGGCTCGCGCCGATCCTGTGGCCGTCGATGTCGGTACGCGCGCCGCCCTTGGCGATCCAGTTTCCCGCGCGCTGGGAGTAAGCCCCGGCATTGAAGTAGTACCCCTCAAGGCTCTTGCTTCCCGTCGCCTTGGCGATCCGGCGCACCGTGTCCCCGGCATTCACGAACATCCGCATAGCCCCGCTCGTGATTTTCTCAAAGTCCTCGCGGTAATTCCGCTCGGCCTTTATGACCTCGGACGTTACCTTTTCCGTCGTGGCGTCGATCGTCGCCCCGGCAGCCGTGTTTTCCGTCTCCGCAGCATCGCTGCTTTTCGGTGACGTCTCCGTGCTGTCAAGCTGTTCGGGATCTCCGAACAGCTCGGCGATCCGCGCATCCTCGTCCGCGGTTTTCTCGGCCTCGAATTTCTTGGCGCGCTGGTAGTTCTCCTCCGAGAAATTCCTGTTGGCCATCGTGATAACTTCCTCTGCCGCATCTCTCGCCGCCGTCTCCTTCAGCGCCCGGACAAGTGTGTCTGCCTTGTGCCCGTCGTGGAAAATCGTCGCCTCGTAGTAGCCGCCGATCGGCGTCGGCTTCACCTCTACCTTGAAAGTGGATTCCTTCGGCGTTCCCTTGAGGAAGCCTGTCATCTGCACCTTCACCTCGGATTTACCCTTGCCCATAAGGTCACGGTATACCTCTCCGGAGCTTTTGTTCGGCACGAATCGCTGTCCCGCTCCGAGATTTTCCCGCGCACGGAGCCGTTCCATCTCTCTGCGGTTCTGCTCCGCCAACGTCTGCAGCCGCTCCCGCCGCTGTTCGGCCTCGGACTTCGTTCCCGTTTCGCTCCCGGAGCCCTGCTTCGTCTGCTCCCGCAGCGTCAGATGATTGTCCTCGGCAAACTCCCGCAGAATCACCTCCGTCTGATCGCGGAGTGCGCCAACCATCCGGTCGTATGCCTCCTGCTGATCCCGTCCCGCTCCTTCCAGCCGGGCCTCGTCCCACAGACGGTCGGCAAGCGTCTGCTTCTCGCTCACGCCCTTCGCTGCGCGGTCCACGATGTTTCGCAGCATATCCGGTGCGGAAATATCCGTCGGGAAAAGCGCCTCGCCGTATTTCTCGGCAAGCTCCATATTCCGCACGTCTGCTGCTGTGTCGTTCTGGTTCTTTGAAAGCGTGATGCCGGCTTCGCGCGCCTGTTCGCGCAGCGTCCGGGCCTCGTCCTTCCGGAAGTCTCGCCACGTCTGCTCGGAAACATAGAGCTTCGTGCCGCGAAGATCGCTCCGGATTTCCTCATGGGTCTCGTCAATCCACGGGCTGTTCTCGGAATTGGATACGACGCTTCCGGCCTGCAGCATCTCGTCCACAATCGTGTCTAGCGCGTCCTCTCGGATCTCGCCCTGCGCCATCATCTCGCCGATGTTCCGGTTGAGCATCTGCTCCACGTCGGTGCGGTTTGCCGTGTCCGTGAAGAACAGCCGCATGATATCGCGCTTTGTGTTTCCTACGGTACGGCGCTTCCGCTTCCCGTCGCCCAGCTCCGCGAGCCGTCTCTCCGCCGCCTGCATCCACTTCATCTCGTCGATATACGGGAAGCTTTGATCGTCCCGCTGCGTCGCCTTCTGGTACTCTTGCATCCGCCGCTCATACTCGCGCCGGAGCTCCGCGGCTGTGCGGTTGTTGATCCCGGATACCTCCGTGCTTGCCCTGCCGGAAGATTTTTCTTGACTATTCCCCTCCGTCTGGCGTATAGTATTCGTAGAAGAAGGTTTTGCGTTGATATCGCTCTTGTACTGTACTTGAGCCATGCCTTGCGCAGGACCTTCTTCTTTGCTGTATACCAGCCGCCCCTCGCTTTTCGCTTTCTCAAGATATGCATCTCCGCGGCTTCTTCCGTAAATGGAGGTAACTATATTTGCTCGTATGAATTCCTGTGAGTGCTGGGCATTCGAGTCCAGTTGCACAATGGCCAGTCCTCGATTGCCTTTGTAGTCCACAAAGTCAAGGAACAGTTCGATTTTCCCGTCCTTTTTCGACTTTATAACCGCATCTGGATTCCCGATATTCTCCATCGCTCTTTTCATGCCCTCGATGCCAAGATTGTGGTAGTTGATATCTTGTCCCTGATATCTCCCATTCTCGCGGCTTTCCATAGCCAGGTAGGCGTCCCGGTAGCTCATGATGACCGGCAAGTTTTTCACTTCTACGCCCGCTTTTTCCATCGCGGTTCGGAAGCTGTCAGTAAACCGGCCAAAATACAGATATCGCCGATCGAGAGGTTCTGCCGAGTCCATGATATCGCGGAGAAGTTCGTCCTGTGTTTTTCCTTCCGGGTTGAACTGCGCCGCATCGTTGGAATCATACGTCATAGATACGCCGTTCTCATCCACAAACACCGTATCCGCGTCGCCCAGCTTGGGCGGCGTATTTTTTCGCTCTTCGGCGCTCATCCGGCGGCGTGCAGTGGTGTCTCTCGCTTCAATCTCTCCGGCGGTGTTCCAGTAGAACTCCTTCACTGCCTCGCCCGCGTCGCCGAGAATGCGGTCGTACCGATTCAGCTTTCCGAACCACTCCTTGCCGTAAAGCTCTCTGTACAGCTCGTCCGAGCGCTTCTCCAGCGCATCCATGCGGCTTTCGTCGTAGAGCATGGAGCCGTCGAGCATCGCTCCCATCTCGCGCTCTGCGCTTCGGTACTCGTTGTAAAGTGCCAGATCCTCGGTACTCAATCCGTTGAGAAGCCTCGCTCGGTTGTCGCGGTACTTTTCCGCCGCTCTGTCGTAGTTTTCCCCGCGGTTCCAGTAGCCGGGGCTCGTCCCGCCCTCGAAGCCCTCCGCCGCCTGCACCCGGTGCTGCACCTCGTGCATGAGCGCGTCGAGCGCCTCGTTCGCGTCGTATTTGAGCTTTGTGTCGAGCGTGATGGTGTTCGTCTCGCGGTTGTAGCTTCCCGCCTTCCCGCTCGGCATATCGGCAAATTTCACCTTGGTTTCCGCGATCTCCGGGTATGCCTCAAAAAGGGCGTTGTGCTGCAGGATGTCCCGCAGCGTCGCGTTCCCCTCGTCGATGCGGCGCGCCAGCTCTTTTTTCGTGCTGCCGTTCTTTTTGTCCAGCCCCAGCAGCTCGGCGTGCTCCGCCTCGGTGAGATCGCCCGTGAGCATGCGGTTCATCAGCTGCGTATAACGTGCGTAGTCCGCATTGTCGGCGCTGTACTGTGCCTCGCCGGTCCGGCTGAATGTCGCGCCGGAATCATCAATCTCAAACCGCCACTGGCCGTCCATGCCGCGATACCAGCCCGTTTCCTGCCGGATGGTCTCATTGTCCGTCCCGCTCTTTTCCAGCGCCTCCGCGCGGCGCAGGGCGGCGCTGTCGGCGGTTCTGGCGCCGATGCCCGCCACGCTCGCTTTGCCGGAAGATTTTTCTTGACTATTCCCCTCCGTCTGGCGTATAGTAACCGTAGAAGAAGGCTTTCCCCTACGAGCGCCAGTTTCGTCAACGGAATTGGAAGAGCCATTAAAACTGGGAGGGCTTCTTCTTTCTATTTTCCCCACATTCTCCGCACTCGCCCTGCCGGAAGATTTTTCTTGACCATTCCCCTACGTCTGGCGTATAGTAGCCGTAGAAGAGGATTTCCCCTGTTGAGCGCCGGTTTCGGTAACGGAACCGGAAGAGCCGTGCTTTATGGCGGGGGAGCCTCTTCTCTTCATATCCCCCACATTGTACACAACCACTCCGTTGTCTCCATCCGCCGTGGAAATCGTCACCAGATAGTATTTTCCGTCGAAGTCTTGGAACCACGCTTTTCTGTAAAACCACCCGTTTTTTGCAAAGCCGCCATGAAGCAGCTTTCCGTTTGTCCCCAGCTCATCAGGAACCGGGGTATTGTTTTTCTTCTCCGAAACTTGAATGAGTTCGTCTATGTGCGCCTCGGCATTCAGCTTCGCCTCGTATTCCGAATCAGTCATCAGACGGCGGTGCCCGTTCTCGTCCGTCACATAGTTCCGGAAGCTCGCCTTCCCGGCGGTATCCTTCGTGATCTTCAGCACGTCCCCGGAATCCGTCGTGAGGATCACGTCCTCGCCGTTGCGGATCTTCCGGTTGATGTAGCCCTCAATTTGATCCGCCCAGCTGTTAGGATCATTCCCGAAAATCACCTGCCGGTCAGCCTGTACGTACTTCTTCCCGTCCGGCAGAACGACGATCGTGCCTCTGCCTTCCGGCGGTCCCGTCGTCTCCTGCTGCGCCTCTGCCCTCCGGGCCGGGGCGTTTCTTTCTGTCTCGGTGCGCACGGCCTCCTGCACCGGCGCGTCGCCGGAGAACCAGTTCAGCCCTGCGTAAGCGTCCGCCGCGATCTCCTCGGTGAGCAGCCGCTCGATCTCGTCCACGCTCATATTTGCGAAATCGTAGACCCCTGCGTAGTCCGCTTTATAGGCATCCCGCATGGCGTCGTATTCCTCGGCGGTCATGCTCTCGCGGATCACCTCATCTGTCGCGCGGATAACTTCCTCGGATGCATAGTTGTGGAACATCTCGTGCTGCACCAGCATCTCCGGGCTGATGGCGTTGCCTCTGCTGTCCACGGCGTCCACGCGGAAGAACACCCTCCCGCTCTCGGTATAGGCGTTCGCGTAGCCGTCTCCCACCTGGATCGCCCCGCGCACCGCTACCGGCTCAAGCCCGTTCTCCAGTACGGCGTCGTAGGCGCTCTTCGCCTCGCCGCCGAGCTTCCGCGCGTCCACGACGGTCACGGCCTCCGTGCCGCCGTTTCGGATGCCGAGCTGCGCCGGAGTTACTTGCCGTAGATCCGCTTGCGCGTCCGTTCCCACGCCTCGTTGAACTTCCGTTCGGCCTCCGGTGAGAGCTTGTAGCCCTCCTTCGGCGCCTTCCGCAGCTTGTCCGCGGGAACCGACATAAGCAGCCCCGCTTTCTTCCCGGTGATAAGTACTCTGTCCATTGTTCATTCCCTCCTGAATGTTGATCGCCGCCGCGGGCGTCGTGCTGATTCCTTCGTTCTGCGCCCTCTGCGCGCCCACAGGCGCGTTTTTCGCCCCGGCAGTATAAGTACCTTCCTGCGCGCCGAAACGCCCGCCTGCCTCCATCTGCTGCGTCAGATACTCAGCCGCGCGCTTCATATCTTCCTTCGTGCCGATCTTCTGCCGGAGATCGTCGGCGTTCTCCGCGTCGGTCAGCTCGGCCAGTGCGTATATAACGCCGGGGTTTTCCGTCTGCGCGTCCTGCATCATCTGCACAACGTTCTTCGGCGTAGTATCCAGCCGCTCGGCTGTCTGGTTGATGTTCGCGCGGTTCGTGCTGTACTGCACGCTGCTCGACCCCAGTGTTGCCAGCGCGCCGCCGAGGAACGAAAGCCCCTCCTGTCCGAGAACGGCAAGCACGGTCGCAAGCTCCGCGTGCTTCTTCTGCCAATCCGTGCCGCTGGTCCGGTAGTATTCGAGCATCTTCGGGATCCCGCTCTCTTCCGTGCCGAACGCCGCGTCGATCGCAAGGTTTACCACGCCGTTCGCCGCGTCCGACATGACCTCCTCCATGCCCTCAGGGATCATCGTGAGCGCCATACTCTTCACAAAGCTCAGCGGGTTTGCCTTGATCTTTCGGATGACCCATTCGCCGCCGACCGCCTCCGAAGCGTACTCGATCGCGCCGCGCGTCAGACCGAGCGCCAGCGCTCCGGCGTTGGAGTATCCCTTTTCCTTGCTCTCGGCGATGGACAGGGAAGCCGCCTCCGAGCTCATCAGCGCCGAGCCGAGAATGTTCGTCGCCTTCATCAGCGTGTCGCCGGTAAGCCCCACGGCCTCGCCGATTCCCTTGGCGACAAGCGCGTTCATCGCGCTGTCCGCGGCGCTCATCGCTGTGTTGTACACGAAGCTCCCGACCTTGCCGCCCATCCCCGGATTCGTTTCCTCGATGTGCTGCGAGGTGTCGGCGCGGAGATCCTGCGTGATATTGCTCGCCTGCCGCCACTTGGAATAGGGGTTGATCTCCTGCCCCTTCGCCGTGCGCACCGCATCGTCCGCCATGGCGATCATGCTCGTGATCGTCCGGGCAGGCTGCGCCGAAACGGTCATGGCGCTTGCCAGCGTCCGCGTCGCCGCGTTCTTTCCGAGCGCCTCCGTCGTCGCCCGGTTCGTGCCGGTGTACCACTGCTTATCGAGCTCCGGTTCAAGATCGCTCAAAAAGGCGTTCGCCGCCTTCTTTCCCTTGGTAGCGTATAGGTAGTTGTATACGCCGATCTCATCATCGGTCATGAAGGCGTATTTCCCGTAGTCCTGCCCGCGTCCCTGCGCCTGCTGCACGTCGGACTGCGCGCGGAAGTTCCCGATGTTGTTGATGTAGTCATACCGGGCGTCGCCGAAGAGCTTCCTCTTGCTCTCGCCGCTTTTGGAAAGCTCGGTATAGTCGCTCGCTTTGAGAATGCCGGCATACTTCCCGGAGCCGGCCGAGCTCGCCCGGTCATCCGCCTTTCCGTACACGCTGTTGAAAACGACGCTCGTGCCCTTCGCCGCATTCCCGCTCTTCATCTGCGCCGCAGCGTCGGCGTATGGTGTCCCGCCGTTGGCCTCGATGCGGCTTGCAAGCGACGGCTTCTGCTTTGCTGCGGCGTCAGCGTAGAGCGTCGGCTGCCCGCCGTTCTGCGCAATGCGGTTTGCGAGCGACGGCTTTTTATTCGCCGCCGCAGTATACAGGTTCTTCCGAGTGTCCGAAGAGACAGCCGGTTTTCCGGCTGTCTCTTTTCCGTAGATTCTTTCCGTAAGGCTCATTTTCTACCTCCGAGAATTTGGCTGTAAAAGTCGCCCTCAGTGATCGGTCTCCCTCCGGAGACGGGGCCTTTTTGCGTTGTGTTTTTCTTCATCGACGCATAGGCGTTATCCAGCCCGCTGCTTATCGCCGCTCGCTTTGCCGCTTCCGCCTGTGCCGTCGTGATCGTTCCCGCGGCAGCTTCCTCGTCGAGTGCCTTGGCGATCTGGCTGTACGGTGTCCCGCCATTTTTCAGCTGTATCGCTTCGCTCAGAAGATCTCTTCCGTTCGCCTTCTGCTCAGCGCTCGGCGTGTTGTTTTTCCCGCCGCCGGAGCCGCTGTAAGAGCTGTACACCGGCTCCGGCGTCTTGACATACCCCAGCGTCCGCGCAAGCTCCGGATTTGCCGCGATCCACGCCTTCTGCATCTGGTCGATCTCGCTCTGCGTGTAGCCGAGCCCGAGATACCCGGAGAAGTCGCCGTACTGCGCCATGTTCTGCGCCTTCTGCGCGGCGTCCTGCTGCTGTTGAAGAATGAGATTCATCATGTTCGCGTAGAGATTCTGCTGCGCCTGCGCGTTCGCCTGATCCCGCGCGGCGTTCGCCTGATACTCGGCGTCCGCGCCCTGCTGCCGCAGCTGCATAATGGCGGCGATACGCGCGGCCTCGTTCTCGTTCAGCCGCTCGCCGTAGGCCGTATCCAGCCCCAGCCGGGCCGATTCGCTCATGCCGCCGCTGTAGCCTCTCGCTGCCATCTCCTGCGGCAGCACGCGCAGCGATTCCATATAGTCGCGGTAGAGCTGCTTGTTGAGACTGCCGTACTGGTCTCCGAGCTCGCCGACGCCCTTCTCCGCCTGCGCGAGAGCCCGCTCGGCTGCGGCCTTCGCCGCGTCGTTGTTGGCCTTCACCGCGTCGTCGTACATTTTCTGGTACTGATCGCGCAGCTCGTCCAGATACGTCCGCTGCGGCTCGCCCGGCGTCTCCTCCGGCGTTCCTTCCGTCGTGCCCTTCTGCGCGTCGCCGTTGGGGTCGATATACGTCACCTTGCCGCCGCCGGACGTGCCCGGCTGCGTTGGCGTCGTGGTCGGCTGCTGCGCTCCGTCCGGCTTCGGCAGGCGTCCCGCTCCGGCGAGACCGCCATACAGCCCCCCGGCTGCCGCGGCCGCAGCGGCTTTCTCTGTGGAGGATACCCACGGAGCCCCGCTCTCCGCGTTCTTGGCCACCGCCTCCGCATACAGATTCCCGCTCTGGTTGTTATTCGACCGCGGGCTCGAATAATCCGTTTTGCTGATCCCTACGCCTTTTTCGGTAGCGGCATCGGTGAATCGATTT
>OLSQ01001926.1_pt1 | contig 15929 bp, 13 predicted proteins | sample 1672561 | NCBI WGS metagenome assembly OLSQ01 (sample SAMEA3136699, study PRJEB25190) | human gut metagenome | biome: human gut; feature: human-associated habitat; material: faeces | place: Austria | collected 2013 | reverse complement strand
CCCGGGCTGGGGCTTTCGGCGTCCTGGCATGCGGCGGCGACGGCACCGTTAACGAAGTGGCCGCCGGCCTCATTGGCTCTGACACGGCCCTGGGCATTCTTCCGGCCGGGTCGGGCAACGGCCTCGCCCGCCACATCGGCATACCCATCGATATCCGCCGCTCACTCAGAATCATCGGCGAATGCCATATCGACGCATGCGACTACGGCACCGTCAACGGACGGCCCTTCTTCTGCACTTTCGGAGTCGGATTCGACGCCGCCGTCAGTCACCGGTTCTCGCTCAAGCACCGGCGCGGACTCATGACTTACATTTCAAGCGCCATCGACGAGTTCATCCAGTACCATCCGCAGGCCTACCGCATCATTGTCGACGACACCGTCATGACTGAGAAAGCCTTCCTGGTAGCCATATGCAACGCATCACAGTACGGCAACAATGCCTTCATAGCTCCGGCCGCATCGATCCGCGACGGCATGCTCGACGTGACGATCGTCCACGAGGGCAATTTCGTCACACACGCCCTCTCGGGCCTCGAGATGATGACCGGAGTGATCGGCAACCACGGCAAGATACGCACCTTCCGCACCAACAGGCTCCGCATCGAGCGCGATGAGCCCACCATCACCCACATCGACGGCGATCCGGCCGAACTGCCGTGCAACCTCGACATCGAATGCCATCCCCGCGGACTGAGAATGTTCATCTCCACACGAAAGCCAAGGTTCCGCCCCCTGATCTCCCCCGTCCTGCTGCTGGCCAAGGACTGGTGGATCGCCCTGGAAAGAATTTTCCATAAACACTAAAAAAAGTTATAAAAACATCCATTGTGGAAAAATTTCCGTATATTTGCGGTGTAATAATCAATCTCGGACCATATAACATAAAACCTAAAATATCACAGACATGTCAAAAGTAACAGTTATCGGCGCCGGCAATGTAGGCGCAACCTGTGCAAACGTCCTGGTAACCAAGCAGGTTGCCGACGAAGTAGTTCTCCTCGACATCAAGGAAGGCGTATCGGAAGGCAAGGCCATGGATATCATGCAGACCGCCAATATCCTCGACCTCAACACCCGTCTCACCGGCGTCACCAACGACTACGCCATGACCGAAGGCAGCGACGTGGTTGTCATCACCTCGGGTATCCCCCGCAAGCCCGGCATGACACGCGAGGAACTCATCGGCGTCAACGCAGGCATCGTGAAGTCGGTTACTGACAACGTGCTCAAGCACTCCCCCAACGCTATCATCATCTGCGTGTCCAACCCCATGGACACCATGACATACCTCATCCACAAGATGTCCGGCCTGCCCAAGAACCACATCATCGGCATGGGCGGCGCTCTCGACAGCGCCCGCTTCAAGTACTTCCTCAGCATCGCCCTGGGCGCCAACGCCAAGGAAGTCGAAGGCATCGTCATCGGCGGTCACGGCGACACCACCATGATTCCTCTGAAGCGCTTCGCCGCTTACCGCGGCATCCCCGCATCGACACTCCTCCCCGCCGAACAGCTCGACAAGGTTGCTGCCGACACCATGGTAGGCGGCGCCACCCTCACCAAGCTCCTCGGCACCTCGGCATGGTACGCTCCCGGCGCTGCCGCAGCTCAGGTAGTTGAAGCCGTCCTCCACGACCAGAAGAAGCTCATCTCCTGCTCGGCTCTGCTCGACGGCGAATACGGCGAGAAGGACCTCTGCATCGGCGTCCCCTGCATCCTGGGCCGCGACGGCATCGAGAAGATCGTCGAATTCGACCTCAACGCCGAGGAGAAGGAACTCTTCCACAAGAGCGCCGAAGCCGTTCACAAGACCAACGCCGCTCTCCCCGCCTGATCCAACCGTTCACATACCGGCCTCGCCCGCAGGGACCCTCCTGCGGGCGGAGCCGGATACCTTTTAAACCTTGCGCATGAATTTCAGTCTAAGCAAGGAATCGATAACCTCTCTGCTCAAACAATCAATACTGATATGAAGAAGATCATACTGACATTTGCCGCCGCCGTAGTGCTCGCACTCGGCGCATGCGCAGGCTCGGCTGCCGACAACGGCACACCCGCCGCGAATTCCGCACGCCCCGCCGCACAGACCCAGGCCGCGCCCGAACGCTCCGGCACCGTCATCACCCTCAAGAACGACCGCAGCTTCCGTCCCGGACAGAAAGTGAAGCGCCTCACCATCCTCGACTTCAATGCCACCTGGTGTGGCCCCTGCCGCAAGCTCGCGCCCGTATTCCACGACGCCGCCAAGCGCTACAAACAGGTCGATTTCATATCCGTCGACGTCGACAAGATGCCCGCTACAGCAGCCGCTTTCGGCGTCCAGGCCGTCCCCACCGTCGTGTTCATCTCACCCGACGGCACCGAGCGCGTCTTCACCGGCACCAATGAACTGCTGCCCGCATCGGCTCTCAACGCACTGATCGACGCCGCACTCAAGAAGTGATGATCTCCGGCCAGCAGATCGCACTGGCTGCCCGGCGCCTCGGCATCGGACAGCCCAACGACATGCAGCTCGAGGCGTGGAACGCTTCGGGCCGCCGTCTTTTAATCCTGTCGCCTACCGGATCGGGCAAGACCCTCGCCTTTGCCGGCGCGCTCATACGCCGTCTCGGCAAGCCATCCTGCGGCATTCAGGCAGTCATCCTCGCCCCGTCGCGCGAGCTGACCCTCCAGATCGCCGAAGTCGTCCGGCGCCTCGCGCCCGGCTACAAAGTGTCCGCTCTCTACGGACAGCACTCCATGACCGATGAGGTCAACTCTCTCTCGGTCGCCCCCGACATCGTCGTAGCCACACCCGGCCGCCTGCTCGATCACCTCAACCGCGGCACCGTCGACCCCTCGGCAGTCGCACTGATCGCCATCGACGAGTACGACAAATGCCTCGAGCTTGGCTTTCAGGGCGAGATGAGCCGCATCGTCCGGCGCCTGCCCCGCCCCGCTTTCGTCGTGCTCACATCGGCCACCCGCACCGACGAACTCCCCGACTTCATCGACATGACCGGCGCGGCCGTCATCGACCGTCTCGGCAACGCCGTCCGTTCGCGCCTCCACATAGCCCGCGTCGAATCCGACTCCCGCGACAAGCTCGACACTCTCACCGACCTGCTCCGATACATCGGTCCCGACAAGCGCACAATCATTTTTGTCAATCACCGCGAAAGCGCCGAACGCGTCGTCGAACGCCTGCGCCGCGACGGATTTCCGGCCGCACTCTACCACGGCGGCATCGAACAGCTCGACCGCGAGCGGGCCGTCATCACCCTTGCCAACGGCACCACACCCATCCTCGTGGCCACCGACCTCGCCGGCCGCGGCCTCGACATCGAGGCAGTCGAAGCCGTAGTCCACTACCACGTGCCACCCACAGCACAGACCTGGACCCACCGCAACGGCCGCACAGCCCGCGTCAACGCCCGCGGCGACGTATACATCATCACCGCTCCGGGCGAATCACTCCCCGAATATGTCGTGTGGGACAACGACCTCACCCTCACCCATACCGACGACCGTCCCGCCCGCCCGTCATCGGTCACATACTACATCAACGCCGGACGCAAGGAAAAAATCTCACGCGCCGACATCGCCGGGTTCATGATGAAGACCCTCGGCATCGAACCCGCCGACGTGGGCAAGATCGACCTCCGCGACCATGGCTCCTACGTGGCCGTCAGCCGCCGCGCCATTCCAGCCGTCGAAGCCGCCGACGCTCCCAAAATCAAAGGCAAGCGCGTCCGCATCTCCCGCCTCCGCTAATCCCCCACAGGGCTACCGACGAACTCGCTCTGCAAAGCAGAGACAGCAGGCGTCTCGCCTGCGACCTCCATCCCCTAAGGACCCGGAGGAGCCTGGTGTGTATAACCCCTGACTTCAGTCCGAGGGGAGGCATCGCCAGGGACAACCTGTCCCGGAGAGACTATTTACAATAAGTACTGCGCTTTAGCGCGGGCCGCCTCCGTCGCCAGAACCCCACTCTCTAAAATTCCTCACAAAATCTCTTTTAAATTCCCGGCAGTCGTTAGAATGCACAAATTGTGCATCGCTCCAATCACTCATAAATAATACCCCCTCGGCCATACCCCCTTACACCTGCTCGACCACATTTTCCTCAGAAATCGCATTTCTTGAGGATTAAATTCCACAAAATTCCACAAAAAGCGGAAAAGGTGTAAGGAATTTTGTCCGGTCGGAATTATTGCCTATCTTTGTCACCTAAACCAATAATATACAGTCATGAGAAAAATAATGCTGCTAATATGCGCGGTGATAATCTGTATCTCCGTCGCTAGCGCTCAAAATGATTGGATGGACGGCCCGGGAAAATACGTGTCGGCAAATACAAAAATAATCGACACCCGCACATCTCCATGCAACCAAGGCGACGAGGCTTTCGTGGACTTTATCGCCAAATTCCGCACCAGCGCCCAGTTCCGCAAAACCCGAGTCAGATTCTCGTCCGGCGATGAGTACGCAAAACAATGCTTCCAATACTTCGACAATTGGCATATTCTGAAAGCCCAGCAGAAAAAAGAAACTGATCAGGAATGGTACACCACCTGGTACGGCATAACCGCCAATCAGGTCTGCCTCGAATTTTCGGAATGGCCTACCGACCCTGAGAGCGAATGGGGCGGCAGCAATTTATACGCCCGCTTCCAGCGCATCGGAGGCAAATGGTATCTTACCGGCTTCATGTTGGCCGGCTAAGCAGCGAAAAAAATTAAAAATCCTTGGAAAATTTTGTCGGTCGGAATAAAAATCGTAAATTTGCACGCCATTACGATATGCGGGCCTTACCAGCCCGGCGAATCAATGAAACAATAAGCTTATAACGTTATAACAATGAAAAAAGACATCCATCCCGCCAACTATCGCGAAGTTGTGTTCAAAGATATGTCGAACGATCAGATCTTCATCACCCGCTCGACCGTGGCAACCCGCGAGACTATCGAAGTAGACGGCAAAGAGTACCCCCTGCTGAAGCTTGAAATCACCAGTGCTTCGCACCCCTTCTTCACCGGCAAGCAGAAGCTCGTCGACACCGCAGGCCGCGTCGACAAGTTCATGAGCCGCTACGGCAACCGTGGCAAGAAATAAGAAGCCGCTACGACAAACCTCATAAAGACGAGGCCGACAGCTATCCGGAAATCTGTCGGCCTCGTCTTCTTTATTTGATCATTGCGGTCAGAGCATCGCGATGGCGGCTTCGTAGTCGGGCTCGTCGGTGATCTCGTCGACAAGCTGGCGGTAGATTACCTTGCCGGTTTCGTCGATGATGATCACGGCGCGGGCCAGCAGTCCCTTGAGAGGACCGTCGACCATCAGAAGTCCGTACTCTTTCGAGAATTCAGGCGAGCGGAATGCCGACGCCCCGATTACGTTCTCGAGCCCCTCCAGAGTGCAGAACCTACCGATGGCAAACGGCAGATCCTCCGACACGCACACCACAGCCACATCCTTGCGGGCCGACGCCTCCTTGTTGAAGCGGCGCACCGACATGGCGCACACGGGCGTGTCAAGGCTCGGAAAAACGTTCAGCACGACCTTGCGGCCCCGCAGATCCGACAGACGCACCTCCGACAGATCAGGTTTTGTAAGCTCGAAATCGGGTGCCTGCGAACCTGCCGCAGGCACATCACCGTAAGTGTGGACTTCAGTACCTTTGAAAAAAATAGTCTCCATAGTTATTCTAAAGCGTTTTTATGTGATTTTCAGTTTGCCAATCCTGTTGCTTTTTGAATAACAATCTCACGCATGTCATTGTTGCGTCCGATGATGAAGTCGGCCACGGTGCCGTCGGCATTGCAGAAGATCACGGCAGGAAACACCGTCACTCCGCAGTCGCGGGCCAGGGCGCGTGCGCTCGTAAGGACTGTCTCTCCCGGTTCGGTGCGGCCCGCAGCCTCGGCTATGCGCTCGGCGTCATTGTCGACAAATGCAAGAATCAGATCCGTCGAACGCGGAAGCGACGCCACGGCGGCGCGAAGATCGGCTACGAACGTGTCGGTAGCGTCTACCGACGCATCAAGCACGGCTATTACAGTCGGGCGCTCGAAATGCTCACCCGCACGGTGACTCCACCGTTCATGTTCCAGAGTCGGGGCCGTGGCCGTTGGCAGCGGCGAACCCGGCAGACTCTGCAGCGAATAGCTGTCGCGGCGGAATCGCTCGAACTCCTGCGGATATGCCGCGATCAGGGCTTCCTCGCCAAGTGTCGGACATTCGGCCGATGTGTCCGTATACCGGGCCGTGACGGTCTGCTCCGAAGCCTGGCCCGGATTGTACGTTATTTCACTTTCCACCGGCCTCATGGCTCCGTCAAACACGTATCGCGCCGCCAGCACGTCGTACCCTCCACTGGACTGCCTGGCCGTCACGGTCACCGTGCCGTCGCGTCCCGGCGCCACCGAGACAGCCGCCGTTGGGTCGGAAAGTATGTCGCGGAGGTCATCCGCTATCGAAGTCGGGAGCAGCTGCACGAACTGGGCCTGGCGCTGTATGCCGCGCGTGGCGTCGCCGCCCGGCGCGAACGGCGACGGCTCGTCATCGAAATGATACTCCTGCATCTTTCCCGGCCGGTATCGGAAATGATGGCCGTGCCAGTACGCCGAGAAGCCGTGCCCTGCCATATGCTCGGGCGACGTCAGCGTCCAGTCGATAAGATATTGCGCGCGCGACAGCGTGTCTGCCGCATCCGTGCTTTGTGCAAGCCGTATGGTATAGACGACATCGTCCGTCGCGTTGGGCGGCACGATGGTATAGCTCACTGTGGCCGAATAGCACCCGGTGCAGTCGAGTGCGGCTGCTATGGAGTCGGCCGTTACGGCCGACGCGCCGTAAATGCCGGCGGCCAGAGCAGCGATGATGGTGATCAGGCGGTTCATGACTGTGAAGGCAGGTCGGCGTACGTCCGCCGGCCGCGCAGATAGAAGTTTGAAAGAATATTGATGCGGGCATCCCGGCGCGTCTTGAGCAGATTCACCTCGGGATGATCCTTATAATCTGGGCGCATGCGGGCAAAGTCGCGGTGGGCGCGGACTATGGCGGCGGCGTTTTTCCATTTGAACGTCGCCACAAATTTCGCCCATGCCAGCGTATCGAGCAGGCGGCGGCGCAGCAGCGTCGGCCGCAGGTCGTTCACCGGCAGATTCTTGTGGAGCATCAGCAGATTGTTGCGGAAGTTCAGATACACCTTCCGCGGGCTGTCGGGTGGCAGCGAGCCGCCTCCGAGATGGAACACGGTGGCCGCCGGTACTGCGTATACTGACCGGCCCGCCAGATGGATGCGCCAGCACAGATCGATTTCCTCCATGTGTGCGAAGAATCTGCCGTCGAGGCCTCCCGCGTCGAGATAGACCTGCGTCCGCACCATCAGGGCGGCCCCTGTGGCCCAGAACACCTCGGCCGGCGTGTCATACTGTCCGTAATCCTTCTCACACACATCGAAGATACGCCCCCGGCAGTACGGATATCCGTTCCGGTCGATATACCCTCCGCTGGCTCCGGCGTATTCGAAGGACGTCCGGTCGCGGTAGCTGATGATCTTTGGCTGGCACGCACCGGCCTCAGGATGCGATTCCATGAAATCGTAGAGTGTGTCCACCCAGCCGTCGGCCGTGGCCACGTCGCTGTTGAGCAGCACCGTGTAGGGATACCCCGTCTCCGCCAGGGCCCGGTTGTAGCCCTCGGCGAAGCCCAGGTTGGTGTCGAAGCGTATGACTTCGACATCCGGAAATTCGGCGGCGAGAACCTGCAGCGAGTCGTCGGTCGACCCGTTGTCGGCCACGATAACACGGGCCGTGGCCCGATTGGTCGTGGCCACGACCTGAGGCAGGAACTCGCGCAGCAATGCCGAGCCGTTCCAGTTCAGGATGACGACGGCCACCGGAGGCATCCCCGCGGCATATTTATGAGACTGTTCTGGATTCATTTTCTGTAAGGATTACTTTATGTTTCCACCGTTTGTGGCTCCATAGCCATATCGACGGATCGCGCCGTATGGTCGTTTCGAGCATACGGGCATAGCGCCGCGTGATCTCGCCCTCGGGCTGTGCGGCCGCATCGTCGGCGATCAGCCGCGTCGTGATGCGGTAATGCCCGCGCGACAGGCGCTCCATGTCCCAGTAGATCACGGCCATGCCGAGGCGCCGCGCCAGCGTCTCCGTGCCGGTGATGACAGCCGTCGGCTGCTCCATCAGCGTCGTGACCAGCCCCGGATCGCCGTGGCTCGGATGCTGGTCGCTCATGAAGCCCGTGATCGACAGTCTGCCCTCGCGGCGGTACTGCAGCAGACGACGCAGGGCCAGTTTCTTGTCGATGCTCTCTGAGCCGAAACGCGACCTGATGCCGAGCATCAGCCCGTCGAAGGCAGCCGAGCGCAGAGGTCGGTAAATCTGGGCGAACACCACATCGTCCGACGGCTTGTGGCGCGTGTGCAGCGATATCGACGGCGCCCACTCCCAGTTGAAGAAATGGCCGAAGTACACCACGATACTTTTGCCGCGGTCCATGAGGGAATCTATGATGTCGGTGCCTTCGAATTCCATGCGGCGTGTCATCTCGGCGTCGGATATGTGCAGCAGCTTGAGTGTCTCTACGAAATTATCCGTAAAGTTGCGGTAGAAGCGGCGCTCGATGTCGCGGCGCTCCTTTTCCGGCAGCGCGGGAAATGAAGCGGCCAGATTGGCGCGCACCACCTTGCGGCGGTAGCGCACGATGCGGTGTAAAGCCACTGCGGCCACCGACGACAGCCCGTAGAGCGCGCCCGACGGCAGCCAGGCAAGCGGCGAAAGCAGGCGGCGCAGAGTCTTGGCTTTCATTGTTGCGGCGAATTGAGTGAACCGGTCAGCTTCTCCTCCGGGGCATTCACCGCCAGCAGATCCACGTCCACGATGGTATTGTCAAGTTCAGGACCCGCGTCGGCGACTTCGACCCTCAGATAGTTGTCCGTGAATCCCGCCATCGGGCTCTCGGGCCAGCCCTTGGGATGCTCCAGCAGTACAGGCCGGCGCGTACCTGCGAACCGCGCGGCGAAGTCGGCCCACTTGGCCTCGCTCAGACGCAGCATGACACCTGTGCGGCGGTGTTTCTCGGCGGGATCAACCGCCCCGTCAAGATCCAGCGCCCGGGTGCCGGGCCGTTCGGAATAGGGAAATACGTGCAGGCGCGATATGTCGAGCGAGTCTACGAAGGCACGCGACTCCTCGAACAGCTCCGCCGTCTCGCCCCGGGCGCCTACGATCAGATCGACGCCGATAAACGCATCGGGCAGGCGGCGCCTGATGTATTCGATGCGCGAGCGGAACAGGGCCGTGTCATAGTGGCGCCGCATCAGACGCAACACTTCGTCGCTGCCGGCCTGCAGCGGTATGTGGAAGTGGGGCATGAACGCGCGCGAGTCGGCCACCAGGTCGATTATCTCCGGTGTCAGCAGATTCGGCTCTATCGATGAGATGCGGTAGCGCAGTATGCCCTCGACCTTGTCGAGCTCGCGGACGAGATCGAGGAAGGTATCGTCGCGCCCCTTGCCGAAGTCACCGATGTTGACACCCGTGATGACTATCTCGCGGCCGCCCTCGTCGGCGGCGCGGCGGGCCTGGTCGGTCAGTTCGGCTATGGTACCCGAGCGCGAACGCCCGCGGGCGCGTGGAATCGTACAGTAGGTGCACCAGTAGTCGCAGCCGTCCTGCACCTTGAGGAAGAAGCGGGTCCGGTCGCCGCGCGAGCACGATGGCCTGAACGTGACGATGTCGGCCCACTCGCTCACTTCGCGCACCTGCTGCCGCTCGCTCAGAAAGCGGTCTATGAACTGGTCCAGATCCATCTTGCGTTCCGCACCGGCCACCACCGCCACGCCGGGCATCGCGGCTATCTCGTCGGCCTTGAGCTGGGCGTAGCAGCCCGTCACGATGATGGCGGCCTCCGGATAGCGGCGGTGAAACGAATGGATCGCCTGCCGGCACTTCTTGTCGGCGAGTTCGGTGACGCTGCACGTGTTCACGATGACAAGGTCGGGGATCTCCGACCCGCTCACGCGCCGCACGCCGCGTTCGCCCAGGCGCCGGGCTATGGTCGATGTCTCGGCGAAGTTTAGCTTGCAGCCGAAGGTATGATAAAGGGCTTTGAGATTGCTGAATGAACTGTTGTCGGTCATTTTCCGAACTGGTTAATTAGTGAGGCCACGCGGCGCGCGTCGTCCTCCGACGTGCCGCGGGCTATGGGCAGCGACAGCACCCTGTCGGCGAGATACTCGGTCACGGGCAGCGCTGGCAGCCCGCACATGTCCGCATAGCAGGGCTGCCGGTGGGGTGGCACGGCATAGTGTACGTCCGTGCCCACGCCGTGGTCCGAAAGGAATTGACGCAGGCCGTCGCGGTCCTCGGTCATGATCACGTACTGGTGCCACACCATGTCGTCGCCCGTGAAAAGCGGCTTCCCTACCGTCCGGCTGTCGATTTCCGACTCGTAGACGGAGGCCAGGCGGCGTCGCAGTCCGTTTTCGTCATCGGTATGCGGCAGTTTCACGCGCAGGAAGGCGGCCTGCAGAGGATCAAGGCGGCTGTTAAGTCCCTTGTATATGTTGTGGTAGCGGCGGTCGCTGCCATAGTTGGCCAGCGCGCGGACAGCCTTGGCCAGCGCCTCGTCGTCGGTAGTGACGGCTCCGGCGTCGCCCAGCGCGCCGACGTTCTTGGTCGGATAGAAGCTGAATGCGGCCGCATGCCCCAGGGCGCCGGTCCGCCTGCCGTCCAGGGCCGAGCGGGCACCGATGGCCTGGGCATTGTCCTCCACTACGATCAGCCCGAGCCGGTCGGCAAGCTCCTGCAGCGCGGCGTCGTGGCATGCGCGTCCGTAAAGATGTACGGGCATCACCGCGCGGGTCCGTGGTGTCACGGCTGCCTCGATGCGCGAAGTGTCGAGGTTGAGCGTGCGCGGGTCCGGCTCCACAAGCACCGGACGCAGCCCGCAGTCGGTGATGGCCAGCACCGACGCTATGTAGGTGTTGGCCGCCACTATCACCTCGGCGCCCGGAGCCAGGCGGCCGAGTTCGATGTACGCCCGCAGGATCAGCCGCAGCGCGTCGAGCCCGTTGGCCGTCCCCACGGCATATTTCGTGCCTGTGAAAGCGGCCAGCTCCGCCTCGAACGATTCGACTTCGGCTCCTCCGACAAAACGGCCAGAATCGATCACACGGGCGGCCGCGGCATGCAGCCGGTCGGCGTAAGGGGCGTTCACGGCTGCAAGATCGAGAAACGGTATCTGATGCGTGGCTGTCATGACCGGCGTGTAAGTTGGGTGAACCGGTCGTACGACCGTACATAATCGGCTTCGGAAAAACGCTCCGACGTGAGCACAAGGGCCACCGCCCCGCCCGAGAAGTTGTCGAGCGTGCGCCACAGGCCCCGCGGTATGTAAAGTCCGCGATACGGGCGGTTGAGCGTCAGCCGGCGCACATCATGGCCGTCGTCCACCACCACATCGAAGCTGCCCGTAAGTGCCACTATCACCTCGCGGGCCTCGAAATGCGAGTGGCCGCCGCGGTCGGCCCCCGCCGGCACATCGTACAGGTAAAACACCCTCCGCACGTCGAAGGGAATCGTCCCCGATCCGTTGCCCACGGCGGTCAGCGATCCGTTGGCATGCAGCTCGCGGGGAAGTTCGACAAGCCGGCAGTCGCCCACCGTCGATACGCCGTGTCCCTCAGCCGACGGACTGCCCGGACTCGTAACCGGCGTTGCGGCCGCCTCCGGTCTGAAGTCCCGGCCGCATTCCGCCATATACTGCGCATGGTCGCTGATGTACTCCTCCGGGTCATAAGGCCCCGAGGCAAGCACCATCGCCACAGCGTTGGTCGATATCTCCGTGATCTCGCGCCACGTCCCCGCCGCCACGAATGCACCGCGGTCGCTGCGATCGAGAAATATGGTCTCCGTCCGCCCGTCGGGGTGTTCCATACGCACTGCGAACGACCCGCTCATGGCCACGATCAGCTCGTGCGTGCGGCGAAGCGCACGGCCGTGGCGCACACGCCCTGCCGGAATATCATATATCCAGTAGACGCGTTCTATTTCGAAAGGACACACTCCGGCGGCTCCGTGTTCGATGAACGACAGATTGCCGCGGGCGTCCTCGTATTTCGGTATTTTCAGCTCCGGCTCCATTTCACCGCGAAGTTACGAAAAAAAATTCACAACACATTATATAATCCGGCCCATTTTGCCGAAAAAAATCCCGTTGGCCATATCCATGAGGCACACCCCGCGAGGCTCTGCGCATTTCAGTCCGACAGTCCCCGTACGGCCTTTTACAGCTTCAATCCCCGCGGACACGCCCGTAATCCTTGCTCTAATTTCTGCTAAATGTGTTAAAATCGCGCTTTAACACTATTTTTTTGTTAAAAGATATTGCAATTGAAAAAAAACTTGTAAATTTGCATCGGCCAAGCACTATGCACTGGTGCCATGACTCTGAAACAACTGTTTTTTAACGAAAATTTCATAGACAACGAATATAATCCTATAAATTAACCAATTACTAAACCATGAGAATTTCTACTCTGCTGAATTCAGGGGCGAATAGAGGCGTAGCCGTGGCAGCGATCCTGTCGCTGGGCTTTGCAGCTTCCGCCCAGACGTTTATCGACGGAGGCATCATCTACAAGGTCAACAAGGCCAACGTGGAAGTGCAGCCGACGAAGTACACCTCCGGTAAGAACAAGGGACAGCCAACCGTTTGTGAGAACGGTACCGCACCCGAAGACTACACGGGCGACATCGTAGTTCCCAACACCGTCACCTACAACGGCAAGACCTACAACGTATCCGACATCAAGAGCGGCTTCAAGGCTTCGAAGATCACCTCGATCGTCGTGCCCGCCGGTGTAAAGGTTGGCCGCGGCGCCCTCCAGGACTGCGCCGACCTCGTATCGGCAACACTGCCCACCGACCTGGCCATGATCGAAGGAAACGTCTTCCAGAACTGCACCGCTCTCACTTCTATCACCATTCCCGGCACTGTGACTTCTGTCGGCGGTGCCGCTTTCCAGGGCTGTACAGCTCTTGAGACAATCGTCATCGAAGACGGTGCGGCTCCTATCCTCTTCGCACGCGACGCATTCAACGCTGCGCCCGCCGTGAAGTCGGTAACTCTCAACCGTCAGTTCAACAACGAATCGAAGAACACTCAGGACGACCGCCTCTTCCGCGGCTGCAAGGAGCTCACCACCGTTGTCATCGGCGGTTCTTTCGTGGACATTCCCGCAAACTTCTTCGAGAACACCACCGCCCTTAAGTCGGTGACTTTCAACAGCCAGGTAACCGGTATCGACTACCGCGCATTCGCCAACAGCGGCATCGAGGAAATCACACTCCCCGAAAGCCTCACATCCGTGTCCTCGTCGCTGTTCGAAAACTGCAAGAGCCTGCGCAAGGTCACTCTCGGCACAGCCACCAAGACCATCAGCGACATGGCCTTCTACAACTCCACACTTCAGGAAATCAACCTCCCCGCCACTCTGACCTCGATCGGCAACCTCGCCTTCTCGGGCACTCAGCTCAGCGGTAAGCTCGAACTTCCCGAAGCCGTCAAGAGCATCGGCAACCAGGCTTTCGCCATGAACACCGGCCTCACCGAAGTAACCATCCCCGCTACCGTCACCAACATCGGCACCGGTGCTTTCATGGGATGCACCGGCATCGCCAAGTTCGATGTTGACGCCGCCAACGAAAACTACGCTGTTTCGGCCGACGGTACATACATCACCACCAAGGACGGCATGACTCTCGTAGCCTACGCTCCCGCTGCCGCAGCTACCGAATTCAAGGGCGACTTCACCGCCGTTGAGCCCTATGCCTTCTACGGCGCAAAGAATCTGACTACCGTCGAGCTGCCCGCATGCACCTCGTGGGGCGACTACGCCCTCTACGGTTCGGGCATCACCAAGCTCCACATCGGCGGCACTGTTGGCCGCTACGTCGCTGCTTCCTGCCCCGCCCTGGCCGAACTCACCGTTACCTGCCAGGAAGTGCCCACCGGCATCGCCGCCGACTGCCCCGAGCTGTCCAAAGTCATCCTCTCCGACAACGTTACCATCGTCCGTCAGGACGCTTTCAAGAACTGCGTCAAGGTTGAATCGCTCGACCTCGGCAAGATCCTCGTCATCCTCGAGACGGACTGCTTCGCAGGTTCGGGTCTCAAGAACATCACCGTGCGCTCGTTCTATCCCGCAGCAATGGCCGATGGCGTATTCACCGAAGCCAGCGCAATCACCGTTACCGTTCCCGAATCGCTCGTCGACGCTTACAAGAAAGCCAACGGCTGGAGCTATCTCACCATCACCGGCGACGCCAACCTTGCTGTAGCCGGCGACAAGATGGGCATGCCCGCAGGTCTCTACTTTGCAGGTGACGACAACAACCTCCACTGCGCATACGCCGACGGTCAGTTCGACGAATACGAGATCAACATGCAGCACACCTTCCAGCTCGCCGAATTCGGCAACCGCATCTACGGTGCAAGCGCCGGCCGCAAGTTCTGGTACTCCGCTTCCTCCGCAGTCGAAGGCGACGGCAAGCTCTTCTACATCTCACAGGTCGACGGCAACCTCTTCCAGGCTGTCGTGCTCGACAACGCCGGCAACAATGCCTACAAGGATCCCACCGGCCTCTACATCTACGGCTCGACCCTCTACGTCAACGACCGCAACGTCTGCATCCGCAAGATCTCGGCCGACGCTCTCGCCCTGCCCCAGGATTATCCCTCGTGGATGGAAAACAACTGGATGTCGTTCTACGGCGGCACCTGGTCCTACGGCTGTATCAAGAACGGCTTCGCCATCACTCAGGACGCCGACGCTTCCGGCAATCCCGAACCCCGCTACTGGGTCGGCATGAAGTACAACGGCTGCGGTCTGTTCTCGTTCAAGGAAGGCAACATCGGCACCGGCTCGGGTGACCTCGCCGGTTCTCCCGCAGGCGCCAACGAGTACCTGACCAACATCAACCTCATCGCCACCTCCTTCAACATCGATACCAAGAACGGTCACCTCTACATGTACATCGAGACCGCCGGTGCTCAGAACCAGATCAAGGGCGGTCTCTACCGCATCTCGCTCGACGCTCTCGAAATGAACAAGACTCCCAACGCCAACGACTTCATGACCGTTCTCGAGGCTGAACTCATCGACGGCGCTCCCGTCAAGTACGAAGGCAACGCCACCAACGAGCACGTAGGTGTGTCGCAGCTCGCATTCGACGCCGCAGGCGAATACATGTACTGGTGCTACCGCGCTCCGTCGGCTGAAGAGGCCGCCGAGTACGAAGGCAAGGAATTCGCCGGCAACGCCGGCACCGTCGGCAGCGGCTGCCCCTACCCCTGGGCTGAGAAGTACGACGCCGAGAATCCTCTGCACCACAGCGGTATCAAGCGCATCAAGCTCGGCGAGGAGAATCCCGTTGTCGAGATGGTTGTTCCCGGCGTGACCGGCTACGGCATCGTTCCCGTCAACTACGAAGGTTCTACCAAGCCCGGCAATGGCGTTTCGGCTCCCGTGGTTGAAAGCACCGTCCAGGTTATCACCGTAGCCGACGGCATCATCACCGCTCTCGAGGACGCCACCGTCACCATCTACGCCGCCAACGGCACCATCGTTGCAATTAGCAACCTCGCCGCCGGCCAGACAATGTCTACCGACAACCTCGCTGCTGGCCTCTACATCGTGGCTGCCGGCAACCAGACCGTGAAGTTCGTCAAATAAGACATAGCATCCTGCTCATCACTATCAAAGCCCTGCGGCCCTCGGCCGTGGGGCTTGTTTTTGCCCTCGTCCCTGCGGTGCCGCGTTCCGCCGTGACACGGCTCTTTCATTTAAGACAAAAATGAAGACATATCTTCCCTTACCCGGTTCAATGTGAATCGGGTAATTATTTATCATTG
>OLSQ01001922.1_pt1 | contig 15958 bp, 16 predicted proteins | sample 1672561 | NCBI WGS metagenome assembly OLSQ01 (sample SAMEA3136699, study PRJEB25190) | human gut metagenome | biome: human gut; feature: human-associated habitat; material: faeces | place: Austria | collected 2013 | reverse complement strand
AGAGCACGGAAAGACAGGTCAAGGACTTGTCGGAGTATGCAAAATATAAGGGTATAGAAGTCCGCAAGGTCTTTGAGGAACACATCTCTGGTGCAAAGAAGAATGATGAGCGTCCAGTGTTGTGTGAAGCAATGGAATACTGCAAGGCAAACCGCATTGGAATCCTACTTGTCAGTGAACTGTCAAGATTGGGGCGTAATGCGTTTGAGGTGCTTGCCTCTGTCAAGGAACTCATAGACTGTGGCATTAACCTCTACATACAAAAGGAACAATTTACATTATTGGACGATGAAGGACATCCGTCCCTCTTTGCCCCGATAATGATAGCCACGCTTTCGACCTGTGCGCAATTGGAGCGTGATAATATCTCATTCCGATTGCAGTCAGGACGGAAGCGGTATATAGAGAAAGGTGGAAAACTCGGACGCAAGGTAGGCTCTGTAAAAACGGAAGAACAGATGAAAGCCGAATATAGGGAAGTAATAAGTTTACTCCGCAAGGGGTATTCCATTCGGGATGTGGCGAAGTTGAGTGGTAAAGGGGTAAGTACAGTACAACGAGTGAAGCGATTACTAAAAATGCAATCACCGCAATAATACTATTGATTTTACGTTCTTTTCAAAGAAAGGGGTTGTACAATAGTGGCTTAAAGGCTAAAAGCACTACCTTTGTAAATAATATCAAAACAGAGTATAATGGAAGAAAACAATATAACAGTAGATAAAGCTGTCCAAACAATAAAAGGGGCAATTTTGCGAGCTCAAGCACAGGCAAGCCAATCTGGTAATGCCATACAGTTGTCTTTATATTATGGTATAGGGCGTTATGTGTCTATCAATTTACAACAAGCACATTGGGGCGCAAAAGCTCTTGATACTATTAGTGAGAGATTGCAGCGTGAATTGCCAGGATTAAGAGGCTATTCTTCAGGCAACTTGAAGAAAATGCGTATCTTCTATGAGGAATGGCAATGCCTTTCAATTGGTTCGCCATCGGCGAACCAATTACAACAGCTTGAAAATAAGATAGAAGAAGGTGTTGAAATAGGAGAAAAAACACTCCTTTGTATTAACAGACCTATAGAGTCCGCAGACTTACGTATAGAGGATTTCGTGGGCATTAGTTTTACTCATCATATGGAAATTTTGCATAAAACTACCACTTTAGATGAGCGTATCTACTACATACATCAAGTGAACTTGCACCATTGGAACAAGTACGTACTACGGAAATACTTATCTGATGATCTATATCACCATCAAGGCAATATGCCTAACAATTTTCCGAAAGCGATACCAGACTTCAAGCAATCAATGAAAACAATATCAATGTTTAAGGATGAATATTTGCTTGATTTCATCAATACTGAAAATTTGGGACTGGAGATAGAGGATATTGACGAACGTGTAGTTGAGCAAGAAATTGTAAGAAACATGCGCGATTTCATTCTTCAATTCGGAAAGGATTTTATCTTTATGGGTAACCAGTATCGTGTCGTACTTGAAGGAGAAGAAATGTTCATAGATCTTTTGTTCTTTAGCCGAGAACTTGCAGCAATGGTAGCCGTAGAACTAAAATACGGTAAGTTCAAGCCTTCATATTTGGGACAACTATGTACATATCTACAGGCATTAGACCTTACTGTTAAAAAGCCACACGAAAATCCTTCTATTGGTATTGTGTTATGCAAAGAAATGAACAAGGCTTTTGTTGACATTGTTGTGAGGAACTACGACAGCCCAATGGGAGTAGCAACATATAAAACCAAACAGGATATGCCTGAAGAATTACAGAAGGCTTTGCCTGATTTGGATAAGATGAAAGATTTATATTGCAAATCGTTGTAAATGTGTATTCGCATTTTATAAAATACGTATTAAGGAGTAAGGCTATAATGTTCTTACTCCTTTTTCGTAGTATGCTCGGCATGAGCTTATTCTAATGGGTGCAAGTCCCTAACAAGCCCTAATAGCGGGAATTGTATAGCCAATAGCAAGGGTGTCCACTGCGAGGTGGAATCTGAAAGAAGCTGGCGGCAAACATCTGACCTAACGTACAGAAACTTCATATAAGGCATTTGACCATGGATGAGATTGCTACACAAATCAAAGTCCTATAGCTATTCGGAATGGTTGGTGTAAATGAAGTGGGTATAAGATGGAAAGAATAAGCCCTTATCCGAGGAGGTCTCACGGACATGGCGATTAGTTGCCTTTACGAAAGTCATGGAGTAAAGCTTGCCGTGAGAAGTCAGCAGATGCCATAGTAGTGGAGTCCTCGATAACGCTCCATGAAGGGCAGAACCTATAAATTAAACGATAGTAATTGAAACGTACCTTATGAAGGAAAGAATGCAGAAAACATTGGCAGAAGTCAAGGGCTGCCCACAGAAAGATAGGACGGAATCCGAAGGATATGTGGGAGTGCAGACCTTCATGTGGATATGTGAAGACAACATCGTGGAAGTACCATTCGACAAGGAACACCTGTTGGAGCGCATCATCAGTCCTGATAACCTGCTCAAAGCCTACAAGGCAGTGCAGCGTAACAGGGGCTGTAGCGGTATCGACAAGATGTCATGTGAGCAAATGCTCCCTTGGCTCTTGGCTAACAAGGATGCCCTAATCCGTTCCTTGCTTGACGGTTCATACCGTCCGAACCCAGTAAAAAGGGTAGAGATACCCAAAGACAATGGAAAGATGCGCATGTTGGGCATCCCCACGGTTATAGACCGTCTGGTTCAACAAGCCATCAACCAGACCCTAACTCCCATCTATGAGCGTCAATTCTTTCCAGGAAGCTACGGCTTCCGTCCGAGAAGAGGCTGCCATGATGCCCAAGAGGTGCTCAGAAAATAATCGATGATGGCTACATTTATGTGGTTGACCTCGACTTGGAGCGTTTCTTCGACACAGTGAGCCATAGTAAACTCATAGAAATCCTCAGCCGCACGATAAAGGACGGTAGGGTGATAGGCCTTATTCACAAATATCTCCGCAGTGGTGTGATGAACAAAGGTATGTTCGAGGCAAGTGAGGAAGGCACTCCCCAAGGAGGACCGTTAAGTCCGCTTTTGAGCAACATCATGCTCAACGAGTTGGACAAGGAACTCACTCGCCGAGGTCTCCCTTTTGTTCGCTATGCCGACGACTCGATGATATTTTGTAAGTCCAAGCGTGCAGCCAAGCGTGTGAAGGAATCCGTAACCCGATTCATCGAAGGAAAACTTCATCTGAAGGTGAACAGGGACAAGACAGTTGTGTCCTATGTGCAAGGTGTGAAATACCTTGGTTACTCCTTTTATGTAATGAAAGGCAAATGCCAACTCACGGTACACCCAAAAGCCAAATCCAAGATGAAAGCCAAACTCAAGGAGTTGACTTCCCGAAGCAATGGTTGGGGATATGCCAAGAGGAAGCAAAAACTTGAAGAATACATAAGGGGATGGGTAGGTTACTATCACCTTGCCAACATGAAACGTTTCCTCATGGAAACTGATGAGTGGCTAAGGCGACGGCTACGCATGTGTATATGGAAATCGTGGAAGAGGGTGAAAACGAGAATTGCCAACTTGATAAAGTGTGGTATAGATAAATACCAAGCTTATATGTGGGGCAATAGTCGTTTGGGGGATTGGCGCATAGCTGGCAGTTACATACTATGTCGTGCGATAACCAACGAAAAGTTGAGCATGGCAGGCTATGCTACACTGATGGGTTCATACATCGAATGGCACCCAAAATAGGAACCGCCGTATGCGGAACCGCATGTACGGTGGTGTGAGAGGTCGGAAAACGAAAGTAGGAGAAAAACTACTTCGTTTTCCTCCTACTCGATTCTGTCACAATGGATGTTAGGGGCTTTAGATGGCGATGCCGTACTTTTTATACTTTTATATACAGCAACAACTGTCATCCAAATGTTAAAATCGGACAGGATTGACAGAAAATCCAAGTAAACCTTGCTCGTTTTGAAGAAAATTTGTTATTTTTGCAGTGGCTCTCGAATCTGTGCGTCAAATTGGGTTTACTTCATGTCGATACACAGACAGCCAACGCCGAGCTGAAATCTGAGAAGTCCAAACAACTTTCTCGGTAATAAGCGGGCAATGGGTGGGAAGAGAGTCAAGACATATAGAAGGCGTTTATCTGACGCTGTGTTTGAGACGAGTCGAATCTTGCAAATTCATAATTGTTGTCTCGAATATGGTCAACGGTAGATGTCCCGGGTGTGATTATATCAATCCCGTGGAGACCTTGTAAGCATGGATTGTACCCTTTCGGATGCAATCAAATGTATTATATAGGTCTCTTAACGGTAATGATTTTCATATCGGCGTGGGCTCTAACGTTGTCTGTTCGACAACAATAGGCAATGCAAGAGCCTCGACTCGTGGAATGGACAACAGGACGATTCCACGCTTTTTTTGTGTCAAATAGTTGCTAATTTAATGCAAGACATAAAAACGATATGAACGCATTGATTAATGCGCATACTCTCCGAGGTCGAAGCAGATCTCCTTACGTTGGACTTACCTCCAATGTCCTCCCCGAAGCACAACGCTCACATACAGGGGTGTCCTCGGACTATGTACAAAAGGCAAATCACGAATGGTTCGTGTTGCGAGTTACATACAACAGAACCCAGAAAGCACATGGCATCATATCAACCTCTGACGTTCAGTCATATATGCCTATGCATTATGTTATAAAGAAAGAGATTGGGAAGAAGAAGCGAATTTTACAGCCTCTTCTTCCCAATCTTCTTTTTGTATATACTACAAGGGAAACTGTAAACTCCATTATCAAGAAAAAGGGGGATGAAACATCGATATTAAAATTTTATCTTGATAAGACAAAACCATTGGAGGAAAATGGCAAACATCCTCCTCTTACCATTCCATTTACAGCAATGATAAACTTTATTAAAGCAACAAGTACCAATAATGAACATGTACGAATAGTATCATCAGAACAATGTCATTACAAAAGTGGTGATATTGTTAAGGTGATAGACGGAGAATTTGAAGGTGTTACAGGGAAAGTTGCGCGCATTGCTGGACAACAACGAGTCGTTGTGGAAATCTCTGGTCTATGTTTGGTGGCAACTGCTTATATTCCAACAGACTTTATCAAGTTTATCAAATAACGCCGCAAGGCAATATTGTTTATTTTAAATTCAATTCATTATGGTAAAAAATGAAAAGAACGAAGAACTTCAGTCAAGAAGAGAGTTCTTCAAAAAAGCTGCCAAGGGAGCTTTACCGATTTTAGGAGCTGTAGTGCTTGCGAGTGCCCCAGGTCTCGCTAATGCTGCAGAAAGTGCAGTAGAGATGGGTTGCAGTACAAACTGTAATGTACGTTGCTCGGGTTGTGGAACAGCATGCTTCAAAGGTTGTTCTAATGGATGCTCTGGTGGTTGTACAGGTTGTCTTAACCGCTAACAAAAAGGAACGTGCAAGAGTTCTCTTTTGCACGTTCCATTTTACTTGAATATGGCTAAAGAAAGGACGATAACATTCATTGTCACAAAAGATTGTCAATTAGTGTGCAAATACTGCTATTTGGTCGGCAAGAACCCCAATGAAAAAATGACATTAGATGTGGCAAAAAAGGCTGTTAATAAAATTCTCGAAAATTCTTATTTTTTTAATGAAGAAAGAGTTGTTTGGGATTTTATAGGTGGTGAACCTTTATTGGAAATAGACTTAATTACCAATATCGTTGATTATATTGAAATGCGATTAGAAGCATTATCTCATCATTGGAAAAATAATTACGGAATAAGGATTACGACAAATGGACTTTTGTATAAGTCGCAAAAGGTTCAGAATTTTATTTCTAAATATCAGAATATCTTAAACTTAAGTATTTCAATAGATGGTACCAAAAGGAAGCAAGATTTAAATCGTGTTTTTCCCAACGGAAAAGGTTCTTATGATATTGTATCGAAATCTGTAAAACTTTGGTCAAGACAGTTCGATAATATTGCAACAAAAATGGTAATATCTAGTGAAGATTTACCTTTTGTAGCAGAAAGTGGCATTCATCTTCTTGAATTAGGAATAATTAAATTGGATATGAACCTTGTTGTTGAAGATGTTTGGCACGAGGGTGACGATCTAATTTTAGAAGAGCAGTTGATAAAATTTGCAGATGAAGTTATAGATAAAGGATTTTACAAAGATCGTAAACTATATATCTTTGAAGAGTGTATTGGGCATCCTTTCAATCCAAATTTTGAAAGTAATCCTTGTGGAAGCATGATGTTATCAATAGATTCACATGGTAATTTTTACACATGCCTTCGCTTTGCACAATATTCTCTTCGTTCTAAACAAGCACGATATATAGGGAATATAAAAGACGGTATAAATTATAATTTATTAAGACCTTTTTATATTATTGATGAACTATCCCAAAGCCCATTAAAATGCCAAATGTGTGATGTCGCAACTGGGTGTAGATGGTGTCCTGCAGAAAATTACGATGCTTCTTCTACCTCAACTATATTTGAGCGAAGTACTGCCATTTGTAAAATGCACAAAGCTCGTGTTAGAGCCAAAAACTATTATTGGAATAAATTAAAATACAAGAAAGCATAAATGGAACAAGAAATTAAGCAAATTGACCGTGGATGGTTAGAGGGGGCTGCCAAAACAATTACATTCATAGTTACGAAGGATTGTCAATTAGCATGCAAGTATTGTTATTTAGTTGGCAAAAATGAGAACGAAAGAATGTCTATTGAGACAGCAAAGGCTGCTATAGACTACATTCTTGATACAAGAGACTTTTTTAATGAAGAATCTGTTATATGGGAATTTATTGGTGGCGAACCTTTTCTTGAGATAGATTTGATAGACAATATTTGTGATTATATTAAAACACAAATGTTTGTAAAGAATCACCATTGGTTTAATTCATATAGATTTAATTTTGCAACAAATGGTATAAATTACAATTCTTCTAAAGTTCAAAATTTCATCAAGAAAAACTGGACTCATCTAAGTATAGGTATAACAATAGATGGAACCAAAATAAAACATGACCTGAATAGAGTTTATAAAAATAGTGAAAGGGGGTCTTATGATGATGTTGTCTTGAATATACCTTTATGGCTCAATCAATTTCCGACATCTGGAACCAAAGTAACAATTAGTAGTCCTGACATTCCTTATATTAAAGAAAGTGTTTTACATCTTTATTCTTTAGGAATACATGAGGTTAATATCAATGTCGTGTATGAGGATGTATGGAAAGAAGGAGACGATTTGAAATTTGAGGAGCAATTATTGTTGTTGGCAGATGAAATCATAGATAATGGTTTTTATAAAGACTATGTATGTTCTTTCTTTTCAGAAACAATAGGCAAGCCTATGGATATTAACTCTGACAATAGAAATTGGTGTGGCGCAGGTAGAATGCTATCTATTGATGCTGCTGGAAATTTTTATCCTTGCACTAGATTTGCACAGTATTCCCTACGCTCCAAGTCAGCAAGAATCATTGGTAATATAAAGGATGGAATAGATAAAAACAAAGTACGTCCATTCATCGTTCTTGATAGAATTGTTCAAAGCAAGCAAGAGTGCATTGAATGTAATGTTGCAAGTGGTTGTGGATGGTGCCAAGGAGAAAACTATGATATATCAGAAACTGGCACAATTAGTCAAAGAAGTACTGCCATTTGTAAGATGCATAAGGCTCGTGTTAGAGCAAATAATTATTATTGGAATAAATTATATCGGAAGTTAGAAATAGACGGAACGCCAAAAGATATAATAAAACGTGTAAAAAACAACCCTTCATTCTGCTAATATGCTACAATATCTAATAATTCAATTGTGCGATACAAGCACATCATTTTGTCATTATACAAATGACAAGACAAAAGCCAAGTTAATAAGTCTTAGCAACTTAAAGCTTGGAATTAAATTCGCAATGAAACAGAATCTCATGATTCAGTTTCTTTATCCAGATTATGACATACCAGAAGAATATAAGACTGTCATAAACTCAATTGATCATAGTGACATTGTTGCTTCTACATGTGAAAATGAGACGCTTAGAGAAAATGCAGACATTGTCATTATATCTGATTGGACAGCTTTGGAGTATTACAAGTTTCGAAAAGATTCAATATACGCTTTAAGAACAAGTAAAGATGACCTGTTCGATCGCTATTTGTGGCTAAAGCCCATAATATCAAAAGTGTATCGTTTGAATATCATAATAACTGATATAGAAAACTTTACCACTGAAGACTTTAATAGATACAAACAGATTCTTCATGTTCTTTCTAATCAATTAGCGGACGTTTTTAATAATAATGATAGTGTTCAATTGAATTTACTAACTGATCGTATTATTTTAAACAAGATGAACAACTGCAATGCTGGTTTTTCTCATTTAACACTTGCTCCTAATGGATTGTTGTATGTATGTCCAGCATTTTATGCCGATAAAAAAAATCATCAAAGCAAATATCCTGAATATGATTTCTGTTTAGGAGAAATGTGCAATGATATACACATTCCAAATGAAAGTCTTTACAAATTGGAAAATTCTCCATTATGTAGAACATGTGATGCTTTTCAATGCAGAAGATGCATATGGCTCAACAAAAAAACGACATTAGAAGTTAATACTCCAAGTCATGAGCAATGTGTCATATCGCATTTAGAAAGAAATGGTAGCAGAGAGTTATTGGAATCTATTAGGAATCAATATGATAGTCTTTCTGATATTGAGATACCTCCAATAGGGTATCTGGATCCTTTTGATAATCGCAAAGAATGGTAAATATAAAGGTATAGTACAAATCCAATGTAAATACAATTCTTTTAAGAGTAGGATTAAAATGATAAAATTATAACTTCAATAAGCATATATAATTATGGCACGAAAGTTAATAGGACAAGTCACTGTAGAAGAAAAAAACGAAATACAAGCGATATTTGAACGTAAGAATGGGCTAAATGAACTTGCCCAAATAATTTCGGTAGACAATAAAGAACTCTACGAGAAATTGGTAAAAGATTTAGGCGAAACATCCACAAAATTCCAAAGTTGGTGGGATAAAATGTCTCAAAAATACAATTGGGAAATGACATGCGATGGTCGTTGGGAAATCACTTTTGATAAATGTGAAATCTACCTTGTAACAAAAGATTAAAACTACAATGACATTTTTTTATAGTAGAAAAATATTTCTTGGTGTATTTATTCTCGTTTCAGTCCCATTATTTGGTCAAAATAACACGAGAATTGATATTGGCAAAGATTCAATCGATCTTGGTGAGGTTGTTGTTGTTGGATATGGAAGTCAAACCCGAAAACAACTAACAAAAAGCATATCCTCTATTGGAAGTGGAGATATAGAAAGATTAGCACCAACTGCTATGACTATTCAAGACATTCTAAGTAGTGGATTAGCAAAAGGAGTTTTTTCAATACAAAACACAGGAGAACCAGGAGCATCTCCAACAATAAACGTTAGAGGTGTTACTTCTCCTTATCCGAATTTTACTACAGGAACATCAAATAATGCCCCTCTATATGTAATAGATGGAATACCAATGTTTGTGGAAGCAAATTCACTCAATCCTTTATTGTGTTATTCTCCTACAGACATTGAAAGTATTGACATCTTAAAAGATGCTGCAGCTACGGCGATATATGGCTCACGTGGTGCAAATGGTGTTATAATGATTAGAACAAAGGTAGGAAAGAAAAATGAAAAGCCACAAATATCTTTTGGGTATTCCTATAGCATTGCTAGACCAATAAAGAAATATAAGGTTTTAAATAATTCTCAATTTAGAACTCTATATTCAGAAATGATAAACAATAGCATAGACGCATACAACAAGGGATACGTATGGGATTATTCCCAATTGGAATATTTTGCAAATATTTCAAAGTTGGGAGACGTGAATCCGTATACAGGTGGTGAGAGTATAAAATTTCAAGGGTTAAAATCAGATGCTTTTGGCAACGAAAATATTGATTGGCAAGATGAAATAGAACGTACTAATGCAGGTACACATCAATACAATGTAGCTGTAAGAGGCGGATCTAACAGTACAATTTATTCTGTTTCATTTCACGGTTCAAATAAAGAAGGAATATACAAGAATGATAATTTGAACACATATGGTGGACGTTTATCTTTAGAAACAGATTTGACTAAAGGTATAAAAATTGGAACAAATGCCAGTTACTCAGAATCAAAAAGAAATTTTTCTTTGTCAGACGAGTTTTATTGGTATACTCAACCATTCGTGGTTAGACCTGATTTGCCGATAAAAAATAGTGCTGGAGATTATAATAAAATTGATGAAATCGGTATGATGGGAGGAAACGGTTTATACTCCCCTAATCCAGTAGCCATGTTGAATATGAAAAATTCACATGAAAGTAGTCAATTATTAGCTAATGCTTATGCTGAATTTTCAATATACAAGGGACTGAAATTTAGGGCTGATTATGGACATACAAATTACAAGTATGAGTCGAGCTATTTCCGACCAATTATTACGCAGCAAGACCAATCTATATTAGGTGAATCACCAATTTCTACACTTACTCTTTGGAATGGAATATATAAAACATCTACTGCGAATTTTCAAGTAGACTACAAACTTGATACAGGGAAACACAATATTAATGCCCTATTGGGATATGGAACAGAACGCACAAGAAATGTTTTAACAACACTAACTTATGAAGGATTCCCCAACGATGAAGTTCTAAATAATGTAGCATCAGCGAAATGGAGTTCTGGACAAAACCAAATACTTCAAAAACATGGTTTAAACTCATGGTTCACTCGTCTAAATTACGGATATTTCAATAAATATTTCGCAGAATTCAGCTTCAGAGCCGATGCTTCATCAAAATTTGGTCCTAACAACCAATGGGGATATTTCCCTGCATTTTCTGCTGCTTGGGTAGCTAGTCAAGAGAATTTCTTCAAACATTTTAGATGGCTTGATAATTTAAAATTTCGTGCAAGTATAGGTCAAACAGGTTCGACAAATATAGATGATTTCTCTTATAGACAGTATTATAGTTCGAAAGGACAATATATTGGTAATTCTTCTATTGTGCTCAATGATATGCTACCTAATAAAGGCATTAAATGGGAGAAAACGACAGAAAGCAATTTCGGAATTGATTTTGCCTTTTTAAATAATCGCATATATGGTAATATAGACGTTTATTATCGTAAAACGGATGGTGCGTTAGCACCTGCACCACATATCGCAGAGTCGGGACAGCACTATTACTTTGGCAACATAATAGATTTAACCAATAAAGGATATGAAATTTCGTTTGGAGCAGATATTGTCAAGAATAAGGATTTCATCTGGAAAACGATACTAAATTTGTCATCAAACAGGAGCGTAATAGACAAACTTAATGATGCGCAAATAAGTCCTGACTTACAAGAATCATTTATTGTAGGTTATCCTGTAGGAACAATCAAAGGATATGTCGTTGATCATATTGTTCAATCACAAGAGGAAATAGATGCATTAAATGAGAATGCGTGGAAGCTTTATGAACAAGAATATCAATCAACAACTGGAGTTGGCGACTACTTATATAAGGATATTAATGGTAATGGAATTATTGACGACAATGATAGAACTATTATTGTAAATCCAGAACCAACTTTTTTTGGTGGATGGTTTAACCAATTCTCATATAAAAGTTTTACACTTTCATTTACGATGCAGTTTTCTTATGGAGGAGAAGCTCTCTATACACAATTACAAGAAGATGCCAATTCATTACTAGCGCATAGTGTAAGTCCTGAAATGTATGGAAACTTTTGGACCCCAGAACGAAAAGAAGCAAAATATGCTAGATTGGCACCTGGCTTGTATAATATGAATAGTGAGGTTAACGATAGGTATGTTTTTAGTACTTCTTATTTGAGAATGAAAAATATAACATTCTCCTATAACATCCCCAATAAAATATTGCAAAGATTTCATGCCAATAGCGCAAATATATTTCTTACAGCAACAAACCTGTTCACGATTTGCAACTGGCCGGGGTTAGATCCAGAAACTTTAACTCCTGGAGCTACATATATGGGGCGTAATACAGATCCATACCCATTAAGTAAATCAATATCAATTGGACTAAATTTGCATTTTTAATCTAAAGCACATTTTACAATGACAATAAGAACAATAATATATAGCATTGCCCTATTTGCATTAACTTCATGTGAGCAGTTGGGGTCTGTAAACGACATTACTCCAGAATATGTCCTTACAGATAAAAATGTTTTTGTTGATGCTAATTCGACAGAAGCTTTTGTTGATGGATTATATCAGCATTGGCGTAGTGATGGGATAACCCAAATGAGAAATTGTATGTCTCTATTAACAAGGACTTCAAATAATTCATCTGTACCAAAAGCATATGAATTTAAAATCAATGATGTTAGTCCTCGTTCATCATTAGTATTTGACTACTATAGCAATTTATATTTGATAATAAATCAAGCTAATACCATAATTAATTATCTCCCAAAATCAACGCCTAAATTATTGAATGAAGAACGGAAAAAAGAAATAATAGGAGAAGCATATTTTAACCGTGCCATTGCATATTTCATGTTACTTCGTTCTTTCGGTGAGTTTTGGAACGAAGATTCGGCGCTTGGAGTCGTTATTTATGAGACTCCAGTGAGTGACAATATTGGTAAAGCAAGATCTTCAGTAAAAGACTGTTTTGAGATTATTAATAGCGACTTAGACAAGGCTTCTTTATTATTGGCTTCAAAAGAATTTAATAATTGCAAAGCGAATAAACTAGCAGCAAAAGCAATAAAAGCTAGAGTAAAACTCTATCAAAACGATTTTGAAAGCGCAAAAACACTTGCCCAAGAAGTCCTTACAGAAAGTGAAAAGATTTCTATAAAATTAGAGGAGAACTATGCAGATATTTATCAACATACGTATAATTCACCTGAATTGCTGTTCGCTATCTATACTTCATACCCTCAGGAAACAATATCAAAAGGATTATTTTTTGATTTTTATTATAATGGTTTTGGTTATACATTACAAACAATTGCTGACGAACTCGTTGACGGAGCAGAAGATGGTAATTTTGTAACAGGAGAAGGACTTGATTATAGGTATAAATCTGTCTATGTAACAGATGAATGGGAGGATGGGTCCGAAACCCTATGCAAAAAATACACAAACAATGTGAATGGAACAGATTGTAATCCGTATTATTTTATCAGATTAGCAGAAGTTTATTTAATAAAAGCTGAAGCTGAAGCAAGACTGAATAATCTGTCAGAATCTCGCAAATGTTTAAGTGTCGTAACCAATCGTGCAGGATATAAACCAAATTATACAAATCAGATAGAAAATAAGGATTTGTTATTACAAATATTTCGCCACAAATATATCGAACTAAGTGCTGAAAATAATGAAGAATGGTTCGATATGGTTCGTTATAACTGTCTAGACGGAATAGATTTCGTATCATATGGCTATTTGCGATCTTTTGCGCATAAAAACCTACCAATCCCTTACGATGCTTTGGCAGGTAATGCTAAATTGATTCAAAATCCAAGTTACATCTTTAGCAACAAAGATTAAGTATATGTTTTGATTGTACTAGGCTAAATGAAGTTTACGTTTATGTAAAATAAGTAATAATAAAATGACACATTTACTATTTGCAACACAGTTGCTATTTATTGGTTCTACTGAATTGCTGCTTATTGGTGGCATAGCCTTGCTCTTGTTTGGCGGTAAGAAACTGCCAGAAATGATGCGAGGCTTAGGACAAGGAGTTCGAGAGTTCAAAAAAGGAGTCAATGACACCAAAGAAACCGATGAAAATCCTAATAATGAAAAAGTAGAAAAGAAGGAGTCAGAAGAGAATCCATCAAAAGATGAATTGAAAAATGACGAAAGAAAATGATTCTAATTTAATGACATTCGGCGGACATTTAGAAGTGTTCCGTCGAATGTTATTTCGCATTATTGCTGTTGCTGGCACGCTCTCTGTAATCGTTTTCTTTTGTAAGGAGACCACTTGGGGAATATTATTAGCCCCAAGTGAATACAATTTCACCACATATACGTTTATAGAGAATATCGTATCGTTATGTGGTTATGATTTCCATTTTGAAAAATTCCATGTTGATTTAATCGCAACAGACTTGTCCAGTCAATTCATGACCCATATTACAACATCTGTGTATTTGGGGGTATTAGGAGCTTCGCCTTATATCCTTTTTGAACTATTCAAATTCGTATCTCCTGCACTTTATGAAAGCGAAAAGAAGTATTCAGTAAGCGTAGCTGTAATAATATATTTATTGTTTATAATAGGAGTCCTCATGAGCTACTATATATTGTTTCCAATTTCATTCCGTTTTTTGGGTACATATAGTGTTTCTGAAAATATTCGCAGTACCATTACATTGGATTCTTATGTTGAAACATTTACAACTTTGACATTCATTATGGGGATTGTTTTTCAATTACCAGTAATTATGTTCTTTTTAGCAAAATTAGGATTCATATCTTCACAACTATTGGCGAGATATAGAAAGCATGCTTTGATTGTCATTATGCTTGTTGCAGCAATTATAACACCTCCAGATTTGATGACTCTTGTTTTGGTAACAATTCCGTTATACTTACTATATGAAGTTAGTGTAAGAATTGCCAAAATTGTTGAAGCAAATAGATAATTACCAAAAAAATAGAAAAAGAGTGTCACGGCATTATATAGAAATAATGTCGTGACACTCTTTTTTATTTGTCTAATTGGGCAGTATCCGTAATGTAGCCAAAGAGGAGAACCGCAAGAAAATGTCCGATGTCATTCACTACGCAAGAAGCTCGTGGATGATGGTACAATCTGACGAGTCTTTGAACCATCTCTTTGACCTGATTGAAGATTCTACATTATCAGACGACGTTATCAACCAAGCGGTTGAGGATGTTTTCGCACATGGTGAGGAAATCATCAAAGCCGCACAAAAGAAAATGGAGGAGGTAACAGCATGAAGAAAGTAATAATAATTGAAGACAGCCCTACATTTTGCAATATGTTAGGCAAGAAGTTGGAGGCGAAGGGATGGGAAACAATCTTATGCTACAATTACAGAGATGGTCTGAAAGCTGTGAGGGAATCCTCTGAATGGGATGTTGTCATTTCGGATATGCGCTTGGGGAATGATGAAAGGTATCGCTGGAAATCACGCAAGGCATTGGCGATGCTCGTCTTTCCCGAACAATCATCGAAGATCTTGTTCGTTGCCAAGAGCTTTCCCTCTTCCTCGTTAATCTTCTCACCATTGTATGCCAGTGCGCCATACAATGAACTTCCGAAACTTATCTTTGCGACCATCTTTCCTCAAACTTACGGGTTAGTTCAACAATCTCACGGGTAAGAGAGACCAGTTCCCTGGTGCAGTTCTCCAGCTTATAGAGCAAAGCCATCGCCTTTTTCTCTGAGAAATGACAACGGAGTTCCTTGACAACCTGGTTGTAGTTGTTGCCAATCATTCGGTACTGCGAGTGAAAAGAAGAAAGCTTGGTGTAGTATTCCACCAGTGTCTTGTCCTCGCGCAGCACCTTGAACGGCTCGCCGAAGATGCGTGCCTTGGCAAAGACAGCCTTTGCCTTCACATCAGTCTGCTCATACATGACGAGGAATTTCATCCATTCGTCATCGTCGAACCGAAGCATCACATGGTGCGACTTCGGGTTCAGCTTGGGGATTCGTCCCCCTCGTTTTCTTTCTGTGTTCATATTAAAATGGATTAAGTGGTACATGCGGCAATAATGGAATTGCACAAACTATCGTCAGATTGGAACATGGGGAGCCCGACTTCGGAGAGGCTACCAACCCGGCAGGGCAAGGTCTTTGGAGAGTAACTCCAAAGGTTTTGAGTAACT
>OLSQ01001921.1_pt1 | contig 15961 bp, 9 predicted proteins | sample 1672561 | NCBI WGS metagenome assembly OLSQ01 (sample SAMEA3136699, study PRJEB25190) | human gut metagenome | biome: human gut; feature: human-associated habitat; material: faeces | place: Austria | collected 2013 | reverse complement strand
ATCATTCTGCGATGGGGCAAACTCGCATCTGTCTCAACAGCCACCAGCTGCAAGTTTGCCCCATCGCAGAATGATGGTGACACAGTGGCTGCCAGCGAATTCTATCCAGAAGACACTTCGGCACTTCATGCCAAAAAGATGGCACGAATAAAGGCTCAGAAGGCCATGACCGACAGTGTGGGAATATACTATATCGGAAGCGGATCTTCTAAGGAAAAACTACAATTGGTTTCCTATCCTTCAAGACGAGACACCTTTGAATACGGAAAGACTCGCCGCATCAAGGTTAAGGGTTGCGCTGATATCAACCACGTGGTACGTGTCGATTTCTATCTCCTCAATGGCAAAGACTCGCTCGTGAAAGCCGTCGAAGAAATCACACAGCAATAACCATACCTCATTTTCAAAAACAAGCCCGTTTATTCCCAAATAAGTCTTCAAATATATTGTCAAGAACTGAAGTTTAGCATGTATGGAAGTTATAGTAGTTAAAGAAGTTATCACTTCACTCGGTCGTTAGAAGTTATAGCAGCCTTTTGGATGTATACTTAGCAACAAAGCATATGGCTTTAACTTCTCTAACTTCTTTAAATTCTTTAACTTCCCCATCTACGAAAGTCGAGTCAAGAATAAGAGAAAGACAACATTCTCTCATTCTTGACAAAAAAGCGGTGCATTTTTACCTTTTTACTCTTTTACCTTTTTACTCTTTTTACCTTTTTACTCTTTTTACCTTTTTACCTTTTTACCTTTAAAAGGCTATTCGTCGGAGAGTTCTTTAATCTGCTTCTTAGGTGTAACACCCAGTTTCTTCAGACTCTCTACCCTTCTCATCACATTACCAGCGCCATCGTAAAGTTGCTTTTTAGCCTTGTCAAAGGTTCCAGACAGACGGGTTATCAAGTCGCCCACACCCATAAAGGTGTCCTCAAAACCTGCCACCTTATCATACAAGTCTGCTGCAGTCTTCACTATTTTCTCTACATTCTTGTTTTGACGGTCATACTGCCACAGGTTGTATGCCAACTGAAGAGCCATCAGAAGATTGCTGGGCGAAATGATGATAATTTTCTTTTGATAAGCATAACGGCTAAGCTCAGGTTGCTGCTTCATGGCTGCAATATAGCTGGTTTCGTTGGGAATAAACATCAGAACAAAGCCAATGGCATCATCCACCAGCTTGGAATAGTCTTTTTCTGCCAGTTCGTCGATATGTCTGCGCACACTTGCCGCATGCAGTTTCAGCAGCCGTTCGCGCTCGCCATCATCTTCTGCCGCTATGGCATCAGAATAGGCAGTAAGCGAAACCTTCGAGTCGATGACTACACTTCTGCCTTCTGGGAACCTCACGATGACATCAGGGCGGAAGTTCTTGCCCTCTTCATCCTTAGTGTTCTCCTGGATAAAGAACTCCTCGTCCTTTCGCAATCCACTGTTCTCGAGAATGGTTTCAAGCACCATCTCACCCCAGTCGCCCTGCATCTTACTATCTCCCTTCAGGGCACGAGTTAGATTAGCTGCATCCGAACCAATCTTCGAAGTCTGCTCCTTCAACAAAGAAACTGCTTGCTGCTGCTCCTGCTGAAAGAGTTTCATCGTTGCCTCAAAGGTATTCTGCAGTTCTTTCTTGTTCACCTCGTTCTGAGTCTTGCTTTCCTCAACCGACTTTTTGAAGTCTGCAAACTGTTCCTTGATAGGCTTCAATAGTTCATCCATCTGCAGACGGTTGTTCTCCTGCAAAGCCGATTGCTTGGCAGCCAACTGTTCTGCAGCCACTTTCTGATGTTCTGCATTCATGCGCTGCATGTCTTGCTTAAGCGTTTCCATCTTCTGCGCCCATTGCTGATCGCTCTCAGCACGCAGTTTGGCAGCATACTGGCGTTCGCTCTCCATCTGTCCCTTCAGCGACTGCATCTCCGAAGCATGTGCTTCCCTCAATGCCTGCATCTCTTCGGCATGATGGGCTCTTTCATTCTTCAGGATAACATCATAATGTTCCTTCAGATTTTCTTTCTCCTTCTCTGCCTGCCGGCATAATACTTCTTTATCCTTCTCTGCCTGCTGGCGCACCTGGTCAGTCTGGCTCTTAACCTGTTCCATCTCTGCCGCCAACACTTGAGCCTTTGCTACAAGCTGTGTTTTCTCCTCGCTTGCAGTTTTCGCAGCCATCAGCTTGCCAAGAAAGAAGCCTACGATGATGCCGATAATAATTCCGATGATGATTACTATTTCCATTATTTTTTAGTTACTGAGAAACTTGTTTTCGGTTGTACAAACAATCTTCGCACGATTACCTTGGCAAAGGTACACTTATGCTTGATATTTATAACATTAAAGCGATAGCAGATGCCCAGTATGATGCTACAGCGAGGATTTCTATGCTGAACATATAGCTGGCATTCCAGCATACATATAGATTGAGAAATAACAGGAACATTCACATACTAAAAGTCCCATTTCACACCTAAGCAGGGACGGCATTTGAAGCCACCTGTTGAGCCGAAGTTGTTGCTCAACTCTACCTCGCCTCCTACACTGAGGTTCTCGCAACCGAAGTGCTGACCTACATTGTACCAGAGCTGTGGCTCGGTGATGAAGACTGTGTGCTTGGTTGTAGCAGAACCATCCTCCTGATAGTCGACAGCATGAGTCTCCCACCAGAAATCGGCAAAGCCGTCGAACTTCAAGCCCTTTACACCAAAGATGTCGTTACAGATCCAGACAGCAGTAAACTGCAAGGGTACATTCTGATCAGTCTGACGGATGGTCTTGTATAGAGCATCCAGAGTCAAAGTGTTCTTGTAATTCTTGTCGTGCACGAGGTATTCCACACCGAAGAGCCATGCATTGTTGATGGGATAATTCTTGGTGATACCAGCATTGTGCTCCACATGAAGGCTCCAGTTCTTGAACTGAGTTTACTGCCAGAAGTTGAGTGCACGTGAAATCTCTGTATAGGTTCCTCCCTGGGCAATATTCTTCTCGCCCACTACCATTTTGTCGTAGTTGAAGTCGTGGTCAACAAAGAAATAAGTACTACCCTACTTGTCCTGCTTGAACATTTCGAGGGTAAGGGTAACAAACTTACGGTAGGAACCGAAAGCATACAAAATCTGAGCGTTGGTCTGTGCCTTTGCACTAAGCTGCAAGCCCAAAGAATCAGCAAAGCCATAACTAATCGCAAATGTCGGAGTTGGTTTAAAATCATTGTTTCTTATTATAGTTTTAAATATGTACAAGAAAGCCTCCTGCTCTCTAATCGTTTGCAAAGTTAATAAAAACTATAATAAGAAACAAACAATCTTAAATAAATATTAAACTCAACTTTCGCAAATGGAGAAGTTAAAGAAGTTAGAGAAGTTAAAGCCATATGCTTTACAGCTAAATCTTCAACTAAAAAGACTGTTGGCTATAACTTCTAACGCCCGAAGAGAGTGATAACTTCTTTAACTTCTATAACTTCTAAACTTGCAATGTTCAATTTATCAGAATTCAAGTATCATTGCCTGACGAGGACGAAGCTTTACGTTCTTGTTGATAAGAACAGTGCAGCCATTCGTCACATCAGTAGCCTTTTCATGCGAACCGATAATCTCTGCATAACGTTTCACATCCAGCTCATTGGCTTCCTTCTTGCCATTGATGATGGTCATGACTGTTTTACCCTGATACTGGCGTGCGATGACATACACACCCTTATAAGGACAGAACTGAGTCTGCTTGCCTTTGGTAACCACCTTGTTACCCTGGCGCCAATGCAGCAAGTTGCTGAGCCACTTGAACATCCGGTTCTCATCCTGTGTTCTTCCTTCTTCGGTGAAGGCATTATGCTTGTCGCCAGCCCATCCACCTGGGAAGTCTTTACGAACGTTGCCGTCGGTTACACTCTTGGTGCCATTCATCAACACTTCTGTACCATAATAGAGCTGCGGTGTACGGTTGATGGTAAGCAAGAGCGCCAAAGCCTGCTTCAATGCCACGGTATCCTTGCCCTCGCCGAGGAATCTGTCGGTATCGTGATTCTCAATGAATGCCATCACGCTCTTTGGGTTAGGATAGAGATAATCGTAGCAGAACACATTATAGAGACGGTTCATTCCGTTCCACCAGTCATCGGTTTCCTCGTTCTTGGCACTGTTGATACGGTCGAAGAAGGCAAAATCCATCACTGTTTTCAGATAGCTGTTCTTCTCTGAGAGCTTGCTGTCTTTCTGCCATGCAGCAGTATAGGCTGGCTCAGTAACCCATGTCTCGCCTACGGTATTGAAGTTAGGATATTCGTTGTTGAGCGTCTTCATCCACAAAGCCATCGCATCACGGTCGGCATAAGGATAAGTGTCCATACGGATGCCATCAATTCCCACGGTCTCTATCCACCATTCGCTGTTCTGGATAAGGTACTTGATGACATGAGGGTTGCGCTGATTGAGGTCGGGCATAGAAGGTACAAACCATCCGTCTACCGTCTCTTCCATATCCACCTTGCTGGCGTATGGGTCGAGGACAGGAGTCAACTTATAACTGGTCTGTCGATACATATCGTTCACTGTTCTTGCTCCGTCCACAGTACCAATCTTCTTCACATGCTCAGGAGTCTGATACTCAGGAAGAAGCCATTCTGGACAGTTGAACCAGTCTTTTGAAGGCATGTCGGCAATCCAGGGATGCTCGAAACCACAGTGATTGAAAATCATATCCATCACAATCTTCAAGCCTTTCTGATGTGCCTCATCAATGAGTCGCTTGTACTCAGCATTGGTTCCGAAACGAGGGTCAACCTTGTAATAATTGGTTGTGGCATAACCATGATAGCTGCTGCTCTTGCCGTCGCCTGGACTGTCATTCTCTAAAACGGGAGTAAACCAAAGGGCCGTGACACCCAACTGGTTGAAGTAATCCAAGTGCTGACGGATTCCTTCCAGGTCTCCACCATGACGCAGACTTGGAGCATGACGGTCGCAATTCTTGTCGCGCATCGTCTTGAGAACATCATTCTTAGGATTTCCATTGGCAAAGCGATCCGGCATCAACATATAGAGCACGTCTTCGTTGGTGAAGCCCATGCGCTTTTCGCCAGCCATCTCTCGGTCTTTCAACTGATACTTCACCTTCTTGCTCTGCTTTCCCTGCTTAAAATTGAGAACCATCTCGCCTGCCTTGGCATCCTTCAGATTAAGATAAACCAAGAGATAATTGGGTGATTCGAGACGGGCAACGCTATCGATTTTCACGCCAGGATAATTGACTGTCACCTCAGCATTCTTGATGTCCTTACCATACACCATCAACTGCAACGAAGCGTCTTTCATACCTACAAACCAGTCGGTAGGTTCTATGCGGCTCACGTTGACTGCCGCCGTCATACTCATTACGCTACTCATAAGCAACATGAATGAAACAAATTTCTTCTTCATTATAGATCTATGTTTAAGTTATTGTATTGACTTTCGAAACTTATTTCTGATACAGTATCAATGCCGACTGTCCGTCTATGATGGTTTCGTTACCCACCAATGGCATTCCGATTCCGTCTTCATTGATAACCCCATTGCAGCAAGCCACATGATACTCGCCCTGAGGTATCGCTATGGTACGGGCTTCCTTGTTGGCATTGAAGATGACAATAATGTTCTTCCAGCTGTCTATGCCTTCCAGGTTCTTGAGTCTGAAGGCAAGCAGGCAACCATTCTTCTCCACCTGAGCACCATCTTTCTTCTGCTCTGCAACAGGGGCTGTTGGCAAGAACTCCAAATGTTCTCTCACAGCCTCAGCCTTGGCAAGACGGAAAGCCGGATGATTCTTTCGAAGCTGAATCAGGTTGCGATAATATTCAAACACCTGTGGATATTTCTTCAGATTCTCCCAGTTAAACTCATTGATACTGTCGGGCGAGCAATAACTGTTGTGCACACCCTTCTTGTCACGCAACATCTCCTCTCCTGCCAAGAAGAAAGGCACACCCTGCGATGTGAACACAGCAGTCTGAGCCAACAAGTCGAGGCGAATCAACTCTGCTATACGTTCGCTCTCCGTTCTGGAAGCATCTTTGATGCCAGGCACGGTTGCCTTCAGTCGGTCAACAAGACACATATCGTCGTGACAGCTCACATAGCTGATCTGCTGGGTAGGCTCTGCTGTCCAAGGCTTCTTGTCATAGTTGACCAAATTCATATCTACCTGCGGATGGGCAATGCCTCCCACTATACCAAACTTCAGACTCTCTTCCTCGCCGGGAATGCCAGCCAGGAAAGCGCCTTTGGTATTGTCAGAGAAAGGACCACGAAGGGCATCTCGCATATCATCGCTGAAGGCTCCGATACCATTGAGTTTGAAGGTGTTGGCCTTTATCGCCAACTGGTCGTTTGGATAAGCGCAACTTCCTGCGCTCCAACCCTCACCATATATATAAATAGAAGGATCTATCTTGTCAACAGCAGCTCTGATGAGCTTCATCGTCTCAATATCGTGCACTCCCATCAGGTCGAAACGGAATCCGTCGATATGGTATTCATTCACCCAGTAAAGCACACTCTCTATCATATAGTCGCGCATCAAAGGTTTCTCTGAGGCCGTCTCGTTGCCACAGCCCGAACCGTCGGAATACTTACCATCGGCTGTCTTGCGATAATAATAATCAGGATAAGTACGCTGGAAATTGCTTCCGTCAATATTGAAAGTATGATTGTAGACAGCATCGAAGATGACACGGATGCCTGCTTGATGCAGCGCCTGCACCATCTGTTTGAACTCTCTCACTCTGACTGCAGGCGAAAAAGGATCGGTACTATAGCTGCCATCAGGCACATTATAGTTCTTAGGATCATACCCCCAGTTGAACTGTGGCGTATCGAGGCGTGTCTCATCTACCGAAGCAAAATCGAACAAAGGCTGGAAGTGTATCGCATTGATACCGAGGCGCTTGAGATATTCTATCGCCTTAGGTTCTGTCAGTGCCAGATACTTACCTTTATACTTCAGTCCAGAGGTAGGTGACACTGAGAAATCGCGCACGTGAAGCTCATAAATCACCAAGTCGGCAGGCGACTTCAGTTCTGGTCGCTTGTCATCCTTCCATCCCTCAGGATTGGTAGAAGCCATGTCGATGATGGCACCCCGATTGCCATTCACACCGACAGCCTTGGCAAAAGTACCGGGACATTCGCCCTTTCCCATGTCAAATGTATAGAATTTTCCAGCCAGGTCGCCCTTCACAGTAGCCTCCCAATGGTCTTTGCCATTGGCTTTCATCTTCACTGTCTTGATGGCCTTTCCCCCCTGTCCTGATTTATAAATACGGATTTTGGCTGCAGTAGGCGCATTCAGTTGAAACACCGTCTGTCCTTTCGAATACGTCATCTCATTGAAAACAGTCTGCGCCGTCAATGCTGTAGGTAAAATAGTAGCCGTCAATGCTGTAAATATTAGTTTTTCTATTCTCATATGGTTAAATAATTGTTAGTTGGCGAAAAAACTCCGCAGAGTTTTATTCATTTTAAATGTATAAATATAGCAATTACACTCTATTTAGTAGTTATTTACCTCGTTTCCTGCATACGCAAAGTGATTTCTGTTGGTTTTATGCAGAAACAGGCAGAATTAAACACGCTCATTTTTCGCGTATTTAATTCCACCTTGACGATTGGACGGAAATACAGAAGTTTCAGCCTTCTTATCTCCATCTATATAAGTCTTATTTGGCAAGCAATGAGATGGCAAAGCCACCACCACGTGCCTCTTTGATCTTCAAGACATCACCCTGCTTCACAGTCTTGTGAATAATCTGGTAAGATTTAGGGTTCTTCTCATAGTCGGCATTCTTGCCGTCCTGATAGATGGCGCAGGCATACTTCTTACCCTTGTCGAGGAAGTCGAGCTTCACTACTGATGTACGGGCTGCGTCAGTCTTGCCACCAACAAACCAGTTGTCGGTTCCTTTTGCCTTGCGGGCTACGGTGATATACTTGGCAGGTTCTGCCTCTATATACTTGGAGTCATCCCAGTCGCAAGCCACATCGCGGATAAACTGGAAGGCATCGTCGTACTTCTCATAGTGCTCAGGCAGGTCGGCTGCCATCTGCAAAGGACTGTACATCACAAGATAGAGTGAGAGCTGACCACAGAGAGTGGTGTGCACATAACTTGAGTTGTTGCTCCACTCCGACAGTTTGGTCTCGAAGATACCTGGAGTATAGTCCATAGGTCCTCCCTGCAGACGGGTGAATGGCAGCATCACGGTGTGATAGCTTACACTTCCACCAAAAGCCTCATACTCAGTACCTCTTGCGCTCTCGTTGCCCACCAGATTTGGCCATGTACGGCAGATACCTGTAGGACGTGTAGCCTCGTGAGCATTCACCATGATGTGATGTTTGGCAGCCGTCTCAACGACACGCTGGTAGTGATTGTTCATCAACTGGCTATAGTGATATTCGCCTCTTGGGATGATGTCGCCCACATAACCGGTCTTCACGGCATCATAACCATACTTGTTCATCAGCTGGAAGGCATTCTCCAAGTGACGCTCATAGTTAAGAGCTGCGGCAGAAGTCTCATGATGCATCATCAGTTTCACGCCCTTGGAATGAGCATATTCGTTGAGCATCTTGATATTGAAATCAGGATAAGGAGTCACAAAGTCGAAGACATCAAGTTTCTGATGACCAAACCAGTCTTCCCAACCTTCGTTCCATCCTTCTACCAACACTTCCTGCAAACCATTCTTTGCAGCAAAGTCGATATAGCGCTTCACTTCTTCATTGGTAGCCCCATGTGTTCCATTAGGCTTGCACTTGCTATAGTCGGTCACACCAAGGCGAACAGAAGGCAGGTCGTTGGTGTAGCTCCATGTTTTAGTGCCTACAATCATGTTCCACCACACACCGCAGTACTTAGTAGGATGAATCCATGAAGTATCCTCTATCTTGCAAGGCTCGTTGAGGTTGAGTGTCAGTTTGCAGGAAAGCATATCGCGTGCATCATCACTCACCAGCACGGTACGCCATGGTGTGTTGAAAGGAGTCTGGATGAATCCCTTTCTGCCTACCGCATCAGGTGTCAACCATGACTCAAAGGTCAGTGTCTTTTCATCCAGATTGAGGTGCATCGTAGGATAATCCAGACAGGCAGCCTCATGGATATTGATATAAAGTCCGTCCTTGGTCTTCATCTGGAGAGAGGTCTGCACACCTGTGTCAGAGAAGACGGTGGTGGAAGAGTTGCTCTTGTATGATTCGCGGTTCTTGGCGATAACAGGACGGATGCCTGTCAGAGGAGTAATCTGATATTCATACTCTTGAGTGTCGTAGTCGCCTGGAATCCAATAGGCAGTATGGTCGCCTGTCATGGCAAACTGGGTGTGCTCTTCCTGAATGACGAAATAGTTGAGCGATTCCTGCTGTGGAAATTCATAGCGCAGACCCATACCATAATCATAGACGCGGAAGCGAATGGTGATGTTACGGTTGGAAGAAGCCTGATTCAGGTTTACCTCCATTTCGTTATAATTGTTGCGAATGGTAGCAGTCTCACCCCATACAGGCTTCCATGTCTCATCAAAAGAAGAGGTCTTGCTTCCTGTTTCGGTGAATCCGTCCATCAGATTGGTTTCCGTCATACCCTTGCTGGCATGCTTGTCCTTGGCAAGCTCCAGTCCGAGGTGTGAGGGTTTACATACTGTCTTGCCCTTATAACTCATCTCGTAGGTAGGCTGTCCATTACCAGTCAGAGAGAATGTTACCGATACATTGCCATTGGGCGATTTAACGGTCTGCGCTGCCGCCAAGAGTGGCAGCAGCAGACCAACTACTAAAACATTCAATTTCTTCATATTGTCCAGTGTTATTTTGTCTTTTTCAGTTGTTGCTTGCCTTGTTCTGCAGTTTGCTTTGTTCTGCTATTGTTTGTCAGTAAAAGTAAGTCTTTTGGTTAGACATTGCAAATATACAAAAAAGAGAAATACCCTCCTAAAATTTGGAGGGTATTTCTTTTTTGCATAACGTGCAAACGTTTGCATTAGTTTCTTCCTGACTGCGCAACAAGCTCTGTCACACTGTCCATAAATTCCTTGTTAGCCGCCAGATCCTCTATGCTGAGGTGCATGCGATAGCGCCAGTAATGCTTAGGATTAGCCGGGATATTGATACGCTCGGCATTGGCATCGGGCAAACGAAGATGCTCGTTGATGGCAAGCCAGTCCTGAATGCTCAGAATACAGAGCATAGAGGGCGATGTGAGATGGCGCGAGATGATATCCTGCGCGAGCCATCCTGGCAGCGGATGAGGTGCTGGTCCTTGGCGATAGAGCATCGTATTATAATACTCTTGCGTGCGCTGAATGTTCTCGTCCCACCACTGGCGAAGCGTAGGCATATCGTGACTTGAGATGGTACAAACCGAACGATAAGGATTGCGGCTCAGATGCCCGAACTTCACACTTGGATCCTTAGGCATACTCTGCAACTCAAGGCTCAATATCTTCAAATCGTTCATTACCCATGGCACACAATCTGGCACCATACCAAGGTCTTCGGCACAAACCAACATACGAGTAGCCTGAACCAACTTAGGCAACTTCTTCATCGCCTCCTCGTACCAGAACTGGTTGTTGCGACGATAGAAGTAATCGTTATAAAGACGATTGAACGCAGCCTTGTCATTGTCATAAAGTGATTCGAAGATAAAGTCGAACTGAGCAGAGATACGTGGGTGATACAATCCCGGATTACGATGGTCGCGAACAAAGAGTACATCGCTGATCAGAGCATAGAGTCCGTCGCGAAGCCATATTTCCTTCTCATCGGTCACTCCCTCAAAGAGAGCCTCCACCTTTATCTGGGTATCCACCTCTTTCTTCAACTGATAACGCTCATCATCCAAACGGTCCAGATACTTTTGCTTCACCTCGTCAGCACGCTCATGGAACACACGGTCGAGCACCCAGTCGGTGATAAATGGACGGGTGAATCTGTCCTGCTGGAAGTTAAGACCATACGAACGAATCTCGTCAGCTGTCATACCGAGTGCAGGAGCAAACTGTCCGAGCAGACCATGAACAGAGTCGATAGGAATCTCCCATATACGGAAGAAGCCCAGCACGTGGTCGATACGATAAGCATCAAAGAACTTCGACATATTTTGGAATCGACGTGTCCACCACTGACAGTCGTCTTTCAGCATCTCATACCAGTTGTAGGTAGGGAATCCCCAGTTCTGACCATTCACAGAGAAATCGTCAGGTGGAGCTCCTGCCTGTCCGTCGAGGTTGAAGTACTTAGGCTCTGTCCATACATCACATCCAAAACGGTTCACACCGATAGGAATATCACCCTTCAGGATGACTCCCTTGGCCATGGCATGCTCGTGAGCAGCCTTCATCTGTGTATTCAGCACAAACTGTACGAAGTAGAAGAACTCCACCTCCTTGTAGGCCTTTGTTCTTGGGTTGGCCAGTGCCTTGCGGTCTTTCTCATCCCAAGCATTGTGGTCGGGCCACTTCGAGAAATCAGCAGTGCCATACTTGTCGCGCAGACAAGAATATTGTGCATAAGGCACCAGCCACTGTTCTGTTTCCTGGAAGAATGCCTGATATTCGGCACTCTTCATCATCTTTTCACCTTCCTGATTGAAGATTTGGTGCAGGTACGTTATCTTGAAATCATTTACCTTTTCATAATCTATCTGGGGCAGGGCATTGAGTTCTGCTCTTGTTTTCTCAGCCTCAGCACGAGCCTTGGCATCCTCAAGCTCGGGCAGAGCCTGCAGGTCGGCATACTGTGGATGAATGGCAAACACGCTGATACAGCTGTAGGGATAAGAGTCTGTCCAGGTGTGAGTGATAGTCGTATCGTTGATAGGCAACAACTGAAGCACCTTCTGTCCAGTCTTTGCCACCAGGTCGATCATACTCTTCAGGTCACCGAAGTCGCCTATACCCGCACTCTTCTTGCTGCGAAGTGAGAAAACAGGAACCAATGTTCCAGCAAACTTACGGTTCCAGCGCTCCAAGAACGACTGGCTCAACTCGTAAGATACAACCGAACCAGCCTTCATCTCAGGGATTTCCACACTACGGTTGTAACCTGTTTCCCATGCTTTGCTACTATTCTTGTCGTTCAGTGCTACAAACTTAAACTCCAAGTAATTGACAGCCAAAGCCTCGGCATTGATATCCACCGTCCATTCATTGTACGCCTGTTCCACCATAGGCACAGCACGCTTTACGTCCCAGGCTCCTACAAGAGGATCAGAACCTATCAGTACCAGGCGCTCACCTTCTCTCAACTGTGGAGCACGGACTATCAGTCTTATGGTCTTGGCAAAGGTATTATCCTTCACCTCTGCAAGCTGCTGATGGTTGACACAGTCGGTGAAGGCGCTGCTGTAGAGGTAAGAATCCTCAGGAATGTCACGCCAGTGATCATAGATGGTATAATCATTGGCACGCTCGGCTGTCACATTCAGCTGATGCTTCACCACCTGCCATTCCTTCTTGATACAAACGCCATCACGTTCTACACTATAATAATAGGTAATATTTTTAGTCTTGGGAGTCACATCCAGATCGCACGACCAGTGAAGCCCGTCTGTAGTTCCCAAGCTGTTATGAACCTCTTCGTTGTCCATGTTCAGGTTCAAGACGAGATTCTCGCCATAAACCGTTTTGTATTCTATATTAAAACGAAACACCATAAGGAATTATAAGATTGTTATTTATGGTACAAAATTAGTCATTTCTTACTACATACAATTAATTTCATGCACAAAAGATGTCAAAATGTTGCGCAATCGGTTGCGCTTATTATGCTTTTTGCGTCACATGCTTTTCCTGGATGAGGGAAACAGCCAAAGCTCCACATATCAGCAGCACACCTGCCACTATCATCATGTCACTCTGGTGAGAGCCTACCACCCACAATACGTGTCCACCACAGAGGGCTGCCACAATCTGAGGAATACAGATAGTGCCGTTGAAGAGTCCGAGGTAAGCACCCATGTGTCCATAACCCTGCAAAGCATTGGTGACAAGGGTGAAAGGCATCGCCAACATAGCTGCCCAGCCAGCACCAATCATCAGGAACGGAATGAACTGCAGATACTTGTCGTGCAGGAATGGGATAAGGGCAAAGCCCACACCACCGATAATCAGGCTGACCGCATAAGCCATCTTGGAACTCTTGAACTGGGGAAGCACTACCACCCACAGCACACTGCCCACAGCCTGAACGGCAAAGAGAATGCCCACCCAGTCGCCGGCATCCTGGAATGCCTTGGTGCTGGCATCGGTAGTATTCCATACAGTCTCGGCAATGGCACCCGTAGAATAGTTCCACAGATAGAGGAATCCTGCCCAGCAGAAGAACTGCACCAGTCCCACCTTCCAGAAGGTAGAGGGAGCGTTCTTCAGAAGGCTTATCCAGTCGGCCTTGCCTTCTTCCTTCTTCTCAGCATCTTCGGTAACTCCATTATACTTGGCGTATTCCTGCGGATTCCACTCCTTCACTTTCATCGTAGTATAGATGACACAGAGGATAAGGATGGCTGCGCCCACATAGAACGACCAGATCACAGAGTCGGGCACAACTCCTTTCTCGGCATAGTTTTTGATGCCCAAGAAGGCAAAAAGGAAGGGGAATATATAACCGGCTATCGAACCCGCATTGCAGAGGAAACTCTGAATGGAGTAAGCCTTCGTCTTCTGTTCCTCATTCACCATGTCGCCCACCAACATCTTGAAAGGCTGCATCGCCATATTGATGCTCGTATCAAGAAACATCAGGGCTATCAATCCAAAAATCATCGCACCGCCAACCGTCAGACCAAACGAACCGGCATTAGGCAAAAGACACATCACCAAGACAGCCAGCGTAGCTCCCACAAAGAGATAAGGAATTCGTCGGCCGAAACGGCACCATGTCTTGTCGCTCAAGGTTCCGACAATGGGTTGCACCAGGATTCCCATCAGTGGAGGGAGAATCCAGAAATAACTCAGATTGTGTGGGTCAGCACCCAACGTTGCAAAGATTCGGGAGATGTTGGCGCTCTGAAGAGCGTAGGCTATCTGTACCCCGAAGAATCCGAAACTCAAGTTCCAGAGTTTCCAGAAACTCAGATTAGGTTTTGTCATCATATTTTTTATTGTTTTATTGATTTCTTTTATCTTGTCGTACCACGAACCACGAGTTTGGTTCTTATCACTCTCTTCTCCACCTCATTCATCGGGATAGAACCTTCCACCTGTCCTATAAGGATGTTGACAGCCTCCTCTCCTACTGCCACTCCTCGCTGGTCGACAGTGGTCAACATAGGATCGCAAGCCACGGCTCGCTGGCCGTTGGTGAATCCACAGACGCTGACTTCCTCAGGCACTCGGAATCCCATACGTTTCGCGGTATAGAGAATACCGATGGCAGTATCATCATTCACCGCAAAAAAAGCATCCGGTCTGTTTTCCATCTCCAAGAGTGCAGGCGTAATCGCCTCTGCCTGTCCCCTGTTGTCACAGATTTGTACGTGGGGGGGTATTTCTTCCAAGCCATGCTTCACCAAGGCATCATGATAACCATTGTATCTGTTTTTGGATATTTCAAGGTTCATGGGCGAGCCATAGAAAGCTATCCTCTTGCAGCCAGAGTCGATGAGATGGGTTACAGCCGTAAAGGCACCCATGTAGTCGTCCACCACTACGCGCGAACAGTTCACACCAGTACAGATTCTATCATAGAACACCAATGGCACGCCATTGTCCATCAATCTTTGGAAATGCGCATAGCGCATGGTATCCTTCGCCTGTGAAACGATAATGCCGCACACTTTATTCTTATAGAAGTCCTCGCAGATTGCCACTTCCTTGTCATATCGCTCATTGCTCTGCGCCACCATCACACGATAGCCACGCGCACTTGCCTCATCCTCGATACCCGAAAGCACAGAAGAGAAGAAATAATGGGCAAACTCAGGAATGATAACACCGATGACCTTCATGGGCTGTGTCCTACTGTATCTGAGAGCCTCACCAATTACATTGGGACAAAAGTTATGCGCCCTGGCAAACGCCTGTATACGTTCCTTCTGGGCAGCACTGATACGAGGGCTGTCCTTCAAAGCTCTGCTCACCGTTGCGATAGAAACGCCCAGCTCACGAGCAATGTCTTTCATTGTTATGATTGTTTTCTCATTCATAGGTTGTTAGTGTTGTGTGCAAAATTATGCAAATCTTGCCAAAGTAGCGCCTTTTGCTTGACTTAAATCAAGAAAATTACATGCAAACGTTTGCACAACATAAACAAAAGTACAACAAAATCTCTAAACAACCAAATGATGGTGCAGAATATGAACAATTAACAGCCAAATCGAGCGTTTTTCCTCCGATTTGGCTATCGTATCATCTATTCTTTAGCCAAATCGAGCGTTTTTCCTTCGATTTGGCTAAAGAATCGCTTGCGTTCTCAAATATTTTTCTTAAATTTGCAACACAATAATCAGCTAAAGAATATCAGTTATGGAGCAAATAGTAGGCAGAAAGACAGAAATCACACAGTTGACAGAATATTTTAATTCTGGCAAAGCAGAGTTTGTGGCAGTATATGGAAGAAGACGTGTGGGTAAAACATTTCTTGTACACAACCTCTTCAAAGACAGGTTTACCTTTGAAATGTCAGGTTCCATTGACGCACCAACAGAGGCTCAGTTGTCTAACTTTGGCTATGCGCTACGTGAATTTGGCGACACCCAACAGCCTTTACCCACGAATTGGACAGAGGCCTTTGAGGCACTGAAACAGATGCTAAAGCCAAAATTGTGCGGAAAACGATTATTGATATTCATGGATGAATTACCTTGTTTGGATACCCCAAAGTCCAATTTTCAACAAGCCTTTGAACATTTTTGGAACAGTTGGGCTGCAAATCAGAGTGAAATCATGCTCATAGTTTGTGGCAGTGCCACCTCATGGATGATTTCCAAT
>OLSQ01001920.1_pt1 | contig 15963 bp, 23 predicted proteins | sample 1672561 | NCBI WGS metagenome assembly OLSQ01 (sample SAMEA3136699, study PRJEB25190) | human gut metagenome | biome: human gut; feature: human-associated habitat; material: faeces | place: Austria | collected 2013 | reverse complement strand
TTGCAGGACGGAACGGTCTGTCTGCTGCAATTTGACTATGCCGTGCCCTACGCCGACCCTGCGCTGCGGGGCGTGCTGCCGGATATGCAGACCGTGCACTGCATTCTGGGCATTCTGCTGCTGGTGGGGGCGGTGGTGTGGAGCACCCACAGAACTGGGCGTTTTCTGACCCAGGAGACCGAAAAGCTGACTGCCGCCGCGATAGAAAATTTTTGAAAGGAGCGGGACACATGAGCAGACAGAAAGAGCGCGTCGACCCCATAGACTACGGCGCAGAGCTTGAAAGGGAGCTTGGGGCAGAGGAATTTAATTCCGTCGTTATCATCATCGGGCTTGTCTTGAAGAAATACGGCATACTGCACCGCCCCCGGACGTGCAAAAAGCTTTTCAAGTTTATGTCGGAAATGGTCTACCATTGGGACAGGCAGAACAAAAAAGCCGCCGAGAACCCGAAAAAATAGACCCTTGTGCGCCTGATACGTGCGCCACGTTTTCAGAGAGAGCACCAGACAGCGGCAAAACCCCATAAAAAAGGCGCGAACCGGACGGAACGCGCAACAAAACAAGGCATTATTTTTGAACATAAACACTTCAGCAAGAAATGTAATGCAAAATTCAACGAAAGAGGAACAAAACATGACACCCTATACCGACAAAATTAAAATGCTGGATGAAGCTTTTAAGGCGGCACGTGCTGAATACACGCAGGCCGTGACGAAAGCGAACGGCAACACAACCGCGCTCGAAAAGGCCGCGCAGATATGGACGGCTTTTCATACCAAAAGCGCCGCAACAATCGAAAGTGTCCGCCGGGACATGCTCAACCGGGATATGGTTAACGCCGGGCAGCTGAGCGGCGGCGCGCTTGAACTGCTCAAAAGCGGCATTATGACCGTCCGAGACTATGAGCACTTTGTAAAGGTCTACGCCGAAAACGCTACAATGTCGCGTTTGATATCCCTTTATGCAGCGGCAGCAGCCGCCAAAACCGAGGACGCGACAGAACAGGCACAGCTCAATGAAATTGCCAAAAAGACAAAGAGCCTGCACGTGAAAGAGCTTGACGCGCTGGACACCATAGAAGCAGCGGCGGACACCTGCACCGGACGGGGAGCGGAAAGCACCCCTACAGCCGCCGAGATCGTCACAGCAAGTAAGAAGTGGGAAGAGCTGACCAAAGCAGCAATAGCGGTATTTTGAGCGCTGGAAAGGAGCACAACCATGAACACGACAAAGCAGTATATCAAGCAGATCATAGCAAAGAAAGAAGCGGCAGCGGCAGAGCTGCGCAAATGGAAAGAACAGCACCCAAATTATTACAAGAGCGATTATGACCGCGCAGCCGAGGAGATCAACGCGCGCTTAATGGCGGAGCTTTCGGAGATATCCGCCGCCGCGCAGAGCGCCGCCCGCGATTTTGCGGCCAGAGTGGAAGCAAAGCGCCCGCGCTTCAATCCGACGTCAAAAGAATTTTTAGAGATCGGCAATATTATTTCCCTGTACGGGGATAAAATGCCGGAGAACGTGCAGGAAGAGATAACCCGCCGTTACAAGAATAACCCCGACGCGCTGCGCAGCCTGTTACCGCTCTTTGAACGTAACCGCTTAAGTGTGGCATATACCGAAGCCAAGGAAGCCTTGCGCACGATGGAGCGGGCGAACATGAGCACGGTAGAGGACGGCATATTTTACGCCTGTATGCACCCGGAGCGCCGCGAGGAAGAGAATATAATAAACAATCTCGAAGCTTACGCCGAGCAGATGGGCGTTGATAGCACCGGCGCGCCGATAGAAACCATGCCCGGAGCGGGCGGCGGCGAATAACCAGCGCCGGGAGCGGGAAATGAAGCTATTATTCGAGAACCTACAAACCTTTATGCCAGAGCAGGGCGGAGCGGGCGCGTGGGATATCCCCATAGTAGAACCTACAAAGCAAGAAATAGACCCCGGCGAGTGTATCAGCTTCAATTATGCCCGGAGCTGCCCGGACGGGAAAGACAAGACCGTGCATTTTTTCCTTGATGATGCGCAATTTCTCCGCGTCTGGAACACACCGGATCGCTATATTTCCGTTTTGCGCCGCTTCCGGTACGTCTGCGCCCCTGATTTCTCCCTTTATACGGACATGCCAAAGGCTTTACAGCTCTATAACCACTATCGAAAACATTGGTGTGCGGCATATTGGCAGTATTTAGGGCTGAATGTCATTCCAACGATATCTTGGAGCGACAAAGAAAGCTTTGAATGGTGCTTTGACGGGGAGCCGGTCGGGAGCGTGGTAGCGATAGGCACGACAGGGACGCAGCAGAGCAAGGCCACGCGCCGGGCGTTCCTTGACGGCTATGAAAAGATGCTCGATAGGCTCTCCCCGGTGCAGATTCTTGTATATGGGGAGATACCTACAGACCTTAAAGGGGGAAATATCGTGCAAATAGGTAATTATAGTGCCCGGTTCGGCAACAGGGGGCGAGACAATGGGCGGTAGAGGTGGCGGCGGCGGTTCCGGTGGCGGTGGCTCTGGTGGCGGCAAGAAAGGCGGCAACAGCCCGTTCAAAATCCCCAAAATGAGCAAAGCCAAAGTCGGCAAAATGTCACGGTCGGAGCTTGAATCATGGGCAACGGCGATATATGCCAACAACGCTATGAAATCGGGCTTATCAAAAGCCGATGGCGTATACAGGGCTAAAAGCCTTATGAGCGGGAACACAACCGCGCAGCTGCGTAAATACGTAACGAAGCACAGCAAATAAACGCACGAACGCACGGGAGATAATACCCCCGTGCGTTTTCTTATAGTCTCGACAGAACCATTTTCACGCCGGGAGCGGGCGGCACCGTGCGGCAGATCATCAGCGGCGGCGTGCAGATCGCGCAGCCGTCCCCGGAGAGCACCCAGCAGCAGGGGAGCGGGCGCGGCCTGTATCTATCCTCACAGAGAGCGGGAGCAGAATAGCCCCGCCACGCTTACGCCGTCATGCGCCACGTAGCGCGGCGGGGGATGGGCAGTGTAGTTACACCCCCGTACCCTCACGCGCGTTATACGGCCTTGTGGCGCGTCCTGCGCGCTGCCGTGCCTGATATCTCCCCGGAGCGGGAGAGCATAAAAAAAGAAGCGTCCCCCCGCACACCTCCACCAATAAGGGGCGGGGGCGTGATCGCGGGGACGCTTCCAAGGATTATTATAATGCCTGGCCGGGCGGATGTCAACCCCGGCGCGGGCGGCGTATCTATGCCGCTACATTTCCCGCTGAATTGTCAAGGTACACGGGAAGAGCGGGAGAGAGTACGGGGAATACATCAACATTGCATAATTCATGGGGCTTTTGACCTTGAAAAATACGGGAGCGGGAAACGTGGCGCACGAACCGGGCGCACAAGCCCCGAAAAAAGGCATAAAAAAGCCCCCGGAGAGGGGGGAGAACATGACAAAGCAGGAAATGATGAAGCGGGAGCGGGCGGTAATGCTGATAACCTTACGGAACCCAGAGCGCCGCGCCCAGATCATGGCGCTGCTGAAAGACGCGGAGCGGGAGACAAGGGAAGCAGCCGCGCGCATAGAGCACCCAGCACCGAGAGCGGGCGCAGAATAGCCCCGCGACGCTTGCGGCGCTCTGCGCTGCGTAGCGCGTCGGGGGATGGGCGGTGTAGTTACACCCCTGCGCCCTCACGTGCGTTATACGGCCTTGTAGAGCGTCTCACGCGATATGCATATCTGATACCGCCCAAAAGTGGGCATAGAAACAGGGAGTACTTTACCCCCCACCAATAAGGGGCGGAGGGGAGTACTCCCATGTGCTTATTATAGCGTCCTGCCGGGCAGATGTCAACCCCGGCGCGGGATTAGTCCCGCCCTTGCTCATAGTACGCAGCAAGCAGCGCGCCGGGGTCATCTATGCGGCTATATGTAAGCGCGGTGTATTCTGCCGCGCCGATAGGCTTTTCCCATACCGCGATGATGCGCCGGGGCTGATATGTAAGCTTGCGTATATCCTCATTGTACAGAGATACAGGCACGTCAAAGGCGCGTCCCTCACGGAAGCCGACAGACAGCCGGGACTTGCCGACGAAATAATCAGCGCTGATGTATAGCCCGGAATTAAGGAACAGGCCGTAAAGCGCCGGGGCATTGAAGAGGTCGGGCAGATGGCCGATAACGGCAAGTTTGCGTTGAGCGTTTCCGAGATCGTCAAAATCAAAATCCCGTTCGGATAAATGCCCGGAGCGGGCGAGATCATAAAAGCGAGTGGCCGAGCACCGACGCACAAGGCCGGTGAAGTGCGAGAAGTTACGCGGCATAAATGCGACTTCTCGGAACTCCATACCGTCACAAGCTATTAAAAATTGCTTGCCGCACAAAGATTTATGATACCCTTTTGCAGCGGCGGTAATAATGCCGATGGCGTCTCTTTTGCTTGTCATTCTCTCTATCTCCCATAAAAAGAGCAGGGCAACACCCGCCCTGCTCTTTTGTTGCCGATTTTTCTGTTGCCTGCCAACTGCCCAGCTCTTACGTCTGGTTTGCCTGTAGCGTTTTTCTGTTGCGCTCCAACTGTCCGGCTCTTATGTCCGGCTTGAATATCAGGTTTTAGTGTCGGCACACTTGAAAAGGCGCTTACCTTTTCGCCCTTATTATATGCTACATCTGCGCAAATGTAAATAGGGAAAATTAACATTTGTGAATGTCCGTGAAGATGTAAGCGCATTGAAGCGCCGGGAGCGGGCGGCACCGTGCGGCAGATCATCAGCGGCGCGCGTCAGATCGCGCAGCCGTCCCCGAAGATCGCCCAGCAGCACGGAGCGGGCGCGGCCTGCATCTATCCTCACCGGGAGCGGGAGCAGAATAGCCCCGCCACGCTTACGCCGTCATGCGCCACGCAGCGCGGCAGGGGATGGGCGGTGTAGTTACACCCCCGCACCCTTGCGTGCGTTATACGGCCTTGTAGCGCGTCCTGCGCTGTCCCGCCTATCTGATAACACCCGGAGCGGGAGCCGTGCGAAACCCGAAAGCGTATTCGTATTTACTCCCCGTGAGCGGGAGCAGCAGGGAAGCGGGCGCGCAGCCAACGCAATTTTGCGTCGGCCATGAGCGGGCGGCACTCGACGCAATTTTGCGTTCAGTAAAATTTTTCTCCCCGCCGTGTAATTTATGCTTGACTTATGTAGACACGTAATATATAATACTTATGTAGACACGAAAGTGAGGTGAAACAAATGTCCCCCAGAACAGGCCGACCAACAGACGACCCCAAGACATTAAGCACACATATCCGGCTTTCACGAGAAGATATAGACAGGCTGGAATATTGTGCAGAGAAAACCGGGCGCACCAAGGCCGAGATAATACGGCAAGGAATAAAGATCGTTTATGATCGGCTGACCGAAACAGAATAAAAAAATCCCTCGCGCTGCTCAAGTTTGGCGACAGGACAGCGCGAGGAACCACACCCACAAGCAAAGGGGCTTGAAATGGGTAAATCCATTATACCCTTTTCACGCCTTTTTGCAAGTGGAGATTTGCAGAAAGGCGGTTTTTTATGTCCAAAAGCAAAGACATACAGTTACAGACGCTGCCGGTGTTTGAGTATCGCGGGCAGATCGTGGCGGATAGCCGGGACGTGGCCGAGCTGGTAGGCAAGCGGCACTTTCACGTGATGCGGCAAATCCAGCAGATGTGCAAACATCTCAACGAATCCAAAATTGGATTCGTTGATTTCTTCATTCCGGCGACGTACATAGACCCGAAAGGCGAAACCCGCCCGTGCTATTACCTGACACAAATGGGCTGCGAGATGATCGCCAACAAGCAGACCGGCGCGGCGGGCACGATATTCACGGCGCAGTACGTAAAGGCGTTCCACGCGATGAAAGAATTTATCATGGAGCGGAATAGTTCGATATGGCAGGACACGCGGAGCCTGACGCGAGAAGTACGGCGGATAGAAGCGGACGCAATAGCGGAGCTTGTAGAGTACGCGAACGGCCAGGGCGCGACGGCGGCGCAGTGGTATTACTCGACGATATCCCGGCTTGCGAATAAGACAGCCGGCATAACGAACAGGGACGCGGCGCACGTGGAGCAGCTGACGGCGCTTGTCCTGATCGAGCGGGTAATTACGGAAGAGATACGCGCCGGTATCGCGGAAAAGAAGCCATACAAGGAGATATACACAGACCTACAAACAAGATTGAGCGGGATAAAGGCGCTTGTAAGCCCCGCACAGCCCACAGGAGCGCGCCCAGCGCTTGGGAGCGGGAGCGGGCAGGGTAAGGACACCACCAAGGCCGCAAAGAGCGGCAGAAAGGGAAATGAACATGAATAACACGAAGAAGATAAACGACAACGGCAACACCCCGGCAGCATTGACCCAGACGAAAGAGGAGCAGGAGCGGGCAGAGCTTGCGGCATATCTTGCCGCCGCCCTGCCCCGGTGCAGCCTGAACACGCTGCGCGAGGTATTCACGCAGGTATCAAACGAGCTGCCCCCGGAAATGTCCGAGCGGGAAAAGGAGATCAAGAAGATATACAGACTCTTGCAGCTCTTGAGCCTTAAGAAGCTCCAAAACCTGTACGTGCTTGTACTGTACATGTGAAGAAAGGGGGAGCGGGACACATGAGCTATTACAGAACCTGCCCGAAGTGCGGGGCAGCACTCGACCCCGGCGAAACGTGCGAATGTGAGCGGGAGCCGGCACGCGCCGAAGCTGACGCGCTGCGTGAGGAGATCAACCAGCTTATGGAGACGGCGGACGCGCTTCAACTCCGCACTATATACGGCTTTGTGTATGGGTATCTCAAAACGTGACAGAGATACCCCCGGAGCGGGCGCGGCGGCGCACGAAAAAATAACCAAAAAAGGCCGAAAATAACCCTTGTGCGCCTGATGTGTGCGCCGAGAAAGATTGACGGTCACGAAAAGACGCAAAAACAAGCCAAAAACAGGCGGAGCGGGCGGGAAAGAAACACAAATTTTGTACATAATTGCGAATTGTCACATTTCGGCTGGAAGCAGCCAGTGGTAATAGACCCCTACGGAGTCATCATCGTCGGACACGGGCGCGTACAGGCGGCACAGCGGTCAAACGTGCTGCGAGACCAGCTTGTGCCGTGCATTATAGCCGATGATCTGACCGAAGAAGAGATAGCACAGTTCAGAATCGTCGACAATAAGTCGGCGGAGTCCCCGTGGGACATGGACGCACTCGCAGCGGAGCAGAACGGGCGGCGTGCATACTGCATGGAGTTCGACCCGCACTACGTCGACGTGATAATCGACCGCTGGGAGAAATTCACCGGCGAGCGGGCGGTGCTGCTGAATGAATGAGTGGCAAGTGCTTGAACGGCACAAACATCTGCTGAGAAAACAGCAGTACAGGACGATAAAAGGCCAGCTCCGAGCGGGAGATGCCGCGGGAGCAATGCGGGGCCTGATAAAGCTGACAGGAGGAGGTGAGCCACGATCGCAGCCAGGAAGAAGCCCAGTACAAAGAAGAAACCGGCAGCCGGAGGAAAGCCCGGCAAAAAAGGCAAATATGAACAGTGGCGCACCGAGAGCGGGCGCGAGCTGCTCGCTGCCTGGGCGCGCGACGGCTGCACCGACGAAGACCTTGCAAAAAAAATAGGCGTCGCTCCATCGACCTTTTACGACTGGAAGCGCCGTTTTCCGGACATTGCCGAGGCAGTGTCCAAGGGGAAAGAAATCGTGGACATTAAAGTCGAGAACGCGCTGCTGAAGCGCGCTCTCGGCTACACGTATACGGAGGTCAAGAAAGAGGGCACCGTAAATGGCATAAAAAACGGCACGGCAAAGGTCACGGTAACAGAGAAAACCATGCCCCCGGACGTGGCTGCCATAATCTTTTGGCTGAAGAACCGCAAGCCGGAAGTGTGGCGCGAAATCATAACCGAGACACAGGAGCTGCTTGAGGACGACGGTTTCCTTGAGGCGCTGAACGAGAAGGCGGCGAGAATATGGCAAGACGAAGTGTAAGGAGCGCCGGATTCAAGTTTCAACCGTTTTCCCACAAACAGAAGCAGGTTCTAACATGGTGGATGCCGTCGAGCGGAGTTTCCGACTATGAGGGCATCATCGCTGACGGCGCAATCAGGAGCGGGAAGACGGTGTCAATGGCGCTGTCCTACGTTATGTGGGCAATGTCGTCGTTTCGGGAAGAGAATTTCGGCATGTGCGGAAAGACGATCGGCAGTTTCCGGAGAAACGTACTCGGACCGCTGCAGCGGATGCTGCGAACGCGGGGATATAAATATGCGTATCACCGCGCGGACAATTACATCGAGATACGCCGCGGCTCGGTGATAAATTATTTCTACATATTCGGCGGCAAGGATGAAAGCAGTCAGGATCTGGTTCAGGGCATAACGCTCGCGGGCGTGCTGTTTGACGAAGTGGCGCTGATGCCTGAGAGCTTCGTCAACCAAGCGACGGCGCGATGCTCGGTCGAGGGCTCGAAGTTCTGGTTCAACTGCAACCCAGACAGCCCGGAGCACTGGTTCAAGAAAGAATGGATAGATAAGCTCGGCGAGGAGAGCGGGAAGCATCTGATCTATCTCCATTTCACGATGGATGATAACCTCTCTCTGAGCGAGGAGACAAAAGCCCGATACCGGGGGATGTACAGCGGCGTGTTCTATCAGCGCTTCATCCTCGGAGAGTGGTGCGTGGCCGAGGGGCTTGTGTACACCGAGTTCACCGAGGAGAACATCAAGACTGAGCACGCGGCGAATCCCCAGCGCTGGTTCATCTCGATAGACTATGGCACATTCAACGCCTTTTCGGCAGGGCTATGGTCATGGGACGGAAAGAAAGCGCAGCGGGAGCGGGAGTTTTACTATTCTGGCCGCGAGGAGCGGGAGCAGCTGACAGACGACGAATACTACACCAAGCTTGAAGAGCTGGCGGGCGACCTGACGATCAGCTGCATAGTAATAGACCCGTCGGCGGCGTCATTTATAACGCTGATCCGGAAAAAGAAACGATTCCAGACCAAGAAGGCAAAAAACGACGTGCTTGACGGTATCCGCTTCACGGCCGCGTGCCTGAAGGCGGGGCTGATAACCGTTCACGAGAGCTGCGAGAGCTGCCTGCGGGAGTTCAAGCTGTACCGCTGGAACGAAAAAGCCACAACCGACACGGTCATTAAAGAGAACGACCACGCGATGGACGACACCCGGTATTTCGCATACACGATCCTGCGCCCATTGCTGCGCAGTGCGTATAAAGACGGCAAAGACAAAACCATTTCAACGATATTTGGAGGGCAATATCTATGAGTTTCCTGACCTATCAGGACTTCGAGACTGTGAAGCCGGAAGAGCTTGCAGATTTCGTAAAGCGTGCGATCGCGGAACATAAGGCCAGCGTAGAGTATGAAATCGCCTTGACGGCGGATCAATACGACAAAAAGCGGAACACGACAATCTGCAACTATGTTCAGACCATGATGGACGTCACCGGCGTTCGCATCGTGGATATCACGGCGGCAAATAACAAAATCTGCTCCAACTTTTTCCACAGGCTGAACACGCAGCGGAATATGTACTCTCTGGGCAACGGCCTAACGTTCGAGAAAGAGGAGACAAAAAAGAAACTCGGCAGGAATGCCGATGTGAAGATCAAGCAGGCTGCGTATAAGGCGCTGATCCACGGCCGGAGCTTCATCTTCTGGAACGGCAGCCAGATGTATGTGTTCCCAGTCACCGAGTTCAAGCCGCTGCCGGACGAGGACACCGGCGCGGTGAGAGCGGGAATCCGATTCTGGCAGCTTGCCGCTGATAAGCCGCTGATCGCCGTGCTCTACACGGAGCGCGGCTACAAGAAGTTCATATACCGGAAGGACAGGCAGCCCGAAGCAATACCGCCTGAGCGGGATAGATACACGGCCTACAAGATCACGATACGTAAGGTCGAGGCCACGGGAGAGGTCGAGGTGGCCGGGGAAGAGAACTGGAACGGCGTCCTGCCGATAATCCCACTTTACGGCTCGGAACTCAAGCAGAGCACCCTTGTCGGTATGCGCGAGCAGATAGATTCCTTTGACCTCATCCGTTCCGGATTCGCGAACAATCTTCAGGACTGCGCGGAAATATACTGGATCGTCAAGAGAGCGGGAGGCATGGACGATGCGTCACTTGCTGAGTTCCGCACCCGCTTGAAGACGCAGCACATTGCGTCGGTAAATTCCGAATATGACGACGGCGAGAATGACGCTGCCGAGCCGTACACCCAGCAGATACCGTATGAAGCCCGGAAAGAATATCTGCAGGAGATCAGAGCGGGGATTTATGAGGACTTCGGCGGACTTGACGTACATACCATCGCCGCCGGCGCCACGAATGACCACATTGACGCCGCCTATCAGCCCATGGACGAGGAGGCGGACGACTTCGAGTTCCAGATCATTGAGTGCATTGTGGCGCTGCTCGCACTTCAGGGCGTATCGGAAGAGGACGCGACGCCGAGTTTCAAACGAAACCGAATCAGCAACCAGAAAGAGCAGACGGACATGGTCATGGAGACACGGGAACTGATTGGTGACGAACTGGCATTAAAGAAGCTGCCTTTCCTGACCCCGGACGAAGTCGCGGCGCGGCTTGAAACTATGCTCGCCGAAGAAATGAGCCGTTTTAATAACGGATTCGGCGGCGATAACGACAAAAAACCGGAAGATGACGACATAAAGCCCGAGGATGATGACACCGGGGACGAGGAATAAGCCATGAGGCTGGATGAAGGTCACAGGCTGACCGATGAGCAGCTGCAGGAGCTTGAAGAGCGCATCCGGGAAATGTACGATGAGGCCGCTAAAGAGCTGCAGGACATCATCGATGATTACTTTGCCAAGTTCGCGGTAAGAGACAAGGAAATGCAGGATATGCTGCAGGCCGGGAAAATCGACGAAGAAGCATATAAGCAGTGGCGTTTGAATCAGATCGGCCGCGGCCGACGATTTGAGCAGTTGCGGGACAAGCTCGCGGAGCGGGCGACGCGCGCGAATGAAGTGGCGGTGGCCTACATCAATGACACCACGCCGGGGATATACACCCTCAACCGCAACTATGCAGCTTACGAGATTGAGAGCGTCGGAGCGGGCGTAGACTTCACTCTGTACGATGAGGCGACTATTCGCCGCTTGCTTGTCGAACGCCCCGACCTCATGCCATATTACCCGCCGAGCCTTGCACTGAAACGCGGCATTGATCTCGACTACGGCAAAAAGCAGATAACCGCACGAGTAACGCGAGGAATACTTATGGGCGAGAGCAACCGACAGATTGCTGCCGGACTGCGGGAGCGGGTGACGAACATGAGCGTCGACAGTGCAATTCGCGCCGCTCGCACCGCGACCACGGCGGCGGAGAATGGCGGACGAACGGCGAGTTACCAACAGGCTGCGGACATGGGCATTGAAATGACACGTGAATGGCTGGCCACGAGAGATGGCAGAACGCGCCACGAGCACGGCGTGGCTGATGGGCAGCGCGTTGGAGTAAAGGAACCGTTTACAGTTGGCGGTGAAAAGCTGATGTTTCCCGGCGATGCATCGCTGGGGGCGTCCGGCTGGAATTTGTACAATTGCCGCTGTGCTGTCAAGGCCATGGTCAAAGGCCATAAACGCACGCGAGAGGTGTATTCGGAGTGGCTTGAACGAAAAATGGAAGAAGATCCGCAAGGCACTACGCTGGAGTTCAAAAAGCAAGTTCGGCGCAACGCTGATTATGCGCAGTATCGAGAACTTCAAAGGATTGTAGGGAAAGAAGTACCAAATACATTTGCAAAGTTCCAGGACATGAAGTATACTGACACCGAGAGATGGACGTATATCAAGGACTTAAAGAGATATCTGGAAAAGCACCCGGAGAGCAGCAAAAAATATTTCAAGATACAGGAGCAGCTGAAAGCTGCGGGCATAAACAAAGGCGTTGTTTTGCCGCCGGAGAAAGTCCGAGCGTACATTCTTCCGGGAGGCAAGTATGAACCATACCACATTATGAAGCGCATGATGAAGCGGGGGATTACTGATGATGACGTGCGAAGCTACGCCGAAGAAGCGAGCGTTATGTTCAAGCAGTGGGGAGACCAGCGCCGAATGTACGTTTCGAAAAATGGAATAAGCGTGATAATGCGAAACGGTGAAGATTGGCTCTTTAAGACCGCATGGAAAGATATAGATTTTGACGGAGAAACAGATAGAATTATGGAGGCGATAAAAAATGCTGGATTATAATGCAGATCATTTTTGCCCTGCGTATAACAGAGTTATAGCCGCAGATTTATGCTACGATTCACTGTGCTGCCTGACGGGGATGTTCAAAATTTTATCGACAGAGGAACTTGCGGAAATTCCGGACATTGAGGCGGCGAGAAAAGCTTGCCGAGCTTGCCCTTATAGCGATTTGAGCGGGGGCGTCGAGTAATGGCTATAGAGGTCAAAATCATAAACAACAAAGACCTTGTGAAGAATGCCCTCAAAGAACAAATCATCGCTGCCCTTGAAGCCGTGGGCATACAGGCCGAGGGTGACGTCAAGGATGAAGTCGAGAACCTGCATGCGGTTGACACAGGGCGGCTCAGGAGCAGCGTTGCGCATAAGGTCGTCCCCGACGAGAAAGCCGTATACGTGGGAACGGACGTCAATTATGCCGTCTATGTCCACGAGGGCACCGGCGCGGAGAACGTGGCCGGGGGCACGCCGAAGAAACGCTGGGCGTACAGAGATCCGCTGACCGGGGAATGGCGCATCGGCACGCCGCAAAAGCCGCGGCGATTCATCAAAAAGGCTGTTGAAAAGAACGCCAAGGATTACGGGAAGATCATCGAAGAATACCTGTCTCGCGGAGACTGAAAAAAATGAGCCACAAAAGCCAAATGAATATTTTAGAATAAGCTCACAACGAAAGTTGTGGGCTTATTTTTATGCCCACTCCTGCGGCGAGGAACTGCCGCCGAAGAACCGAAAAAGGAGAATAAACATGGCACTCACAAGAAAAGGCCTCAAAGCAATGGGGCTGACGGATGAGCAGGTCGACAGTGTGATCGAGCTCCACACCGAGACCATCAACGGACTCACCACACAGCGCGACGAATATAAAGTCGCAGCTGATAAGCTTCCGGGCGTTCAGAAGGAATTGGACGATCTGAAAGCGGCAGACGGCGGTTACAAGAAAAAGTACGAGGAAGAACACTCGGCCTTTGAGACTTACAAGTCTGCACAGACCGCCAAGGAAACCAAAGCCGCAAAAACCACGGCAGTGCGCAAGTATTTCGAGAGCAAGGGCATCACCGGCAAGGGCCTTGAAATAGCGATGCGCGGAGCGGGAGCGGAGATCGATGCAGCCGAGCTTGACGGTGAAAAGCTCAAGGACACCGCAGCACTCGACGCCCTCGTCACCGGCGATTTTGCGGGGCTGGTAGGCAAAATTATCAACAAGGGGGCAGGTGTGGAAACACCCCCCGATGGCGGAGAAGAGAAAGACTTCTCAAAGATGACCGACGCTGAATATTTCGCATATCAGCGCGGACTCAAGAAAGGATGATCAGAAATGGCAAATACCTTTATCACCATGCAGAACATCGCCCGTCAGACGCTCATGCGCCTGCACGAGAACCTTGTTCTGCCGAACCTCTGTTACAGGGACTATTCCAGCGACTTTTCCGACCTTGGCGACACCATTCAGGTTAAGAAGCCGGTGGTTCTCGAGGCGAAGAGCTTCAAGGACGGAGACACTGTCCAGCGTCAGGACATGAAGGAGAGCTCCGTCGCAGTGAAGCTCGACAAGATCGCAACCGTTGACGTGAAGTGGGGCGCAATCGAGGGCGCGACCAACCTCACCGAGGCGAAGCTTCAGACCGACTTTATCGAGCCTGCGGCCGTAGCCCTGGCCGAGAAGATCAACCGCGACGGCCTTGCGCTGTACTCGCAGATTCCGGGCGTTCTCGGCACTGCGGGCACCACGCCGAACGATCTTGCGGCGCTGTCTGCGATTCGCAAGTATCTCAACAAGAACAAGGCACCGCTCACCAACCGCCGCGCAGTATGGGACGTTGAGGCAGATGCAAAGCTGTCCGAAATCCCGAACCTGACTCGCGTCTCCGAGGCTGGCACCCCGCAGACCCTGCGCGAGGGCGAAATCGGCCGCCTGTTCGGCCTTGATAACTACATGTCGCAGGGAGTTCTTGAGCACGCAGTCGGCGCGACCGGCACAGTGCTTATTGATGGCAAGGCCAATGCAGGCGCTACCAGCATTCATGTTGACGGCCTCGCGACTGCGTTCAAGGTCGGCGACCGCTTCACTATCGCGGGTGACGCCACCAGCTACGTTGTCACCGGAGCGGGCACGCTCGAAACCGCTGATCAGGACATCGAGATTGCTCCGGCGCTCCAGAAGGCCGCAGCAGACAACGCTGCCGTCACTGTCGGTGGAGCTTACACCGCGAATATCGCATTCCACCAGAACGCGATCGCTTTCGTCACCCGCCCGCTGATGCTCCCCAAGGGCGTAGAAGCCTATGTCGCGAGCGACGAGTACAACGGTGTTTCCGTCCGCGTGTACCGCGGCTTCAATACCGAGACCAAGCAGGAAGTAATGTCCATGGACGTGCTGTACGGTTATAAGCTCATTTACCCCGAGCTTGCTTGCGTATACATGGGCTGATAAACAAAGGAGGACGGCAGCATGAATGAAACGCTTGACGAAGTATGCGGATTTCTCCGCAACTGGTTTACAGTGCCGGGCGGTGTTCATGTCGGTACCTACACCGTCGTTGACGGGGCGCTCACGCTGCCGTTCCTCCAGAACGGACAGTATTACCGGATAATCGGGAGCGTGTTTAACGACGGTGTTCACCGGTACGGCGACGAAGAGGACAGATTAGCCCCTGAGAGCTTCCACGGGGCCGTCTGGGCGCTTGCAGTTCCACCGGCGGTCATAGACATTGCCAAAGAGATCGAGGAATGGAGCGCCCAGAACGCGGCGACAGTGGCGAGCCCGTACCAGTCGGAGAGCTTCGGCGGTTACAGCTACAGCAAAGCGGCGCCGAGCGGGAGCGGAGTGCAGAAGACTCTGACATGGAGGAACGTGTTCGCGGCGAAGCTTGCGAGGTGGAGAAAGTTATGAGTCTGTACGAAACCTTTTATGAAACTGCGGTACTGATGGACCGCAAGACCACAGCCTCGCCGGTCGGCGGCTTTATCTCCGGATGGACGGAGGGTGCGGAATTTCAAGCCGCATTCACCGGCCTTACTCCGACGGAAAAGATAGCTGCACAGCAGGCGGCGGTGCAGTACTCCGATACCATCGTCACGCCGATAAACACAGGGCTTGCGGAGCGGGACGTGTTTAAATTCGACGAAAAATACTACCGCGTGATAGGCAAGCTGCCGACAACGCCGAAAGTAGCGACATTCAGCTTCGAGCGCTACGCCGTAGAATCATTAGCGGGGTTGCCGACATGACAAAAGCTGAGGCGCTGCACGCATTTATGTCGGGTTTCACCTGGACTGCATACCCCAATCAGGCAACGATCGGCGCAGACGGGAAAGACCCGGCATTCCCCTATCTGGTATATGAACAGAATATAGGCTCGATAGACGACGGACCTATCGCCATCGTGATCAATCTGTGGGATTACAGCAGCAATCCTCAGACCGTCTTAAACAAGACGCAGGAGATATCCGAGAAGATCGGGCTGGGCGGCATATATCTCCCGTGCGATAACGGAGCGATACTGATCCAGCGAGGCTCGCCATTTTCGCAGGCACAGACAGATCAGGCGAGCGAGTATATACAAGGCCGCTATTTGCAGATAACGGCAGAATACCTTACACAAGACTGAGGTGTAGAAATGAAATTTACAAAAATGCCCACGGAAACGTTCAAGCAGCTTACTGTGAACGCGGGCGTGATTCTCAAGACGTTTGACCCGGCAGACCCCAAGCTTACCGACA
>OLSQ01001919.1_pt1 | contig 15966 bp, 9 predicted proteins | sample 1672561 | NCBI WGS metagenome assembly OLSQ01 (sample SAMEA3136699, study PRJEB25190) | human gut metagenome | biome: human gut; feature: human-associated habitat; material: faeces | place: Austria | collected 2013 | reverse complement strand
CTTATCGCAGTAAGAATAAATAAAGTTAGTATCATAAAACTATTTAATTATCAAACACCTGATTTACAACATTTTCAAATAAAACTATACATGCTTGAAATATTAAATTTTCCGAAGGAAAGATTCCTTTACCTAATCCCATACACCCCCATAAAATATACTTTATACAGCCTCCCAATTTATAACCTGCGTTATCCTATTTTCAAATATACGAAAAGTCCGGTACAAATGAAAATTCAATTCCGAACCACATCGCATCTCACGACAAGACGAAATATTCCGGAACCGACCCCACCGCCCCCAGGAACTTCGCTCAAAAATTGCTTTCGGCAAAAATAAAACGTACTTTTGTCAAGATAAAACACCCATTATGCTCAAAGCAGGACGCACACAAACCCTCACCGTAAACCGCATCTCGGACTACGGACTCTATCTGATCGACGACGAGCAGAACGAAGTATTGCTACCCAACCGTTATGTTTCTCTGGCCAACAAGGTCGGCGATACGCTCGAAGTATTCGTCTATCACGATTCGGAAGACCGATTGGTCGCCACGACCGAAACGCCGAAGCTGCGCGAAGGAGAAGCGGGATTCCTGCGCGTAGTGGACAAGAACCTGCACGGCGCATTCCTCGACTGGGGACTCGCGGGCAAAGACCTGTTCCTGCCCAACCGCAACCAGCAGGGAGGCGTGTTGGCCGGACGGAACTGCCTGGTTTACCTGTATGTAGATTCGGTAACGGGGCGCTGCGTGGCGACCATGAAATTCAAAAGCTACGTCAATAACGACGTTATCACGGTAAAGCCCCGCGAAGAGGTTTCGCTGCTCGTGGCTTCGGAATCCCCGATCGGCTATCGGGTGATCGTGAACAACCGTCACTGGGGCATGATCTACCGCAATCAGCTCTTCCGCCGCATCGGTGTAGGCGACCGTCTGAAGGGATACGTGACACGCATCACGGAAGACAACCGCATCGACGTCAGCCTGCAACAGCAGGGAGTCGCCGAAGTGCGCCATTCGGCGGAAACGCTGCTTTCGATGATCCGCGAAAACGGCGGTTCACTTCCCCTGAACGACGACAGCGACCCGGCGGAAATCGCTGCACGGACGCAGATGAGCAAGAAAGTGTTCAAACGCTCGCTGGGCATGCTCCTCAAGCGGGGTGCGGTGGAAATCACGCAGAACGGTGTAAAACTGACCGGGCACAATGGCTAAAATACTCACGGCGGAACGCGTATCGCGCGACATATCGGACAACTACGTATTCCAACGTTCGCAACTGGCCTATCACGAGGCGGCGCGGCGAATCAGCGGCGACGTACTCGAAATAGGTACGGGCGCGGGTTACGGCATCGAAATAGTCGCCCCCCACGCCTCCAGCTTTCTCACGCTCGACAAAATCGAACCTGCGGGCGAACGGCCTCCGTTCCCGCACGTGGAGATGCGGCAAGCCGTAGTTCCCCCTCTCGACCTGCCATCGGGCAGTTTCGATTACGTCATCTCCTTTCAGGTGATCGAACACATCAAACACGACATGGAACTGGTGCGGGAAGTGCACCGCGTACTGCGTCCGGGCGGCAAGTTCATCCTGACCACCCCCAATATCCGTATGTCGCTGACACGCAACCCCTGGCACGTCAGGGAATACAATCCCGACCAACTCCGCAACCTGCTCGGCAGCGCCTTTGCGTCGGTGGAGGCCCTCGGTGTTTTCGGCAACGAACGGATCATGGAATACTACGAAAAAAACCGCCAAGGCGTTCGGCGCATCACCCGTTTCGACGTGCTCGACCTACAACACCGGCTGCCCCGGTGGATGCTGCAACTCCCCTACGACCTGCTCAACCGCCTCAACCGCCGACGCCTACTCCGGGACAACGACTCCCTGACCCGTTCGATCACCATGGAAGACTACCGCATCGGACCGGTAGCGGACGACTGCTTCGACCTGTTCTATATCGCGGAAAAGCAACACAAATAAATGATTCCGGCCGGATCGACATCCGCCGGCAATCCGGAAAAAACCATTATAAGCAGCAGCCGGAATCCTCATCCATTTTAAGTTCATTTTACCCGATCCAATCTTAAATCGTTAATTCTCCACGTATCGAACACCAACTCCAATAATATTTTTTGCCTCGCCTCAACAGACGACTTGTTCCAACCGGTAAAATTGTATTGGAAATCATTTTTGAATCGATTCAAGGCTGTATTTACTCCGATATAAAATTTACTATCGAGTAATTTCGTCAGACAAACAGACGATTTGCCATACTCCGACTGCTTGTCATAAAACCATTGATCTGTCGATAAATCATTATAATTATTCACGGCCTGATTAATCATGCTTTCGATCAACGTGACATTACCCAATCGATACACATAGGAGTAATACTCCTCCTCGGACAAAAACTCCAGTGGAATACTTCCATTTTTCGGTGATTGAGGTAAAATATGTTCTATTTGCAAATCATTATAAAATTGATGTCCACAGACCGGGCTGTGCAATTTTTCCAACACCGTATTTTCTATCTTCCCCAATACATAGCGCAACCGATACAAGGGATTATAAACCCCATGACTCAAAGTTATGAATTCGGCTTTAAATACCCCTACCTTATCCAGCAAATAAGGTAACATCGTTTTCTCTATCACGCAGGCAATTTCATCTATCGTCGTAAGATTACGTAATTTCTCCGCCCATTGGACAAACAAGGATTCATTCGTCTTGGCTTGGATCCTGAGGGTCGAGCTGAAAAAGAAAAAACTCTCTATTTGTTTGGCCAAATATTCGATTGCCGGCACATCCGCATTGCTTCCCAAAGACAATAACAGGATCAAATGCTGTCTGGATTTGTATTTATTAATAAAGCCTATATTTGTCACGTGAGGATACAAGCACCCATCCCGCTGTAATTCAGTGGCATTTACAAGTTCTGAATACCGTTTGGACATACAGCGTATCTCCTTTGCAAAGTCTACCGGATGCTTTTCATATTGCGTAGCCTGTTTCCCTTCAGAAGATATAATCCATTTATAAATATCATCTTCTCGCAAGATACCATTATAATATCGGGCACTCAGAAAATATCGCAAAAATCGTAGGGGTTTTTGATCTTCAGAACATTCCTGAAGATTTTGAATAATCTCCCTCCATATATCTTTTATCTTGGCAAAATCCGACTCTTTGGTATTACTAAACAGCAAATTTTTGACCAAATCCATAGCATTCAATCCCGCCCCTCGCTGATTGATCGTCTCGAAAATTTTCAATGCACTACTCAAATCTTGAGATTCGATTACAACGAGTTCTATCTTTGTCAAGCAATATTTCGCAAAATCTATCAACTCATCAATCCCGGCATATAATTGAAAGTGTCGAAGTATTTTCGTATAGGCATCCTGCATTCGCTCTATAGATGGGGATCGCACTCCATTGTAAGGTTGCTCCTGTATCAAGGCTGTCAAATAATCATGACTCTCTTCATACTGCAATTCTAAGCGTACACGGGTCTCTCCCGATTCAATATCAAAGTTATAAAGTAGATTTTCTATAATCTGTAAATAATTTTTCTGAGCGCTGTTCAATGTCTCCTTTTTTAATAAATCTCGGAAAACACACAAAGACAACATAATAGTTGTCAAACGCTGTTGTCCGTCCACGACATCGAAACATCTATCATTATTGACAATGATGATAGATCCTAAAAAATAATTACGCTGCTCTTTTGCATCGGGACTATATTCATTTTCAATATCGATCAAAAACTGCTCGACCTCGTCATCGGGTTTCCAAACATATTCTCGTTGATAATCAGGCACTAAAAAGAAATAATCCTTCAATTTAGATATAGACTGAACTTTAGCATCGATTTTCATATCTTATGATATAGTTTTTGTAAATTACGTTATACAATTAGATATTATCATCAAACGAATTTTTCAAAAAACGTCTGGGTGCGAATATTCTACAAATGTAGGTCCCATAATTTTCTACTTCGCTTCGTGAAAAGCAATACAAACAATACAAATTTAAATAAAAAATTGGAAAACAATCGTCAATTTGAATCCGGTACGATCTAATTCCATACAAAAAAGCAGCCCTCTCGGACTGCTTCAGGTTAGTATAACAACCCGATTTGCGAACAATTAATATTCTTCCTCGTTGAAGAAATTTATCTATATTGATTATCAATATATTATGCAATAATAAATGAATTTTACGCAAACAAACCGCACCGTCTGAGACGGTCTGAGGCGATGGGAGGAAAAGGAAGGACAAACAAAATAGAGTTCATCAGATTATCTGGCTATGTATCTTTGGATAAGTTTGTCTTTGTAGTATATTTCTATAATGTTCCCATAATCTTTTATTATCCTTATATCTTCTGGATATAGAGCATAAAGTCCTTTGATATAATCTAAAGCTCTATCTACTGGCCAATTATCATGGTCACACCATGTCATATTTAAACCTCTATTGTTAATAATCAACAATAGATCATCAAGTGTTATATTTTCCATAATCTGAATTTATACTGTTTACTATTTTGAGTCACAAAAATACACATAACTAATATATATATATCGAAATACAATTACTATATTTGCGTGTAACGCAAAAAAAGTGAAAGTGCAATGGCTGATATAAATAGACTTAAGGTCGTGCTGGTAGAGAAAAAACGGACCAACAAATGGTTGGCCGAACAGTTGGGAAAAGATCCTGCAACTGTCTCAAAATGGTGTACAAACACTTCTCAACCCGATTTACAGACTTTGACCAAGATTGCCTTTTTGTTAGGTGTTGAAGTTCGGGATTTGATAAATAAGAACGCAGACATATATGAGAGCTCCGAAGCAATTCAATAATATAACAGAGCGTGTCATCGATGATTTGAGACAGGTATTGTCGTCGGGCAATAGCCAGGTCTCTATCGCGGCAGCCAGCTTTTCTATTTATGCCTATGAGGCTCTGAAAGAAGAGTTGGAGAAGGTAGAATGTGTAAATTTCATCTTCACATCTCCCACATTCACTACCGATAAAACTGAGAAGCAGAAGCGAGAGTTCTATATCCCTAAGTTGAATCGAGAGAGAAATCTTTTCGGTTCTGATTTTGAAATAAGGCTCCGTAACCAACTTACACAACGAGCCATTGCCAGAGAGTGCGCAGACTGGATTCGTAGAAAGGCCCGATTTAAGACGAACATCACTCACGGCTCCATGAATACCTTCCTCAATATAAGGGAAGGAGAAGAGACCTACACCTATATGCCTTTCAATGAGTTCACCACTACGGAACTGGGATTGGATCGAGGGAACAATATCTGCCCGATGGTTGTAGGTATGCCCAGCCATAGTTCAACAGATATGTTCCTAAAGAACTTTGCCGAACTCTGGAAGGATAAGAAGAAATTTCAGGATGTGACAGAGAGTGTTATAGAAAACATCGAGACCGTTTACAAGGAGAATGCTCCTGCCTTTATTTATTTTATCACCCTATACAATATCTTCAATGAATTTTTAGAAGACATTAGTGAGGATGTTCTACCCAACGAAGCCACAGGATTCAAAAGCAGTGTAATATGGAATAAGCTGTACAGTTTTCAGCGTGATGCGGCCTTGGCAATCATAAACAAACTGGAAAAATATAACGGCTGTATCCTTGCTGACAGTGTTGGTCTGGGTAAAACATTCACGGCTCTTTCGGTTATCAAGTATTACGAGAACCGAAACAGAAATGTACTGGTACTTTGTCCGAAAAAATTAAATGACAACTGGCAGACTTTTCGTTCCAACTATAAGAACAATCCGGTATTGGCAGATCGTCTGCGTTACGACATTTTGTTCCATTCCGACTTGTCAAGGGATGGTGGATTGAGTAATGGTCTTGACCTGGAACGAGTGAATTGGGGAAACTATGATTTAATCGTCATAGACGAAAGCCATAATTTCCGCAATGGCGGTCAGTTTGACAATGAAGACGATGATTTCAAGGAAAACCGCTATGCCCGACTGATGAACAAAGTCATACGCAGTGGTGTAAAAACCAAAGTGCTCATGCTCTCGGCTACTCCGGTAAACAATCGTTTCAACGATTTGAAGAATCAGTTGCAACTGGCGTATGAAGGAAAGGCTGAAAATATCAACAATTTGCTGGATACGGATAAAAGTATAGACCGGATTTTCCGGGATGCCCAGACGGCTTATTCCAAATGGACTAAACTACTGCCGGAACAGAGAACGACGGAGAAACTGGTAGATTCGTTAAGTTACGATTTTTTTCAGTTACTCGATGCCGTCACTATTGCCCGTAGCCGTAGCCACATTATCAAATACTACAACACGAACGATGTAGGCAAATTCCCTACACGCCTGTCTCCGCTGTCTCGCAGACCGAAACTGACAGATTTAAGTGATACGATTACATTCCGCGACATTGCCGAGCAGTTGAATAACCTGAATCTTTCCATCTATACGCCGTCCCTGTTTATCTTCGAAAGTGCAAAAGATAATTATGGGATCGACTATCAAGGTGAGGGCCTGACCATAGACGGTCGAGAGAAGGGAATCCGGAAATTGATGGCTATTAACCTGTTGAAACGCCTGGAAAGTAGCGTCAACTCTTTCCGCCTGACCCTGATAAGGATACACGATTTTATCAAAGATTCTATTGCCGCCATTGACAAGTTTGAAGAAAGCGGAGCAGGAGCCATTGATATCACCGACTTCACAGAAGACTTCGACAGCGAAGATACCGAAAATGATCCGTTCGTAGGGCGTAAATCCAAAATCAATCTGCGTGATATGGATTATGTAAGGTGGCGGCGCGACTTGCAGGCGGATGTCGATGTATTGGAGCTGCTTATCTTCATGCTGAAAAATATTACGCCAGAGCACGATGCCAAATTGCAGCAGCTGGTAGCAGATTTGAAGAACAAGTTTGAACACCCGATCAATGGCAACAACAAAAAGGTATTGATATTTACAGCCTTTGCCGATACGGCCAACTACCTGTACGAGCAACTTTCCGGTCGAATCCTGAATGATTGCGGACTGCACACGGCTTTGATAACCGGTAGTACCGAAGGTAAGAGCACTTTGCCGCGCATCAAGTGCAGCTTTAACGACATACTCACCTATTTCTCGCCTGTATCCAAGGATCGTGATGCCATTCACCCCAACGATACAAGAGAAATAGACGTGCTGATTGCTACCGACTGCATCAGCGAAGGACAAAACCTGCAGGACTGCGACTATCTTATCAACTACGACATTCATTGGAATCCAGTGCGCATCATTCAGCGCTTTGGACGCATCGACCGTATCGGTAGCCGCAACGAAGTCATTCAGCTGGTTAACTATTGGCCCGATATGGAACTCGACGATTATATCAAGTTGAAAGGTCGTGTCGAGAGCCGCATGAAAGCGACAGTTATCACCAGTACCGGTGATGACAACCTCTTGTCGGTCGATGAAAAAGGCGATTTGGAGTACCGCCGTAACCAGTTGAAGAAGCTGCAGAACGAAGTGGTCGATATCGAGGATATGGATACTGGCGTCAATATCATGGATTTGGGTCTGAATGAGTTCCGTCTCGACCTGCTGGCCAACTTGAAGGAACACCCCAACATGGATCTCACCCCCTTTGGCATGAGTGCCGTGGTCGCCGCCTCCGACTTGGTAGAACCGGGTGTCATTTATGTGCTGAAGAACAAGAACAACGGTGTGAATATCGACCGTTCCAACCTGTTGCACCCTTTCTACATGGTTTACATTTCGCATACCGGCACCGTTATCTGCGATCATCTGTCTCCCAAGAAACTGCTCGACAAGATGCGTTACGCCTGCAAAGACAAGACAGAGCCCGACATGACCCTCTGCAAACAGTTCAACAAGGAGACCCGCGACGGCAAGAATATGCGCCACTACAGCGACCTGTTGCAATCGGCCATAGAGAGCATTATCACCGTCAAGGAAGAAAGCGACATAGACGATTTCCTGAATGGGGTGCAGGGCAATCTGTTTGCCGGTGAGATACGCGGTTTGGACGATTTTGAGTTGATATGTTTTCTGGTAATCAAGTAGCTTATGTACGGACTACCCATAGCCACAGAGCGAAAGAAACAGTTGCCCAAGAAGGCAATTTATGCTAAATTTGACCTGACAACAGCCCAACGTGAGGGTTTCGATGCCGATGTGGCCCGCATCGATATTGTGGCGGTGGTCTCGCCTGTCACTATCCCGGCCCTGAGCGAGGGCGTCGAGGTGAAGGAGTTTTATGTGCTTGACGTGCAGATGAAGCACAAGGCCTACGATGCCCGTAATATCTTGCTGCTTACCCGGCTGATTGCTCAGAATATGGTTTTTGCGCTGCGATACGAGGGGCAGGTGCAGTTTGCCATCTTCCACACCAGGCTGTTTACAACCGCCTGGCAACCCGTCGAGCATGCCACCCTGCCGCTGTCGGGGTTGAACCTCGATGCCGTTTGGGAGAATATCGTGAAAGTAATTGGCCATATCGAGGTGACCGATGGCCAGACCTTGACCGAGCAGATAGCCGATAATGACCAGCGAGCCAAGTTACTTGCTCAAATAGCAACACTCGAGCGTAAAATGGCCAACGAGAAACAGCCTCGACGCAAACGGGAATATTTTGAACAGATTAAGAAATTAAAAGAGCATATATAATGGGTGATACAAAACGACAGCATTATGTACCAAGAAGTTACCTCAAACGATTCTCGTTTGATGGGATACAACTACACACTTTCTTAATAAATAAGACTTGTTCTACATATTATAACGAAAAAGACATTCATAAAGTTTGGAAAGATATATCTATATCCGATGTTTGCGTAAGTAAAGACTATTATACAATGAAATCGCAAACTCTTAAATCTGGAATGTCTCCATTAGATTTGGAAAAGAAATTTTTCCATGATTATGCTGAACCTAGACTAAGTAATATTATTAATACTTTTGATGAATTAGCTCAAGATATTCTCAAAGGTAAAACCGACATCGCATCCATTCAAGTTACTGAAGAACAACGGATGTCTCTAATACAAGCGGCATTCATTCAATACTTTCGTTCTCCAAGGTCAAGACGCCCTTTTGTCGAGATAGGATCTTTTATCAAACAGATTTCTGAATTAAGACAAAAAGAAAGAGGCCTACATATTAATAACTTTAGCGAATTAGACGTATCTTATACTCATGCGTATAAAACATATGCAAATCCATTTTTATTTAGGTCTTTCGCTATCAAAGTATCGGATTATTCAATGTTAATAAGAGTATCTGAGAATGGTAACTTTTTTACATCTGATAATCCGGTAGTCATTCATAAACTTGGCGCTAAAGGAAAAGACATTTTGCAGATTAACATATTGAGAGATGAATTCTCCCTCTTCTTTCCATTAACACCGCATATTATCTTAGAACTATATAACCCATCTTTCTTTCCGGAAGCAATTAGCATGAATAATACTATTTCTATAGTAAATAAAGATTACGAAGATCAAGTAAATAGGTATCAATATGTAAATGCCGAGAATTTTATTTTTTCGTATAAAAACGATTTTTCTCTATTTTTAAAAACAAATAAAACAAATGGACAAACTGAAAATGCATAGCCTTGATGTAATAGGCTCCAACATAGAGAAGATACAGCTGTTGTTCCCGAACTGTGTGACGGAACGATTGGGTAAGGACGGCAAGCCCGAGTTGGCTATTGATTTTGAAAAGTTGCAAGCCGAATTGTCAAACGATATTATCGGCGAGGGCGAGGAGCGCTATCAGTTTACCTGGCCCGACAAGCGTGCTGCCAATCGGTTGGCCAATACACCCACGACGATGACCCTGCGCCCTTGCCGCGAGGAGAGTGTGGATTTTGACCACACGCAGAACCTCTATATCGAGGGAGACAACCTCGATGTGCTGAAAGCGTTGCGCGAAACCTATCTGGGTAAGGTGAAGATGATCTATATCGACCCGCCCTACAACACCGGCAATGATTTTGTCTATAACGACGATTTTGCACAAAGCCGTGACGAGTTTGAAGAGACCAGCGGACTGTTCGATGAAGAGGGCAACCAAACCATCGACCCGATGCAGCGCAATACCGAAAGCAACGGCCGTTTCCATACCGACTGGCTCAATATGATCTATCCCCGCTTGAAAGTGGCCCGCGACCTATTGTCGGACGACGGGGTGATCTTCATCTCGATCGACGACAACGAGGTCGAAAACTTGCGTAAAGTTTGCGATGAGATCTTTGGTGAATGTAATTTTATTGGATGCGCAGGCCGTATCTCAAAAAAAGCTAATAATCAAGGAGATTTCTGGGCTCCAAATTTTGACTATATATTGACATATACAAAAAATAAAACTTTATGTCCTTCATTTTTTGGTGGAATAAATTATTCAGCATATAACCAAATCGAGACAGATGGACCTCGAAAAGGAGAGAGATATCAATTGGTTAGGCTATATATGACAAGTCTTGATCCAATGCGAGGATGCTCTAATCAAAGATACTATATTGAATGTCCAGATGGTAGTTATATCATTCCACCAGGACTTACTTTCCCATCAAAAGCAGAAGATGCAGCTTTTGTATCACCTCAAAGTGCTAAAGACAAAGTATGGAGGTGGTCATATCAATCATACATAGAGAAAAAAGATATGATTGTTGTACGGAAAGGAAAATCGTCAAATGTCGTAGGAGTAAATGGTCAACCAACATTATGGAATGCATACACTAAGACATATCTAAACGATGTAATCTCTAAATTATCGGCAACACCAAATAGTTTCATAGAAGAGCATATTAATCAAAAGGCAACACATGAATTAAATAAATTAGACATTCCATTCTCCTTTGCAAAACCCTCATCTCTAATTAAATATTTATGTGAGATATGTCAAGTATCGAATGACAATATCGTACTTGATTTCTTTTCCGGCTCTGCCACGACAGCTCATGCCGTAATGCAGCTCAATGCCGAAGATGGAGGCAACCGCAAGTTTATTATGGTACAGCTACCCGAAAAGACCGACGAAAAGAGTGAGGCCTACAAAGCCGGGTACAAAAACATTTGCGAGATAGGCAAGGAACGCATACGCCGTGCCGGCAAGAAGATAAAAGAGGAAAACAAAGACAAGGAGGGGATAGAAAAACTCGACACCGGATTCCGCGTATTGAAACTTGACTCATCCAATATGGAAGAAGTCTATTACACCCCGCAGGATTTTGATGTTCACTCCTTGTTCAACGAAAACGTAAAGGCCGATCGCACGGGTGAAGACCTGTTGTTCCAGGTGATGCTCGACCTCGGCATAGAACTCTCGGCCAAGATCGAGACTCGACAGATCGCGGGCAAGACCGTTCATCTGGTAGACGACAACTATCTGGTGGCTTGCTTCGACCGCGATGTGACTGAAGCCGCCATAAAGGAAATAGCCCAGCTGCACCCGGTCTATTTCGTCATGCGCGACGCCTCGGCCGCCAACGACAATGTGATTGACAACTTTGAACAGATATTCCGCCACTATTCGCCGGATACAAATTGCCGAATTATATAAACGGGAGGGGTATGAAATTCAAGTTTAAGATACAGCAATACCAGACCGATGCCGTAGAAAATACGGTGGCGGTATTTCAGGGGCAGCCATCACATACTCTGTCGACCTATCGCAGGGACTTGGGAACCTACCGGGATCAACGGATCACATACAAGGAGGAAGAGACCGGCTACGGCAACCACCGTTTGGAACTGGACAAACAGACGATGCTCCGGAACATCCGCTTCGTGCAGAATTTATACGATATAACCCCTTCGGAAACGCTGGCAAGAGGAGTAGCTCCGGTAAATCTGGATATAGAGATGGAGACCGGTACGGGCAAAACCTATGTCTATATCAAGACAATGTTTGAACTGAACAAGCAGTATGGGTGGAGCAAGTTTATTGTCGTAGTGCCCAGTATAGCCATTCGAGAGGGTGTAGCCAAGAGCTTCACCATGCTGGAAGAGCACTTCATGGAACTCTATGGCAAGAAAGCCCGCTGGTTTGTTTACAACAGCAGCAACCTGCAGCAGTTGGACAGCTTTTCGTCAGACTCGGGATTGAGCGTGATGATTATCAATACGCAGGCTTTTGCCGCATCCATGAAAGAGGGAGGCCGCAGTAAGGAGAGCCGCATCATATACTCCAAGCGCGACGAGTTTGGAAGCCGCCGACCGATTGATGTAATCGCGGCCAACAATCCTATTGTCATTATGGACGAGCCGCAAAAGATGGAGGGTGATGCCACTCAAGCCGGTATCAAACGATTCAATCCGCTGTTTGTGCTGAACTATTCAGCTACACACAAAACCAAACACGACACAGTCTATGCGCTCGATGCACTGGATGCCTACCGTCAGCAGCTGGTAAAACGCATTCATGTAAAGGGCTTTGAGTTGAAGAACCTGCGGGGTACAAGCGGTTATATGTATCTTGACAGTATCGAGCTCTCACCCAAACGGCCGCCTATGGCCCGCATTGAAATCGAAACAAAAACGGCATCAGGCACCATAGTGCGAAAAACAAAAACTTTCGGTACTGGGGACAGTCTGCGCGAAGAATCGGGATTGGCCGAATATGAAGGGTTTACCCTGTCTGAAATCAACGCTAAAGGTTATGTTACATTCCTGAATGGCGTCACGCTGCGGCGAGGTGAAGTAATCGGAGACACAAGCGAGTTGACGATGCAGCGCGTGCAGATAAGGGAAACCATTAAGTCGCACTTTGAGAAGGAACGCCAGTTGTTCAAGCGGGGTATCAAGTGCCTGTCGCTCTTCTTCATCGACGAAGTTGCCAAATATAAGAGCTACGACGAAGAGGGAAATGAAGTGAAGGGCGTGTTCCAAAAGATATTCGAAGAAGAGTATGCACGCCTGGTAAGCGAAGAATTCCAGATATGGGACGAGGATTATAATGAATACCTGCGTCGGTTTACACCTCAAGAGGTGCATCGAGGCTATTTCTCGATAGACAAGAAAACAAACCGTGTCATCGATGGAAAGGTAGAGAAGAAGACCGGTCTGTCGGATGATATATCGGCCTATGACCTGATATTGAAGAACAAGGAACGACTGTTGAGCTTTGACGAACCTACCCGCTTTATCTTCTCACACTCAGCATTGCGTGAGGGATGGGATAACCCAAATGTATTTCAGATCTGTACGCTTCGACACTCCAACTCGACCACAGCCAAACGACAGGAAGTAGGACGTGGCCTGCGCCTTTGTGTGGATAAAAACGGAATCCGTATGGATAAAGAGCTGTTGGGTGAAGATGTGCATGAGGTAAACAAACTGACGGTCATAGCTAATGAAAGTTATGCCGATTTTACCAGTGCATTGCAGAAGGAGACCCGCGAGGTGTTGCGCGAGCGTGCCGCCAAAGCAACCGTGGCCTATTTTACAGGCAAGCAGATAAAGATCGGAGAAGAGATTCATACCATAGACGAATCGGAAGCAAGCCGCATTATCATCTATTTGGAAGACAATGGCTATATTGACGGAGATAAGCATATCACACCTGAATATCGTGAGGCTATAACCAACGGCAGCGTGGCTCCGTTGCCTCCGAAGTTGCAACCGATAGCCGAGGGAGTTACTCGACTGATCAATTCTATCTTTGACCCGAAAGCTCTCAATGATATGGTGGTGGAAGAGAAAACCACTATCCCGGAGAATAAGTTGAATGAGAATTTTGGCAAAGAAGAATTCCAGGCACTATGGAAAGAAATCAACCATCAATATGTTTACACGGTAAGCTACGACAGCGATGAGTTGATTGAGAAAGCCATTCTGCACATCAATGCGGAACTGGATGTAAAACAGCTCCGTTATATCATGATTGAAGGAACGCAGGATGAACAACAGGTAACAGAATTTGGCGATACCCGATCACAATCGCATCAGTTGACCGATGTATGTACCTCGACAGTTCGTTACGATCTGGTGGGTGATATTGCCAAGGGGGCAAACCTCACGCGTCGCACGGTCGTGAAAATACTGCAAGGCATCAAAGAAAGCAAGTTGTATTTGTTCAAAAATAATCCCGAGGAATTTATCCGGAAAGTTATCAGCATCATCAGGGATCAAAAGTCCACGATGATTGTAGAAACAATCCACTACAACATGACCGAGGGGAAATACGACAGCAATATTTTCACGGTAAAGAGTAAAATGGACTTTGACAAGGCCTACGAAGCTAAGAAACATATAACTGACTATGTATTCAGCGACAGCAAGGGAGAGCGGCAATTTGCTCATGATCTTGATGAAGCCAAGGAGGTTGTAGTATATGCCAAGTTACCGCGAACCTTCCAGATACCGACTCCGGTTGGGAATTATGCACCCGACTGGGCTATTGCCATGGAAGTAGATGGAATAAAGCATATTTTCTTTATTGCTGAGACCAAGGGTTCTATGTCGTCAATGGATCTGACTAAGATAGAATTGGCTAAAATAGAATGCGCAGAAAAGTTGTTTAACTCTATTTCTACAGCCAAGGTAAAGTATCATAAAGTAACTTCATATAGTGACTTGTTGGACGAAATGGGTAAAGAGTGTTAAGCAGCCAAGTAAGAACAGCAAAACACAAGTTTATTTGCAGCCATAGATAGACAAACCCCAATATGTTAGGCGAGTAACTTATACGCCAAGGCTTGTCCAGGTAAAGACAGGAATCTTATAAAGAAGATGAATTGGAGGCGTAGTTGTTCAAAAATTCCGAACACTGCGCCTCCTGATTCGTTATGATTATCTGCGTATAATTTTTCTTTGAGACTTATGAACGACTTCTGCAGTATGTAGCAGACACCTTCGCCTATACGCCTCTTCCTCCTCATCCGGCCTTCTTCCATCCCAGCGAAGGTCTGAATCGGCGTTGCCACCGCCTCCGCCGGATGAAACAGCGACAGGCTGTCCGCCAATCAAAGCATCAGCAATGGTGAAGATTTGTTCCCGTACAGAAGGCTCAGCCAGCTGGTCTAGAAATGTCTGCATCTGTTCAGTCTGATTGTCGTTGAGAGCCGTCAGTCGTGCATACTCCTGTTGCAGCCATTTAAACTCCCGATAGTCCAGCAACGCATTATTCTGCACCGCTTGTATTTGCTGTTCGGCATCCTTCCGATACAGTTCTTCAATCTGACGGACAATCTTCACGAATCGGTTGGCGATAGACCTGTTCTGTTCCTCAATCCATTTGTCAACACCGAATATCGGAGGTTTACCAGTAATCCGTGGCGGCTCAAAATCTATCTTGTGATTGCGGAAAGGTTGCGCCACTCTACCGACACGGTCTATATTCTTTGTCATCTGCTCCAGTTCCTGCTCTTTCGCCTGAAGTTTACCAGCCTTGTCGTCCAGCTTCGTCTGGTACTCGGCAATAAGTTTCAGAAGATCGGCTTTCCGGGCGTCGTATTTGTCGAGTGTTATTCTTCCGGACACCAGTTTCTCTTCGACTTCATCAAGCTGCGATTTATAGTTCAAAATCTGTGTTTCCAACCTCCGTATCATAGTTTGCAGCCCCTTGACTGCTTTCTCCGCCTGTTTCGCATCTTTGGCCAGTTTCCGGATATAATCGCGTTTACTAAGATGGCTGACGTTCCGTCCTTCAATACTGTCGCCGCGTTCCAGCCCATATTTACTGCCGACCTCCTCGTAGAGCGAGGTATGCATCTCCCGAAGGATCCGACCGTACTCGTAGCAGCTCTTTCCGAACTTCGCCGACCACATGACGCATTCACGTCCGCTTTTGGCCCGTTGTCCGACAGGAACGATCAAGGCATGGATATGCGGGCTGCTCTCATCAAGATGAACCTGGAAGCCGATGATATTTTTCTGTCCGTACCGTTTGGCGCACCAGTCATAGACATCTTTTGCCCATTGTTCGATTTCCGGACATC
>OLSQ01001910.1_pt1 | contig 16044 bp, 16 predicted proteins | sample 1672561 | NCBI WGS metagenome assembly OLSQ01 (sample SAMEA3136699, study PRJEB25190) | human gut metagenome | biome: human gut; feature: human-associated habitat; material: faeces | place: Austria | collected 2013 | reverse complement strand
CGAACCGCTGGCGCATGCAGCCGTTTTCGAAAGTGGTATCCACGTCCGGCAGGTAACCTTTGGGAGCGGTTATTCCCAGATAAATCACGCCGCCACGCTGGAAGGCCGCTTTCCGCAGCATATTGTCGCGCGCGCTGTTTCCTTTGTACTTCAAAGCCCGGTCGAGGGTCGAGCGCGTGATTTTGAAGGTCTTGACCATCTCCATCCGGACTGATGTTGGTAATAAGATTTGTCGTGTCATGATTTATAATTCTATTTGTATCATATCGAGAATATTGCTGGTTACCATGCTATTAACAGCCAAAATTGCACTATTAATGTTGTTTTGTTTCATCCAGCGTTTTGCCAGGTTCGTGGCTGAAATTTTGCTTGATCCGTCAGGGATACAAACATTCAATTCATCATAATTGCTTGTTAGTAGCTGGAACCAATACCGTTTCATATCAATTTTTTTTCGTAATTTTACCCCCGTGATACATTGTATCAACGCTGCAAATATATACATATTGCGAATATAAACCAAACAAAATGCGAAGTATTTTTAATCAATTCGCATAATATTTTTTGTCTATGGATAGAAAAAGAATGGTGTCATCTCTTGTTGAGTATTACACAAATGGCAATAAATCACAATTTGCCAAAATGTTAGGCATAACTCCGCAGACAATAAATACGTGGATTTCTCGCAATACTTTTAATGCCGAATTGATATATGCAAAATGCGAAGGCGTGTCAGCCAATTGGTTGCTGACAGGTTGCGGTAGTATGATAAATGAACAGGAAAGGGAGGTGAATGCAAGTTTGCAAGTGCAGGAAAAGTTCCCTCTCAAAACCGACAATCTGGTCGATCTCCAGCGCATTCCCCTTTACAATCTGGAGGCGACGGCCGGATTGGTTTCCTTGTTCAACGATGTCGATGCGATTCCGATCAGCTATATATCGTTGCCGGATCTGCCTGCATGCGATGGGGCTGTTTATGTGCGCGGGGATTCGATGTACCCATTACTCAAAAGCGGCGATATTGTCCTTTACAAGCAGGTACACGACATGCAGTACGGGATTTTCTGGGGTGAAATGTACCTTATATCGGCCAATGTCGATGGGGACGAGTTCGTGACGATAAAATACATCCATAAATCCGAACGGGAAAACTGTGTGAAGCTCGTCAGCCATAACCAACACCACGAGCCTAAAGATATTCCAATCTCGATGATCCGTGCCCTCGCATTGGTGAAAGCAAGCGTGCGTTATAATACGATTCGATAGGCCCTCGTGCAGCCCTATTGCACCCCGCAAAGAGGGTGCGCACACGCTCAAAGTAGGATAAAATAGACTAACTGAATAAATATCAATCGATTAAATAAAAATCAATCCCCAAATTATAGGGCAGTTTCCTGCCTTCTATTCGCCGATTTTCGGGGTTTAGCGCCGATTTTCGGGCGGTTTCCTATGTTTTGGAGGGGGTCAAAAACCGGGTTTTGTAACCCCAACTTTCCCAAAATGTAACCCCAACTTGTAACCCCTGATGTAACCCCAACTGAAAAATTGCCGATTTCCCGCATTGCAGGTATTACACAAGGAAAGGAGGGACGACGCCCCGTTTTAACGTCGTTCAACCGCTATTGAAATAGCCTTTGTAGAGCCAGAAAATGCCGTCAGACATACACGAGGCCGCGAATACAACGAAAGAGGGCGGAATCGCCTGATTCTGCCCTCTGAAATTATACCGACATTATAGCGGTTGCCGGATTTGGTCCGGTTTATTATACCGAAATTATATCAAATTATACGTTTCGTTTTGTGTGGCGCGTCCGGGGTTTGTCGCGTATCTCTTTGTCGTACAATGTACTACCGCTGTTCTCTGCCGATGCTTCTATATACGTTTCGTTCTCCCCCTCATAAAACAGATGAAAATCAAAGCAATCTGCCGTCATGAAATCGTTTACAAAAACGGCAAATCCCCGTTGGCAATCCGCTTTACGCACCAACGCACCCACAAGACCGTTTCGCTCGGCATTTCGGTAGAGCCGCATTATTGGGACAAAACCGCCGAAATGATAACGGCAAACTGCCCCGAACGCGCTGCCCTGCAAAGTCAGATAGACAGCACGTTGGCAGGCTATCGTAAGAAGATTCAAAGGCTGGAAGCATTGGATATTCCCGTAACATTCGACACGCTTTTCGAAACCGACAAGAGCCGCCACGCAGGAATTACAATCGAGGACGGTTTCAACGCTGAAATCGAACGGCTGGAATCGCTCGGTAAAATCAACTCAGCCACCAAGCACAAATACGCCCTGCAAGTGCTGAACGGCTACAAATCGGTCAAAACCGCATTGGAGGCTATCGACCTCGACTATCTGAAAGGGTTGGAATTGCACCTGCGCCAACGAGGGAACAAGGACAACAGCATTGCTACACGGTTCGCTATCTTCAAAGCCATCTACAACAAGGCTGTCAAGGAGGGTAAAGTAGCGGTAAAGCAAAACCCGTTCAGCATCTACCAAGTGGGCAGTTTGTGGGCCAAAACCCGCAAACGGGCAATTGACAAGGATGACATCCAACGGTTAATCGACCTTGAAATTACAGAGGGACACACGACGGAATATCGACGCCTTGCCAAAGATTTATTTCTATTCTCCTATTTCACGGCAGGGATGAATTTCGGCGATATTGCACGGTTGCGTTATAAGGACATCGTTAAAGGCCGTGTAAACTATTCCCGTCACAAAACGCAGAAATTGCTGTCCTTTCAACTCGTCCCTATGGCGTTGCAGATTCTCGAAAAGTACGGTATGGCAGGACACGGAGAAGATTATATCTTCCCTATCCTCAATCGCCATGAACACACCACCCCGCAACAGATTTTCAATCGCCTGCATAAGGTTTTGCGGAAAGTCAATCGAGAACTGAAAGTGTTGGGAGAAATGATTGGATTGGAAATGCCATTAACGACCTATGTAGCCCGTCATACCTACGCGACAGTCTTGAAGCGGTCAGGCGTAAGCGTAGCCTTGATTTCCGAATCGCTGGGACACTCTGATCTATCCACGACACAGATTTACTTGGATTCGTTCGAGAACAGCCAGATCGACGCTGCCATGGCTCATCTGTTATAGGTTGGGAAGAGGACAGACATCGACAAGGGGTCTATATTAAACCCCTGTGTCAATGTTTGTCCTCGCTGGTTGTGGATATGTGATTGTACAAGGACAGACTTTGTACGGCGGTATGATTTATAGACCGCTGTACGAAGTTTGTCCTCCCAATCTGTTTCTACGATTGGGTATTATTGGGTAGACAGCGGGGACAGACTTGGGAAAAGGGGTTAATTATAGCCCCCTTTTCCAAGTTTGTCCTTGTTACTCATCAAGATTTACTTATAGTATCGGTCTAATAGAACAGAATAACAAGTAAAACCGTTCTGTTTGACTTTCCAAACAATGTTCTGCCTACCTATTAGAACAAAAACAATGTGTTTTATAGGCTTTTTAGAACAAAATACAATTCATTGCCCAGTACAGGCCGTTTTGCATAAACGAGAACTGGCGGATTCGTTCGGTCTGCAAGACTGGATTTTGTCGTGAGAATGAACGAAAATACTCGTTAAATAATTTGATTTTCGATTGAACTTTTTATATCTTTGCATGGCAATTCCGAGATACTGCATCCACCACTACAAATCGAGCGGTTCCTACAAGGCAGATTCGTCTGCCTTTTCTTTGCGTGGTGTTGCCACATTTTTTGAGTGCGAAATGAAAATTCCCTATAATAGGATAGTTTCAGAATCGAAAAATATGGAATCGTCAGAAAGTGCATCCACTAAAAACAGCCGCTTTTAATGACGCATCATGTAACAGTGAAAACAAATTATTCATGCAAAAAACTTTTCATCGAAAAAGCGAAGCACGATTTTTTGCGATAATTTTTTTCTCACGACTCGTGTGATGAAAAACTTTTTTTGCCTGTTTTTTATTCACGCATTTTTGCGTGTTAAAAAATATCGCTAAAAAAGTATTCATCTTACTTGTGTGGTGAATCTATTTTTCGTGATTGAAACTGTTCTTCATTTTATCGGTTACCACATTTTTTTGAGTGTGAAATGAATATTTCAACTATTGAATGTATTTCAGAATCAGAAAATATGGAATGGATGATAAAGCAGCTAAGCAAAAGTTAGAGAGATAGAAACTTGTTCGCTATATTCCGCTTATTTGGAAGCTGCCATTTGATGATAGAGATTCCATTAAGATTGGAGAGTTAGAAGATTACCACATTTTTTGAGTACGAAATGAATATTTCCTATATAAGTATCCAATAGTTCGTTAAAAATTCGCCAAGCCTAAGCGGCTTTGGCGGTAAATAAAATGAGTTCTTTGAAAAGTTTGTCAATTAATTGCGTGTTTGGCTCAATCCCAGACACGCAAATAAATCGTTCAAGCATGTAAGCATTGTGTATGACTGACTTGCATGATGATATGGAATATTTTATTCCCATCTTCTTACAGGCAGCTTTGGCAAGGTTTATCGCTGTAAGTGATGCGTTGAAGTGAAATGCCAGTTTTCTGAAGTCGGTTGCCTGACAGTTCGTCATTCCGGCATGTTGCTTGGCATCGCGAAAGCAGAATTCCAGTTGGAAACGTGTCCTGTAAAAGTCCAGAACATCCTGTGCGTTCTGTATTTCGTTTGTAGAGAAATACAGTTGCCATTTGTCCGTTCTTCCATCCATAGGATACCATACAGCCAGGCTCACAAAACGTTTGAGTGCTTTGGAGTATGCTTTCAGTCCGTAAAGTTTACCTTTGTTCACTTTGTAGTCGGTACATCTTGTGATGTCCAGATTTTCAAAGTCAATCTTTCCGTCATACAATTTTGGACGTCCGCGTTTTCCTGTCCTATTTTCTAAGGTGGGATAAAACAACACTGCATCATTTCTGAAACGGCTTATAACGTGGAATCCGTTCTCGCACAATGGTTTGATGAAAGTTGCCTTTGAAAAGAACGCATCACATACGACAGTGCCAGAAATACGTTTCAGATGTTCCTGTATGCTGATAAGGTAAGAACTGTACCAGTCTACAAGATTCTTCCCGCAGCTTTCCAACGTTGCGTTGTCAGGTGTCTGTACAGAGCCCAAAGTCATACATTCATGGTTGTCAACGTCAATAACTCCGATACCCGTTATTTCCAGTCCACGCCTGTATTCGCCGGCACAACCGGACCAGAAATAGCCAATCCACGGTGTTTTGCTGCCTGATTTTGGAATGAAAGACGGATCAACGGCTATCGCCTTGCGACCACCTTTAAGGTGTTCCCTGATGATGGCTTCATTGAAGGAAAACCAGTCAAAGTCATCATTTTCAAAATTGTTTCGGTATGTCTGTTCCGAGAAACATCCATATCGTCCCATTTGAAGGAAATTGATGCGGTCAGGTATGGCCATGAACAATTTCATTGCATCCATGAATACTTTCTGAAAAGATTTGCTTATATTTACAGCTGATTCGAGAGCGTTTCTGCACTCGGATTGGTATTGCATAAGGAGTGATTCTTTAGTCATAATTAAAAGTGGTAGAATACTTCTAATTTACTAATAATCAACGAATTATGCAATACTTTTCCTGCTAATTTTCAGCTGTTTAGCATATCTTTTTCATCCCTTTTCTTACTCCTTGACGATTCATTCCTGACAGTATTTCAATGATCTCTTGAATATATTTTTGAACCGGATTATGCCGATTCTATGTTTAATTTTAATTTATCGGTAAAAATTTACCGAAGTATTGAAATAACTCAGTGCGAAGATATTACTTTTTCAGAATAAAAGCTTATCTTTGCAACGAATTTAGAATAAACAAATCATGTCAAGTATACGCTGTGCATTAGCACGTACATTTAGAATTCGCGCATAGTCTATACTGAGAACGCCTTTCTCAGTTTTCTTATAGCCTTCAAATCTTCTGAGGGCAGATTTTTTATTATCATTTATTAATCAAGATTATGGCACAGATGGCATTCTGTGTCTATATCTCATTTATAAGAAAACAAGTATGGACTTAAATAAAAAACATTTATTATATCTCATTGTATTCTTCTTGTTTCTAAGTTTAAATGCCTTTGGGCAATCAAATAATATCACAGGAAGAATACTTGACCAAAGCACAAAAGAACCTGTTGAATACGCCAATGTTACTCTGTTCAGGCAGGATTCGGTATTTATAGAAGGAACGGTGAGTGATACAATTGGAAGGTTTGGATTTACAAACCTCATTTCCGATGATTATGTGTTATTAATATCCTACATGGGCTTTGAAACTAAAAAAATCTTATTGCAAAACTTTTTAGAATCAGTTGAGATAGATGTATTCTTGAGTGAACGGATGTTATCGCTTGATGAAATTGTCATTTCAGCTTCATCTACAATCAGTAAAATAAATCAACGGATTGTTTTTCCAACAAAGCTGCAACTTGACCACTCGGCAAACGGAATGCAACTATTGAATACTATGATGCTTTCGGGACTGAACATTAATCCGATGACGAATACAATTTCATCCTCCGATGGAGGGAAAGTTGTGTTGCAAATCAATGGAGTGAATACGACATCAGAAGAGATTCTAACCTTGCAGCCACGCCAAATCAGACGGATTGAATATTCGGATTATGCAGGAATAAGATATGGAGAAGCATCTAAAATTGTTAATTATATTGTTACAAGAGATGATAAGGGTGGTATTATTGGTATGGACTTGATGAACTCCCTGAATATTCTTGCGGGTGGAGATGTATTTTTCGCTAAGTTTAATAAAGGGAAGTCGGAATATGCATTGAATTACACAACTGCTTTTCAAAAAATCAACAGCAACAACCGGACACGTACAGGAAGTTATCGGTTCAGAAATTCTATCCCATTACAGAGAGATGAAATCGGAGATGGCGGAGATTACTCATATCAGATGCACGATGTTACTTTCGGTTATAACTATCAAAAAAATGATTCGACATTCTTTAATGCCAAGTTGAAGTATGCCTTGACGGATCATCCGCATAACGATTTCAAAAGTAATCTGAAAGAAAATAGCATAGAGATAGGACAGATATTGGATGGTGTCAGTCAGAAAATAAATACTCCAACAATGGACTTATACTATGAGCATGGTTTGAAAAACCAGCAAAAAATTTACGTCAACATTGTCGGAAGTTATATCAAAGCAGAAACAGATCGCAACTATATCGAATACAATGATATTGATACTATTTTTAGAGAGCAGTTTGGTTTGACTTCCGATAAATATTCATTGATAGCAGAAGGAATTTATGAGAAGAGTTTTACTTATGGAAGTTTGAAATTTGGGGTAAAGCACGTACAATCATTTACGAAGCAGGAAATTCAGCAAAATGGAGTATTTCAGTCAGATTTGAAACAATCAGAATCTTCTATTTTCTCAGAGTGGCTCCATAGTAAAAATAATTTCAGCTATTCTTTTGGGTTGCGGATTAATCGAGTGCATTTTTCTAACACTTCGACCAATAAGAGTTATTATAACCTTTTGCCCAAAGTCATGTTGGGGTATAGGTTGAATGAAAATTCTTTTATCCGTTACGATGTGGAGATGACTCAGACCAATCCGACTTTAGCTGAATTGACCAACACGGAAATTAGGATCGACCCTTATCTTGCCGAAAAAGGCAACTTATCATTAAAGCCCTATAATAATCTGAATAACAATCTTTTTTACGAAAACAAGAAAGGATTATTTACATTCAATGCTAACCTGAGACATCATCACAAGCATAATCCCATCATGGAATCACTTAAAGAGCAAGGCGATGTATTCTTGATAATGTCTGAAAATATGAAGAGCTGGAACAAATATAATGCTGAAATGACCCTAAAGGTGGGAATGATAAAAAACATACTGCAATTTTCTTTTACAGGTGGGTACAGTCATTTCAACAGTCAAGGGAAGAATTATTCTCACACACATTCTAATTTCTATTATAGTGCGAATGTTTTGGCAATGTATAAGAAATGGATGTTTATCGGTCAGATACAACCATTTGACGAAAAGCTGTATGGTGAAACCCTTACTAAAAGCGGTAACTATCACTATTTAGCCATTCAATATAACACCGATAATTTCTCTTTTGGCATAGGAGCGTTCAATCCATTCCGGAATGTTTCACGTACTATTATAGAGAATAAAAATAATCAGTCACCTTTCAGGCGGGAAAGCTTCAGTAGTGCCTCCCAAACCATTGTTGCTACTCTTACGTGGAACTTTAGTTTTGGAAAAACTCACAATTCAAGTAGTAAGTCTATTGAAAATAAGGATACTGATTATGGTATAAAAAGCAGTTACAAATAAAGGAGTTTGTTATGAATGAAAATAGCTTGGAGTTATTCAGTCTATTATCTGACACTCCACAAGTTTCAAAAGAAGAAATGCAAAATGCCTATAAACATTTTACGGAACAGATAATAGCGATCAGTCAATCCGAACAAAGCTATCATGAAATATTTCGGAAACTGAATATTACCCGTATCGAGTTTGATTCTTTGAAATCATCATCTTTTTATGAGTTGAAAAAAAAATGAGCTCAAAAAAGTATATCAACGGAAAGTGATGATGTTGCTTGAATCTGAAATTGATTTGCTGAAATTTACTTTCTTGCGAACAAATCACTTCTCCAACAACAACCAATCAAATATCCCCAAAGTCTATTTTATCCCCAATTCTCGAAAAGGATTGGGAATTGACAGTATGGGAGAATTAGCCGTATCGTTTGAACTCTCCGGGCAATTTGTTAATGAAGCAGGAATCTCCGTTCCATATATCCATATTGCCCATGCTCTGGAACAAGCCTTCAATTTCACGTTTGGGAACGTTCATAAATCTAAGGGTAGAGTATTCAAGCGCAAACCTTTCAATCTTACCAAAGCGTTGGATTACCTGAAAAATCTCGTCATCCGGGAAAATCGAAACAGGGTTGCAAACAAAGATGAAAAAAGATGATTTTATAATTCACTAATTTATAGATGTTTGCAAAACGGCTTTAGGGGAGTCCATAGGGATTCCCCTATTTTATTTGCTTCGTTCTTCCGTCCTTTGCTTCGTCAATGCATTGGACACAAGTAGTATTAATCAGTAAAACGAAGTAAATCATGTATATCAATAACGAAGATTTTGAAATATGGATGCAGAAGTTATCCAAAAAATTGAGTGAGATCGGTCAAGACTTGAAATCACTCATCAACACCAAAGAAGTATTTGACCCTGATGAGAAACTACTCGATAACCAAGATTTGGCTTTTCTTCTCAAAGTGAGTTATAGAACTCTTCAACGATACAGAAGCAGTAAAAAACTACCCTTCTTTATGGTAGCTCATAAGACCTATTACCGCACTTCTGATGTCCGGGAGTTTGTCCGTTCCCATATGGATTTTCAAACCTATCAGGACTTTGAGAAAAAGCATCCGAAGCCCGAAGACGAGGACAAGAAAGACGAAAATGATGAATGATTCTGCTTTTTATGTTCTTAGCAGAATAGCGCAAGCGGATGAAGGCTTGTTTTAAGTTTACGCCTTCAAAGTAGCTCCGCATTTATCCGAAACAACCTCGCCTCCCGGCTCTGTTCGTTTCGCTAAATTGAGCAAGAGGGAACTGGACTTCGTCCTGTTCTTCCTCTTGCCCTGCGGGGCAAAGCCTTCGGCTTTAGTGCTTTAGGATAAAGCACAGTTATAACACTTGCTATAACTCGAATTGATATACAATTCTATTTCAGCAAGTTATATATATGAATAGCTATAAAATAGTTATAACTATGGCTAAACAGAATAGAAATATCATATTTACGACAATAGCGATAGAAGCGGAAACGGACAAGTTGATAGAAAAACTTTGTAAACGCTATTCGCTGAAAAAAGGAGAAATTACAAAACTGGCTTTCCTATATCTGGATAAAGCCCATATCAACCCTGCGGATGCGCCTGAATCGGTAAAGACGGAACTTGCCAAAATCAACAAACGGCAGGATGATATTATCCGTTTCATTCGCAGCTATGAGGAAGATAAGCTAAACCCGATGATAAGAACAAGCCATTCAATCGCTACCCGCTTTGATACTGCCTTGAAAGAACAGAAAGGATTAATAACTTCTGAAATAGAGCAAAGCCGGGAATTACAGGATAATGTTCTGAAAAAGATAAGCGAAACTTTCAACCAACATGCCGGAGTGATTAACAACCAAGCTAAACAGATAAACGAGCTTGCCCAATCCATAAACGCATCATCAAAAAAGCAGGAGCGGAATAATAATAAACTCCTGAAACTGATTTCCCTGTATTCGGAACTGGCAACATGCGGAGTAATGGACGGTAAGCGGAAAGAGAACCTAAGAGCAGAAATAAACGACCTGATAAACGAATAACCCATGAATATAGATTTCCCGCCACCGTCCAAAGGCACATATAACAATGCAGGCAGTAGCCGAAAGCTATGCAACTATTGTGAACATGAGGACATGGAACGCATGGAGCAAGGAATCTATACAGAGGGCTTTTTCAATCTGACAGACGATAATATCTACAAATCACAGGTTGTAAAAGATATAGATAGTAATATCGGTCAGTTATTAAAGACGGATGCCAAGTTTTACGCTATCCATGTAAGCCCATCGGAAAAAGAACTTCGGGCAATGGGCAATACCGAACAGGAACAAGCCGAAGCCATGAAACGGTATATCCGTGAAGTGGTTATTCCCGAATATGCCAGGAACTTCAATAAAGGACTATCAGCAGAAGACATAAAGTTCTATGGTAAAATACATTTCAGCCGGGACAGGTCAAACAATGAGCTGAATATGCACTGCCATTTGATTGTTAGCCGGAAAGACCAGTCCAATAAGAAAAAGCTATCTCCATTAACTAACCACAAAAACACCAAGAAAGGAACGGTTAAGGGTGGTTTTGACAGAAAGAACCTATTCCAACAAGCAGAGCAGGGATTTGACAAGCTATTCGGCTACAAACGGGAACTAATCGAATCTTTTGAGTATTACAACACCATGAAGAACGGCAGTATCTCCGAACAACTTAATATGCAGGAACGCCAGATTTCCAATGAAAGAAAAAATACAGATATGCAGACTGGCTTGTATGCAGATAAGCAAGGCGAACCGAATGAAAACAAGGTTGCATATAAACAAGACGACAACCTTTCAAACGATATTGAAAATAAGCAAAGTTTCAATCTCCCTGATTTGGGTTTATCATCTGCATTGGGTTTGCTTACTCCTGATGCCAATAAAGAGGAGGAGCAAATTCCCGTGAAAAAGAGAATAAAGAAGAAGCCGAAGCGAGGATTCAGGCAATCATAAATCACAGATATATGAACGAGTACGAAGAAATGCGAAAAGAAATAGATATATACCTGATGAAACGGTTTAAATATCGTCTATCCCTTGTCAGACTTACGCCTGATAATATCCTAATCACCCGAAGAAACAGCCGGATAGACCTGTATTTGCGTATCCGCAGAGTAGAAAGTATATTTCCACCCGATTGCCTTATTTTAGCCCAAATCAGCTTCCGAAAAGAACGTATAGGGAATGGAACACATTTCGTTCGTTTTCTTTCAGAAATAGCCTTGAAATACGGTTTCAGGTATGTCGGAATTGAATCAACCAATAAGAAAAGTAGTTCATTTGCCAAGAAGTTGGGTTTCTACTCAATAGACGGCTTTAACTATGCAATATCAGTGAAGAATCTCCTATCATATTTTCAAGATAGGAGATAGTATAATTCTTTATTTATTTGATTTACAAAAGTACATTCCGGGAATAGAACGCCAACACCAAGCCGCAAGCGGTTTTTAGAAATTTCTTCCTTTTCATGCTGAAAAGAGTAAATTTCTAAAAAGTGTTGTCTTATCTATTCCCTGCATGAATGGGATGTATATCAATTAAAAAAAGAAAAAAATATTGTTAGGGATTGAGTATTTGCGCCAGATACAGCCACTTTCAGCTATTGCACCCCATTTCTTAAAACCTGCCTGAAATCTGTTTTCCTTTGCCTGAAAATCATTGCAATGAGAATAATTTCAGTAATCAGTAAAAACAGATTTTAATATGGATATAGTAGCAATCGAAAGCAAAACGTTCGAACAGATGAAAGGGCGTTTTGAAGATTTTACCCGACAGATAAAGTATCTATTCAGAATCAAAAAATATGGAAGATTGTAGAGATAGAAGATTCCCATTAAGAGATAGTAGGTTTTTGAATGACAGGATAGAGAGTTGCTCAAAACTGTCCTATGCAAACTGCTCAAAAGTGTCCTGTATATACACTACCTACTTGTACATAACCTATTCAAGTCTTTCCGACCATGTACTACCACATCAAAGACCGCAGGTGATTCGATAACCGCAAACAGGCCAAAGAGCATTACGGCGTGGCCTGCTTCCGTAAACTGCTGCACTTAAAAGAGATTATATTTACGAACAAACAAAATTCCATTGCCAACGATGAATTATACCGTAATCCCCAAATCGATCATGAACTTTCAGACGGGCAACAGTAAACCCGTCGATGTTTATGTGTGAGCTGTCATTAAATGCTGCTCCAACCACAAGACGAACATTTCCCATGTAACAGAAGAAAAGCTATCCCTGCTTACTGGATTGGATGAACGCTCCATTAGAAGGAGTATTAAACGCTTAAAAGACGCAGGTTATCTTACCGTACAGACCTCTACCGTTAAAGAAGATGCAGACAGAGGATTTATAAAACGGAACATGTATCATATAAAGCCAGAAAAGAGCAACTATTTCTTCCTCGATAACAGTTACTTTAAGAGGAACTATCCCGCCAAGATTGCAGGGTTTCTGCTCTTGTTAAAGTCGGTATGCCTTAATAATACCGATACCATCCAATGAAGCAACAGCCAGATTGCAAAGGCTATCGGCTTGTCGAGAAACACGACAACAGCCCTTATTAAAGAGTGTCAGCAATTAGGACTTATTAAGGCCATAGAAAAAGGCTATGAACTGACGGCTGGTTGTTTTATCAATTCAGCAGTCAGAAAGACCGATGCAGGGATTTATAAGGAGCTATGCGATTTCTGTAAAAAGAAAGGCGTTGCCGCTCCCAAGTGGGATAAACGGGCGATGTCCGTACTGCTTACCAAGTACAATGCAATAGGCTTATCGAGAACCGAGCCGATAAGTCTGACCTGCCAACTCGATAAACGATGCAAGAACCTACCCGAAAAGGTATCGTTGGCCTACTTTATAAAGGCACTCGATATGCAGGGACAGTATCGGGAGGTGATGGAACGAGCCGAACGAGCAAAAACGCTACAAAGAGGAGTTCAAAGGTTTTGCATTCGAATAACAGCCAGCAAATAAAGAATCCATATACAGCCCTCATGCTTGCGCATGCTGGGCTTTTCCCATTTAATAAGGATATGACATAGTTTGCGGATTGTTCCATTTATAAAGGCGCTTCAAATTATGTCACCTGTATTGCTTTTACCTCTTCTCTTTATATGGCGTGCCGCAGGCACTCACTCAATAAGCCCAAGAATATAAAAATCGCATATATACTGCCCACGAACACAGTAACAGATCAAAGCCCCGCCCCATTATCTAATGTGAAATCAATAAAAAAGCCATGAAAACATTGGACAGAAAGGCGTCAGAAATCCTGCGTGGATTACTGGCTTTGCAGAAATCGAAAATCGACAATACGGACGGGGCTTATATGCCTGTCCACATTGAGATTATCGACCGTACCGAGGACTACGACCACATTTCGCTGGCTCATTATGGACAGCAGAATGGAGATGCCATGCGCGACCCCGAAATGATCTTTGCCCTGCACAAAGAAAGCCAGCAATTCGTTCCCTACTACTATCGAAACGATTATATGGGTATGGAGCAGTACAGCGTCAGATGGACGGAAGAAGGTGTTTTGCTGAACCGTCGCTTGCAGGCAGACCACACGACATTCGCTAATCGATGGCTACGCAACATAGCCACACAACAGCACCTATTATGACAGCACAACGATTGGTGGAGAACTGCGTACTGACGAATCAAACCGCAGTCGTGGATGAAATGCTGAACAGGAATCTGCTGCCAGCAGAATATATCTATCCGTTCTTGGGTGATGTCATGGAATGGTGGCTGATTGATTCATGGCTGGCAGAACGACTGAAAAGAGAGAACCAAGTAATCATCGAGGAATACGGTTGCTGTTGGTGGGGCAGGTTAGCAAGCGGACAGGCAGTCTGCATGGATAGCGTGATACAAAAGATTGCAGGAGAGTAAAACTCGGCCTGCATATCGATATAGTAAAAATGCAAATTACAGAGATTAGGGGCTTTGCAATTTCGAGAAGATTTTGCAACCTCTGATTTCTGTTTTTATGTTGGCGCAAGGTCGAGAATTAGATACAATGAATAATTGTAATACATCGTTTTCGACCTTATGTGCCCTTAACCTCGCAATAGTTTCCCTCAATTTACGAATATCAAAATTGTGATTCCATAAGCCACGCTATTGTACGGAAACTTTGTTTTAGAGAACTTTGCACAAGAAAAGCACAGCAAATTTCCATATAGAGTGTTCTGTCTTTCAGAAACATTTTCTATCTTTGTGTCGTTACCGAACAGGTAGCGGACATATTAGTAACGTGAAAGTGTTTCGCGTTTACTCTCAAATAGAAATCTGACAGTTTCAAAATTAGCACGGGAGTAAGCAAGACAGACACTCTTCATTTGTGTAGCTATATATCACCCGATATATACTGCCCAAGTGTGGGGATTTGCTTATTTGTGCTAAGGTTTTGTCAGAACCTCTATTTGGATAGGCGAACAACTCCACACTTTCTTTTTACCCATAACCCACCGCAGCAGGAGTTGATACGGTAAGAAATCTTACAAATTATGGATTTTAAGATCGGAGATGTTGTCAGACTAAAATCTGGTGGCTATGAAATGACAGTCGCTCAGTATCCATTCAAAACAATGGATGGTGTAGAACATCCAGAAAAAGTTGAATGCAAGTGGTTTAATGGGGATCACCATCTTAAACATGAAGTGTTCCATATCAACGAAATCGAAAAGCTATGAACTACTGGCGTGTGATTTAGAAATTTAAAGCTCAAACTCATTATGAAAAAACTATTCTTATTTGCCGCAGTGATGTTTTCGAGTATTTCGTTTTCGTCTTGTTCCGAGGATGGTAACAAAGAGAGCCAGACATCGCAAAAACTACTTAAACAGATAGAAGAGATAAGTGCGGATAAAACTATCTATTATGATTTCAGTTATGACGACCAGCAGCGCCTTGCGGAAGTTAGCATCCATGGTGGTTATATCCATGGTGATGTCGATTTTACTTATACCTATACAGACGACCGTATCAGCGTTAAATATAACAGCAGCAGCGGATCTTATTATGACGCTGCATTTATTCTTGATCATAACGGTTATGTCACCGAATTCGATGTTAATGGCACGACCCGCTGGCGATATGAATACGAAAACGGTTATGTGTCCAAAAAACAGGATAATAATAGTGTTACTACTCCCTATTTTTGGACTTATCGTTGGGAGAACGGTAATCTGATGGAACAACGTAACTCGTATTCTAATTCAACGACGTATACATACACTGATAAACCGAATAAGTTAAACATTAATTTGTTCGATGCGCAATTTGGGTTAGGCAATTTCGGTATCTTTGCATACGTCGTCTTTCTGCCCACCAATTTCAAAGGCTCCATCCCATCCAATTATCCAGCTTCGGCAGACAACAGTAACATATATTACGAATACGATGACGAAGGCTATCCCACACAGATAGTGGGCCCCAATGCCAATTATATATTGACCTACTATTAATCAGTCATCATTACAGAATAGACCTGTGCAGCGGGCTGTTCTGAAATTAGAGTTATTGACAAAAACTTAAAAATTCATCATTATGAAAAAGCTATTCTTATTTGCCTTGTTTGCAGCCTTGTGTTGCAGTTGCACA
>OLSQ01001906.1_pt1 | contig 16073 bp, 9 predicted proteins | sample 1672561 | NCBI WGS metagenome assembly OLSQ01 (sample SAMEA3136699, study PRJEB25190) | human gut metagenome | biome: human gut; feature: human-associated habitat; material: faeces | place: Austria | collected 2013 | reverse complement strand
TCTCCTTCACGATGTATTCATCGATGATTGCCTTCGGCGTCTTGCCGGAGATGCGACGGGTAACCTGAGCCAGATAACGGCCACTCACATTCAACTGGTCGGCATAGAAATGAACATCGCTATAAGTGCGGCAGAAGTTATTCACCTGCGAGATAAACTGGTTGTAGAGCTCGGAACTCCTGCCCTGCAGATTGCTCTGGCGCACGAGTTCTACATTGATGAAATCCTGCGCCATCGCCAACGCCTCCTCCATCTTCCTGCCCTGATTCAGATAAACGGCAAGAGCTGAAGAGAAACGGTTGATGAGACCATGCGAATTGGCATTGTCGAGGCGATAGATCCGGAGCCCCTGCTTCTCGGCAAGGCTCAGCAGTTTGGAGTTCTGAAGAATGATGTCGCTCTCCTTCTTGCGTGACACGACGACAGAACAGAGCGGCAACAGACGGTATTTAATCTGGCTCACCACATCTTCCGTCATCAGCGCATCGCCCTGGCTCGACCAGATGGCAGGGGCATAGATGATATGGGCAGGACGGTACTTGGTCAACGCATCGATGACCACATTCAGCGTCTCCACCCTGCGTATCATACCTATCTTCACTATATCAGGCTGCATATCGTTCATGATAGCCTCAATCTGCCCCGAAACAATCTCGGCAGGAATATCGAAGAACTCCTGAATACCGAGCGTATTCTGCACAGTGATGCTGGTTATTGCCGAAACAGCATAACCGCCCAACTCGGCAATCGTCCTGATGTCCGCCTGCACACCAGAGCCTCCGGTGCTGTCTGAACCTGTAATCGTTAATATCATATCCTTAAACTTTGAACCCGATGATAAGTTTGAGGGCAAAGATACAAAAAAAGAGCGAATAATCCGCAGAATTTGCAGATAATTCGCTCTTTTTTTTATTCTTCAGTGAGATCTTTACATTCCTTGAGTATCTCGGCAGGTACCTCATCGCAACGCTTGTAGCGGCTAATGTCGGTAACATCGTCCTTGGCGGTCCATATCATGGAACCCGATGCCAGGAGACGGGTTACGAGATAACTCTGGTTCCAGTCGCCCTTACCGTTATCATAGCTTCCGCTGATGATGTAGCCCTGGTATGGATCGTTCTCGATAGCGAACGAACCGGTGATATGGCGACCATACATACTGTCAAACTTCTGATACATCTCGAAAGTCTGGTCCTTGCGGTTGAAAACGATGTAGCAGTATGTGCCCTCAGCAAGAGGTTCACCGTTCCACTCAGCCAACTCCCATGTGCCATGAAGATTGGCAGCAGTAACTTCCAGAGAAGGCTCCTCCGGTTCTTCATCATCGCTGCTGCAGGCTGCAAAGCCGCAGGCAAACAAAGCAATCACCAGGAGGGTGAAGAGTTTTTTCAAATATTTCATTGTCTTGGTATTTTTTTCTTTTTTACTTTTTTACCCTTTTACCTTTCTAACTTTACAACGACCTGTATCGTTCTGTCAGACGGACGGGCATCCAAGCCCTCCAGAATAACAGGGAAGGTGAAGGATTCGGGCATCGTAGCCGGAATCTTATCGGCTATGATGGTGATGACGAGGTCAGCCTCATCACCCGGTTCTATCACCTCAGGTTCTGTCGTAAGACGGGCATAAGGAGGAAGAAGGAGGCTGGATATACGGAGCGGCTTGTCGCCGCTGTTTCCGCAGAGGATACGTGCATCAGGCTCTGTGCCCGGCTTTACCTCTGTGATACTTGCCTTCGCCTGTTTCAGTCTGAGTGCGCCCATCTTGTGCGGATAGCGCGCCCACTGGTCAGCACCCGGCAGCACCTTTCCCGTTAAGGCAAGCTTAACGGCAGGCTGTCCCTCTACCTCTTTCAGATAGAGATAAGCACCCGTATTGATGGTGCCCGGATAGCGGTTAGGCGTGAAGGTGAGCTGCACCTGACAGGTATCGCCAGGCTTCATCACATCGCCCTTGACATAAGAACTGGTACATCCACAGGTGGTTCTCACCTGTGTGATGTGCAGTATCTTCTTGCTCACATTCTTACCTACGAAGGTGAAGGTGCGAGGCGCATCGTCCTCGGTCATCGTACCTGCATCGATAAGCGGATGCTCAAACTTCAGCAGTTCCTTCTGCGCATTCACCGTAACAGGCAAAGCCAGGAAGAAAAGCGATAGAAAAGCAAATATCTTCATATTACATCCAATTACATCCAACCATTATTACCGGCACTCTTTCTAACGGTCACAACTACGGTCTGGCTGGTACCATCGGCAGCTGTTACGGTGAGCGATGTGCTTCCGGCAGCGAGTCCCTTCACGGTGAGCGTCTTGCCATCTACCGAAGCAGAAGCTACGCTGCCATTCACTACAGAGCAAGAGAAGCCCTCTGTCTGACCAGCGAAATATGCAGCGAGGTTGAGAGAAACAGTCTTCTCGATGCCCACATACACGTTAGGCAACTTCATATCAGAACTGAGTTTCTTGTTCTTGATGTTATTCAAGAGCTTAGCAGCATCAATCAGACCAGCACCCATCTTGCCGATGTACTTAGAGAGCTGTACGATCTCAGGCGAAGCACCTACGGTAGTATGGTTCATGTAGTAGGTCTTGGTTGCACCATTCTGATAATGACTATCCAGTTCCTTTACAGATTTCTTCATCAGGGCTACGAAGTCGGCAGCACGATAATGACGGTTCGTCTTGGCAGCATAAGCGAGACCCAAGGCAGCCACACCCGAAACGTGAGGACAAGCCATAGAGGTTCCCTCCATGTAGCCGTAAGCAGGCTGACCGTTCTTGATCATCGTAGAGAGCACAGCACCTTTCTGCTCGGTTGTCTCTGCCCAGTATTCATCTTCCTGCTCGCCAATCTTGCTGTAATATTCCAAGTCGCCACCAGGAGCGCTCAGGGTTACGAGCGAACCGTAATCAGTGTAGCAGGCTGGAGTATAGTCTGCAGCTAATGAAGATACGCTGACGCACTTAGAGTAAGCACCTGGGAAAGCAGGATTGCCAGCATACTCGTTACCGGCTGCGAAGACAGGAATACCGCCGTCGATGACACCATTAGGCGAACCGGCATTGTTGATAAAGTAATCCAGAGCTTCCTTCTCCAGCGGATAGGTCTCAGCCCATTCCTTCTCGGTAGCAGGGCCCGGAGTATAACCGTTGATGATGCTAGACTCTGAAGAGTTGTAACCCCAACTGCACTGCAGGATGACTGCACCATTATCGGCAGCATATTTGATGGCTCTTGCCTCGCCTGCCAAGGTTACACTGTTCTGACCGGAGAATACCTGGCAAGACATGATCTTGACACCAGAGTTAGGAGTTCCGTCACCACCGGCTACACCGCAAACACCTTTACCATTATTATTTACGGCTGCAATGGTACCAGCTACGTGAGTACCGTGACCAGAATCGTTGGCATCAGTCCAGGTAATATCGCCGCTCTCAGTAACGAAGTTGTAGCCATGAAGGTCGCCCTCATAACCGTTTCCGTCGCCGTCAGTCTTGGCACCCTGAGTAGTCTCACCCGGGTTGCACCACATGTTGGCTGCCAAATCAGGGTGCGTATACATCACACCCTCATCAAGAATAGCCACGATGATAGAAGGATCACCTGTGCAGGTCTTCCATGCCTCAAGTGCATTCACATCACATCCTGCCTTAGCACCCACGTGATTATTGTTGAGGTTCTCAAAGTCATAGTTACCCTCACCCAGGTTACGATAATGCCACTGGCTGGCAAAGCCTGGGTCGTTTGGCTCGCCCTCGACTGCTGCTGCGCGGGTAGACTTCTGCTGAAGTGCCTTATCGCTGAGATAGATGCGCTTGCTGTCTGTATTGTAAGCACGCTTGATGCGACCGTTGGTCTGAACCTTTGAGATTTCACCCAACTGCTTCAGGCGCTCGGCAGCCGCCTTCAGGTCGGTTCCCTTATTAAACTTCACCGTATACCAGAGGTGGAGTCCCGCCTCGCGGGTTCTTGCCTCAGTATTTGCATCTACCGGGAACACACGCTCGAAGCTGTAGCTTCCCAGGATGTCGAGCACCTCGTCGGTAGAAGGAATACCCGAACGGGTAGCCTTTCCGGAGCGGGTCTTGCTCAGTTGTGCTTGGTCGAGGATATCGCTCATCTCCGGACTGAACTTAATCAGCAGTTCACCCGCCTCAGCATCTGCAGGGATGGTGATTTCTGAATTGCCGTCAGAAGAGCCGATGGTTGACAGGCTGTCAGAACAGCCCGTCAATGCCAATGCGACCATTGCTATATAGAAAAACTTTTTCTTCATTGTTTGCTTCTATATTGTTTTTATGTTTATCTTACTTTTTCTTAGTTCTCCTGTACTTAGCCATCAGCGCAGCTTCATTAATATCGCCTGCTGCCACGTATTTGCGGTAGTAGAGCGGATAAGCTACACCCGGAACCTCCCACTTGCTACCTGGGTCACTGGTTCCATAATAGTAGTCGTAGCTGTAGCTGTCTTCTGTCATATTAGAGAAACCAACGGCAGCGCCTTCGCTGTTCTTACCCTTAGGCTGCTGGTTGAAGATCATGATAGAAGGAGTCCATTCTACCAGATGTGGATGATAAAGAATCCACTTTGGCACCGCACCTGTCAGGAAGTTAAGGTTGAGTGACAACTGACGGCAGTTTGGCAATACACGTGGCACCTGGAGAGGAGAAACATCCTCATAAACTACAGAACCATCCTTGTGTTTGCAGGTTACAGGATTATTCCAGCCTGAGAGCAACCACTTGCAGGTATCGCCTACCAACTTGTCGAGATAATCTGCCTTGTTGGAAGAGAAGTCAGACTTGCTGTATCGGGTAGCCTTGCCGGCAGTCTCCAGTGCCTCAGTCATCTCTTCATCGGTAGGAAGTTCACCCTCCAGGAAGCAGTAAGACAACTCCAGTGTATTCAGCTTATCCCATGTCAGGAGCTTGAGAAGCGCCTGGCGGTCTGCGGTTCCGGCATTTACCTTACCATACAGTCCGATAGGATAGTTATTATAAACATAGACGCCTGATGCATTCATTTCGCCCAGCGAAGCGATGTTGGTGACAACATCCGTACGGCGCTGTGCGTAGAGAATGAGGTTACGCAACTTAGGGAAGTTCTTCTCGTTGACGATATTGGTGATATCCGACAACTTGTTGAAGTTGTTACTTACCAGATTGAGCGTTTCAAGACTCTTGCCCAGCTTAACAAAGTTAGTAGGCAACTGAGTCAGACCGTAAGCCTGAACGGTAAGATTCTTCAGGTACTTCAGCGAACATATTTCTTCACCGAGCTTCACTTCACGAATCTGGTTGTTCTCGTTGGCAGCAACAGAGAATGACTCCAGGAACTTGAGATTACCCACTTCCTTAGGAAGAGTTTCGCCACTCTTGAGGTTGAACATGCTGAACTTGACAGAACGTACACGTCCTAAAGCCTCAGGATGATCCTTCACAAAAGCATCAGTAGCTTCCCAGAGCGTTACGCCGCTCCAGTTGCGCATGTTATCGCTGGAATCGAAGGTAGCAATGCTACCCAGTTTCTGGTTGATCATGATGACAGAGAGAGAGTCACCGGCACGGTTGTCCTCAATCTTCTGTGCTGCCTTCTGACGAACGGTCAGGATGACATCATCTGTAGGTTTGCCATCTGCATCTACCAGCTGGTCTTCAGCCTTGACTGGCACGAGATGAACCTTAGCCACACGAACGGCAGGAACCACGTTCATCGCCCAGCGGAACTTGAACTTCACGCTGCGAGGACGCGCCTTTCTATCAAGTACGATTCCGAGATTGGTATCTGTCAGTTTATCCTCATCCTTGCTATTCAGAAGCCAACCTTCACGTTCTTTCTCATTCTCTGCCTTCTCGGCATCAGTCATGTCACCTTCGAAAGAATACTCTATCTTACCGATTTTGCATTCCACATTGGCAGAAATCAAACTCTCGAAAGCACGCTTATCGTATGATTCTGAATTTTCGATTTCTACAGTTGGTTCCTTGATGTCAATCTGCTTACCATAACCAAACTGTTTTATGGTAACGGTGCGGCGCTGACCGTTATCGCCGATAAAGACGATATCGGTAGTACGGCGTCCGCTCATCAGAGTAGAGTCAACTACCACAGTTGCAGTAGTAGAACCCACGCCATTGGCAGGAGTGAGCATCAGCCAAGGCTCATCCACGTTAGCCACCCAGTTCTGAGAGGCAGCAATGGCGAGCTGTTCGCTTCCGCCCTCAACTCCTATTTCTATCTGCTCCTTGTCGATGGCGAGTCCACCAGGGATTTCCACATCATCATTGTCGCTGCAGGATGCGGTCATCAGACCGGCACCGAGAACGAGGAGCCATGTAAGTTTCTTAATATATTTCATATTATCTTACTTCCTTATAGTTTAATTTTCGAGATCCAATGCATCGCAACCGCGGATGTCCTGATTCTTGTCGTAGAACAGCTTATACATACCTGCCTTGATATATGCGCAGACGCTGGTTACATCGATAGAGATGTTAGGGTTGTCTGCGATATTCAGGATATAAAGGTGAGAGGTCAGTGTCTCTTCTACCTTACGGATATCGTTGGAACCAATCTGGAACTGGATCAGGCTCGGACAGGTTGTGATTCCTGTAGGCCATGTACGCAGGCAACGCTGGTCGGTATTCTCATCACGCTGGTGGTTGATGGCAAAGGCACGGAGCACGGCACTGTTCAGTGGCTGGGTTGGCACCTCGGTGAAGCAGTTGTAGCTCAAGTCCATATTGGTAATGTATGGCAATGTGGTTGAGCGGAAGTCATCAGAGAGGGATGTCAACTTGTTGAATCGGAGGTCGATGACCTGCAGCAGATAAGCCTTCTTGCCCTTGATGGAACCCTTAGGGATGGTGCGCATCTGGTTGCCGCTCAAATCGATGGTTGTGATTGGCGAACCGGCTGTAAACAGCTCTGAAGGGAACTTCTCGATCTTGTTGTTCGAGAGAGTAACGGTTGCTGCATTGATACCCTTGTAGGTTCCATGACTCTTATCTACACCTGTAATCTCGTTGTAAGAGAAGTCTACAGAACCCATCTCGCGAACCGAACTTGCATCGAAGATATTCGGAATCGTCTTCAGTTTGTTATGGGCGAAGGTCAGACTCTCTACATCATCTGTAAAGGCACAGAGATTAGCAGGAACCTCCTCAATCTGGTTGTTGTTCAGATAGAGTGAAGAAAGCGCTACCTCAGAACCGAACGGATGCAACTTCTTGATGTTGTTGTAAGCCAGGTCGAGCAGACCGAGGTTCACCATCTTGCTCAAGGCAGATGACGCTGGGAACTCCTCCAGGTTGTTGTAACTCATATAGAGAATCTGGAGTGTCTTACCGGTCTTCTCATTAGCCAGACGGGTCCAGTCGTTTCTCAACTGGTTGGCAGAGATGCCCTTGCATCGTGCCAGGTTCATCGCCTGCAATTTAGGGAGATTATAGTAGAAGTCTGGAATGCGACTGATCTTCGGACAGTTGTAAAGTTCGATATCGGTCAGGTTTTCCATCTTATCCCAATCCTCATCCTTAAACTCCTGCGCAAACTTACCATAAACAGGATCGTCAGCATTGTAGAACTTCGCACAAACCTCATCGGCTGTGATAGAAGAGTTACCGATATAGAACTGCTGCAACTTGGTCAGGCGATAGATGGCCTTAGATACACCTTTAATCTTGTTGGTCAATGTACCGATCTGCGCATCCTTCAGGTTGATGCGGCTGTCCTTCTTGATTCTGTTCTTCGGTGCCACCTTAGGATCTGAGTTGTAGCTTTCTACAATCATATTCGACATGTTGGCACGTGGGTCATACTTCAGGAACTTATTCTCATAGTCGTGACGCATGCTGCTCTTCTTTGCAGCAGTCAGACTGTTGGCATCATAATCATTGAAGATGTTGGCACCAATCTTCTCATCGTGAGAACCGAGGTTGAGCACCTGGAGTTCTGTCAGCTGTCCGATGGCATCAGGTACGATTCCCTTTGCACCGAAACCGGCGATGATGAGACCGATGACACGGCCGTTGCTGTTGAGCGTTACGCCCGGCTGTTCGCCCCACATATCGAGTTCCTTGTTGAAGTTCCAGTTAGCTCCCTTGAAGGTAGCATCGCCATAGAAGCTCCACTCCTTACCCTGGAGAGATTCCCAGATAGCCTTCAATGCCTCATAGTCCTTGATATACTCCTTTGTCTTGGAAAGGAGGATAGGCACCTGGGCTGTATCATTTAGCTGATTATCCTCTACAATAAACGCCTTACCCTTTACAGGCTGGGTTTCGTACTTGGTCTTCACCGCACCTGTCTTGCCGTAGGTGGTATAAGAGGTAACCTGATAAGTACCGGCAGGCAGCCATACGGTAGAATCGCAGTAAGCTGTACCTGTGTCCATATACTTATCGTTCTCATTGTCTGGATTCTGATTCTCCTTGCTTCCCTCCTTGTATTTCACCTTCAGTTCAGGGAAGGTATAGGTCTCACGGGTAAAGAGGTTGGTTACGCTGACGTCAACGAGACGGATGTTAGAGAAGAGATACTCAGTACCACCGGCACGGGTCTTCTCCCACTCCTTCACGAGATTGAACTTCACCTTACCACGCTCCACAGTCTCCACCATGAGGTTCTGTACTTCCAGACCGCCACCTACTACAGTGAATGTTTCGCCGGCAGAAGAAGCCAGCAACTCCTCGTCTACAGCATCATAGAGATAGAAACCGATGACGGTGTAAGTACCCGAAGCGAGTTGCAGTTTTTCACTTCTCAGACCATACTCAGCATTCTCTGAATTATAAGAATTGAGCACCAGTGTCTGAGAGACAGTTGTACCGTTGTGCTCCATGACCACCTTGATTTTCTTGGCATCATCCAGTTTCTCAAGTTTGTCAAGGGCAGCAGCACGGGTAGCTCTTGAAGAAACCTTCTTGCTGAGTTTGAACTGCACATATCCGTATGTGCCGTCCCAACCCTCGGTTTCATCATCAGAGCAACTTGTTGCTGCAAAGGTCAGGAGAGAGACCAAGAGCAACAAGAGTGCCTTTGAAAATATTTTCATTCTGTTCATTACTTTCTCTTGCTTCTAAATCCCATATTATTGATAATGACTACTCGCTGGCATACTCTCTGCATGTCGTTGAAACCAGCAAGGATAGGATAAGTGAGCTTATCGGCATTCAAGCCAACATAGAAACCCTTTTCGTCCTGTCCTACCTCGTAGTTTTTAACATCAACAGGGTTTCCTGTACCGTCGTAAATGACTACGTCTGCTCCAGCTGTAGGATCCCATCCGTCAATCTGAGGATAAATGGCTACATAACCACCATAAACTGTTGATTCAAATACGTCTTTACCAGTATAACTGAAGATGCCCTCAGCATATGACTTAAAGTCATCATTGGTTGTCAAGGCACAATCTACATTCATACCCATGCTGGTAACAATAGGAGCAGTAACCTCAGAATCACCCTTCTTTTCTTCCTTCTGTACAACATCCATTAGGAAGTAGCGGTCATAATCGCTCTTCACTGTCATGAAGTCTTCCTCCAGCATTCCGTCGAGTCCATTCTCCAAACTCTCGAATACGCTCTGTGGCAATGCATAGACCAGGAACTCACGGCTTCCGCTGCCTAATGGAGCGACTGTGAGCTTCACATCACCCTTCTCACCCTGCAGCTTCACAGCACCAGTTCCATCCTCGAACAAACCATTCTCCTCTTTCTTGAAGACTACCAGCTGGTAAGCATCACCCAAAGTCTTGAGGGTGAAAGGAACAAAGTTGTAGAAGGTGAAATCGTTGGTATCACCGCCATTCAGACTAGAACCATTCTGAGTGAACACCTTACCATCGAGAGATACATTCCATACAGCCCACTGTGAAGAGGTTGGATAAGTAACATCCATGGTGCTGGTGGTCATACCATTATAGATAACAGGTATGGTTGTAGCAGCCTTGCCATCCTCAGAAGTGAAGGTGATGGTGTAGTTGCCGTCCTTAGCGATGGCATACTTAGCACTTACTCCCTGATTCTCCTTGAAGGCAACACCGCCTACAACTTCCTTGTTAGGTGTACCTACCAGGAAGCCGCCTTCCAAGTCTACCCAAGCAGGAGTATTGGTAACAGCAAAACGGAAGTTTGACTTTACGGTAAACTTGTTGTATACATTGTAACCTACGGTGATACCTGTCTCGGTGATATCTTTGCCGGCCGCATCGAATACCTGCAACTTATAGCCGGCAGCCGAACGCTTAACCTCAGCGATGGCAACCTTCTGACCACCCATATTCAGGAAGAGCTGAGCCACGCTCATATCCTTGCTGGCATCATCATCAGTAATCTTAATCTTGATGGTCTGCTTGCCTGCAGTACCATTGAGTACGAAGGCGTCTGTTTTCTCGCCCTGCACCAGTTTACACCAGATTTTGTCTGAAGAAAGGCTCCAACTCTCGTTAGCTTCGAAAGTAAACTCTTTCACTTCGCCAGCTTCACCGGCGATAGGCTGTACCTGTGGGAATACAGGAGTTACGGCATCGTCATCGCTGGAACAAGCTGTGAACAGAGTCACTGATACCAGCGCCATCAAAACGAGCCAATATTTTGAAATCAATGTTTTCATTTTCTTTTTATTCTACGATTAATATCCTTGTTCTTTCAATTGCTCTGCCGTTGCATCGTCGATCCATTCATACGTGGTGATGAAGGTTCCTACATTACCGAATAATGAACCATCCTTGTTGTTTACACTCATAACAACATACTGCAATACATAGTTCTGGCAGGTGTTATAATAAGAGGTATAGAGAGAAGGCTGGCTGATGCGCAACTTGCCGTCTCCATAGATGGTACCGAACGCCTCACCGGTCTCACCGGCTATCTGGTCGTCCATCTCTACCTTTGGCTCAAGAACGTTCTTGGTATTGAACTTCAACTTCAGGTTGTAGCCCTTATAGTAAACATCCTTCAGCAGAACGGTATTCTCCTCGCCTTCCACTACCTCGGTCTTGATCAGACGTTTGGTTACATTGTTCAGATACTGGCTGTAGAAGGTAGATTTTACCATGCACCAGCCAGAGAAGTTGTGGATATCGAAAGGACAAGACTTCTGCATTACCACGTGGGCATAGTCCTTATAGAGATCTGTCCAGTTATACTTCTCCGGAATCACCAGTTTCAGGGTGAAGCCGAGCGAGTCGGTCTTGCCGATGTTATCATAGATGCCCTGAATCTTCACATTTCCTACCATCTCGCCCGCCTTGATTGTAACGGTGTTGTTGAGGATGCGGTAATGCTTACCCTCGATGGCATTGCTCTGCTTGTCTACTACCTCCACGCCGAAGGTGCGGTCGTAGTCAGCTTTTTCGGTTGCAGATACAGGCACATTGAATACCTCATTGCTTTCCTGTACAGCATACTGATAGAGCGTATCAGAGAACATGATATGACTCGGACCAGCATAAGTGGTATAATCCTGTGAACAACTCACAAGAGCGATGAGTGCAGCTACGGCTGCCAAACATCCCATCATTATTTTCTTCATGATCGTCTCCTTATTTTATTTGTTACTTTCATTAGGCTGAATCTCAGAACCTGGAGCCTCAAGCTCATGCTGAGGAATTGGCCAGACAAAGAGAGGGTCATCCTTTTCAACCTTCAGACTGCTCTGCACGAAGTTGGCAGCAGGCTGGTCGGCAGCCTTACGCTCAAATCCCTTGTGCCAGCGCTTGAGGTCGTTCAGACGGAAGCCTTCCATATAGAGTTCCTTCACGCGCTCTGCCTCGATTATCTTCATGGCGTTGCTCTCGCTCATCGAGGTGTTACCACCATATGAAGAGTAGCGGGCTGTACGCAAGGTAGAGATGTCTTTACCTGCCTTACCATATTCCTTCTTCATGGCGTAAGCCTCAGCACGTATCAGATACTGCTCTGACAGACGGAATACCATTGGCTGGTGAACATGCAGGATATTGTTGTTCAGGAATTCTGCATCGCCGAAATACTTGCTCAGCAAAGGCCACTGCAAACCGTGCTCATAACCTGTTACACGGGTTGTGAAGATGGCTGCAGCACGGAGGTCATTGCTGTCGAATGAGTTGATGACCCATGTCTCAGGCACATAGTCTGGACGATAAGTTACATAGTTGTAGTTATCGAAGATAGTACCCAGTGCACCGCCATAGCTGTTCACGGTGAAGCCTACCTTCCAGATAGCCTCGCGTGAATCACCGTAGGTCCAGATATACTTGTAATCGTTCACCTTGTTTAAATAGGTGTTGGAAGAAGCCTTCTCTAATGTATAATACTTACTGCCGATTACCTTAGATGCATACTTGATGGCATCATCATACTTGTGCATATATAAGGATACGCGCGCACGTAAGGCATGACAGGTATACTCGTTGAAGTAAATCTCGTTGTAGAGACTTCCTGTGAAGTCTTCATCTACCTTCAGATATTCGGCAGCCTTGTCAAGGTCTCTCAATACGAATTCGTATGATTCCTTCAGACTGGCTCTCTTCTGTGGCTCATTGCCGTAATAGTGCTCTGTGAGTACAACGCCGAGTTCCTTCGCAGCCTGCTCATCGCTATCGTAAGCCTTGCAGAAACACTTGATCAGTTCTGAATAAGCCAGGGCACGGGCAAAATAAGCCTCGCCCTCACACTGCTCCAGCTTGTCGAGCTCCTTATCACTGTTGGTGTTTGCCTTCACCTTATCTACGTTGTCGAGCAGAAAGTTGGCATTGTTGATAACACCATAAAGATCGGCATATACCGCCTCGATGTCGGTGTTGGTAGCCTTGATATCTTTCCAACGGTAGATATCGCCATAGGCATTAGAGTAGCCCTTCACGCAGTACACGAAGTCTGCCTGCAGATCTGGCAGGATTGTCAGATTGCCCGAATAGAGGGCGCTGCTCTTGAAACTGTCGTAGATACCGTACACCAGCTTGTCTATGTCGCCCACCGTGTTGATAGCCTGGTCCATGCGGATAGAATCCTCAGGATACTTATCAAGACAGGAAGACATCGAGAGGGCTAGGATTCCCGACAGGATGTATGTCTTTATATTTTTGATATTCATTTTTTTCTCCTTTCTTGGTTAGAATTGCAATTCAACACCCAGAGTAAACTGGCGTGATGCCGGATACTGTGCCTGGTAAATATTGGATGAAACCTCAGGATCCAGACCGTTGAAACCGGTTATGGTGAAGAGGTTCTGTGCCTGACCGTAGATTCTGACCATAGAGAAGAAGTTGGTCTTGCGCAACAGACTCTGTGGCAATGAATAGGACAGACTGAGATTCTTCAGACGGAGGAACGATGCATTCTCCAAGAAGCGATCGTCGAGCTGGGTTACCTCGCCCCAACGTGGGATGTCGGTAATATCGCCAGGCTGCTTCCAACGGTCGTACAACAGACGGTTTGACTGGTTGTAAGCAGTACCGAAGGTTACACCGCTCTCCTCGAAGTAACGGTCGTTGTTGATCACGTAGCGTGTACCAATCCAGCTGAACTGGGCAGAAAGCTGCAAGCCTTTCCAACGGAAGCTTGTACCGAAACCGCCCATCCAAGGTGCATCATAGGTCTTGCCTGTCATCACCTTGTCGCTCTCGCGGAACTCGTTGGTCACGTTGCCGTTCTTATCATACCAGAGCTGCTCACCATTCGCTGGATTCACACCGGCATAACGGTTCAGGAAGAACTCACTTACTGAGTGACCTACCACATACTTCAAACCGGTGGTTGAGTTTACATACTCGGTTACACCGTTATAGAGTTCCTTCAATCGGTTCTGGTTGTAAGATACGTTGGCACTTACATTCCAGGTGAAGTCGCGTGTGCGGATTACATCACCGTCAGCACTCAACTCGATACCCTTGTTAGCCATCACACCTACGTTCTTCCAGCGATAGCCCTCGCCGGTAACGGTATAAGACTCAGGAACGCGCATCAGCATATTGGAGGTACGCTTGTAGTATGCCTCGAAGCTGAAGTTGATTCTGTCGAGGAAACCAAGACGGAGGGCGAAGTTGTTTGCCCAGGTTGACTCCCAACCCAATTCCTCGTTACCACTCTGTGATGGAGAGAAACCGGCAGTATTATCGTAGTTGGCACCACCAGAAACCAAAGCCAGGTGATAATAGTTTGGAATCTCAGAGTTACCCGATGTACCTGTACTTACGGCAATCTGGGCTGTGCTGAGCCACTTCATATCCTTCAGCCAGTCGGTTGACTTCACGTTGTACATGAAACCGAGCGACCAGAATGTACCCCAGCGATGATCCTTACCGAAACGTGAAGAAGCATCGGTACGCAGAGAGAAGTCGGCATAGTAGAGCTCCTTATAGTTATACTCGCCACGCATGAAGAATGACAGGTAAGAGTAGTCAGAAGATGAATCTGCCCAGCGGCTGGCACGTGTACCTGATGATACATTGGTCAGGAGATCGCTGGTCTGACCCTTGGAATATACCTGGAAACCCTCTGAGTGGAAATTGACAGCCTCCTGACCCAGCATCACGTTGAACGCATGGATATCGTTCAGGGTGAAACGGTAGTTAGCCGTAGTAGTCTCTGTCAGGTTGATGGCATCGCTGCTCTGGCGTGCCGCAGTACCCTGTCCGTTATTTGAAGAGAGACTTGGGAACGACTGGAGGAACGCTGTAGAATGGGTGAAATCGGCACCGAACTGAGTACGGATAGTCAGATTCTCTATCGGATAGATTTCAGCATACATGGTAGAGAGTACCTTATATTTCTTGTTCTTGATAGGATTCAAGCCCATGTAAACGATAGGGTTCTCGCTGGTTCCAGCCCAGTTGCCTGCTGAAAGTGAAGCCAGACTGCCATCCTTGGCATAAGGATTCCAGTAAGGCAGCATGAATCGGCATGCTGAGATAGGAGTAACGGTAGTATAGCTTCCGTCGTCAGCCTGCTGAGCCTCCTCATAGGCAGCCATGGTGTTGGTACCTACCTTCAACCACTTGCTAGCCTTTACATCAGCATTGGTGCGGATGTTGTAACGGCGGAAGGTTGAATTCTGTGCGATACCATCCTGATCGTAGAAACCACCAGAAACATAGTAGTTCAAGCGGTCGGTAGCACGGTTGATAGAGAGTTCGTAGCTCTGCAACGGAGCGCGGTCGTTGAACACCTCATCCAGCCAGTTTACGTTTACTCTTGAAAGGAGATTGTAATCCTTACCTGTATCCAGACCTACTTCTTTCTCAAACTGGATACGCTCGTCGGTATTCATCATTTTCCAGTTGGTCTGCGCCAACTCAGAGAAACCATACTGTGCACGGAGCGTAATCTTCGCCTTGTCCATCGCCAAGCCTCGCTTGGAAGTGATGACAACCACACCATTGGCAGCACGTGCGCCATAGATAGAGGTAGAAGAGGCATCTTTCAATACAGAGATACTTTCGATGTCGTTAGGACTCAAGGTATTGAAATCAGAACTTGAGATTGGCACGCCGTCGAGGATAAAGAGTGGCGACTTGCCGGAGTTGATAGAGTTGGTACCACGAATCTGGAAGGTAGCCGCCTTGCTAGGTTCACCCGAAGAAGAGATGACCTGCAAACCAGTACTCTGTCCCTGCAAAGCTTGGTCGAAGCTTGCCGCCGGCACATTTTCTATCTTTTCAGACTTTACGGCAGACACGGAACCCGCAATGGTTCCCTTCTTTCTCACGCCATACGCCACCACAACCACTTCGTCCATCATCTTGGAATCCGAAGCAAGGGTGATGTTGAGCGTATTTGTCTGCGCTTTCACAACGTGCTTCTGCGTAACGCATCCCACATAAGAGTAGGCAAGCGTAGCCTTCGAAGCACCCTTAATTTCGATGGTATAGTTACCGTCAATATCGGTCACTACGCCATTTGATGTTCCCTCTTGCATAATGGTCACACCAATCATCGGTTCGTTGTCTTCAGCAGACACGACTGTACCCTTGACGCTGAAACTCTGCGCCAAGACCGATTGGATAGACAACAATACAAGTGAGACAAGTAAAAGAGTTAATCTTCTCATCCTTGTTTGTTTCAAGTTTATTAATTAATAATTATTA
>OLSQ01001904.1_pt1 | contig 16079 bp, 12 predicted proteins | sample 1672561 | NCBI WGS metagenome assembly OLSQ01 (sample SAMEA3136699, study PRJEB25190) | human gut metagenome | biome: human gut; feature: human-associated habitat; material: faeces | place: Austria | collected 2013 | reverse complement strand
TTATATTCATGGCAAAGGTGAAGTAAAAATTGCTCTTGTTCATCCAGTCGATATAGCTCCGAGCGCATTCTATTGCGGATGAGATGAACTTTTCATAGCTGCTTTTCGCCTTGCCGAAGACCTTTATCACCTCAATGCCGCCGATATATTCAACAGCGGTATCGTTGAGGTCAGTCGTAGCCTTCACGGTGCGGGCGTAGTTTTCGTTGTATCCCGCCATCCGTCATGGCTCAGGCCCGCAAGTACCTTCCGGCCTCCTGCTCAAGCTCCCGCCACACCGGATACGCCGCGCCGTTCTCCTCAAAGAACCGCTTCAGGTCGCGGTTCAGTGCGCTCATCTCGTCCACCGCGTTCATGGCGTGGTCGGAGACACAGATCTTCCCCAGACTCGTGGCGCATAGGAGCTTGAAGAAGCGCAGGCAGGTCTTGCGGTACGCCGCGCCCTCAAAGTCGCTGTCCCCCTTGGGCAAAATCGTATGCCCGGCGTTCCGGATGGCACGGTAGCCCTCGATGTTGGCGTCGATCATCCGGCTCAGATAGGCGGTGTTGCCCTTGAGCTTCTTCAGGTCGCCGTCGGTCTTATAGCAGGCAAAGGCCGCCGGCAGCACGAACGCCGCGTGGCACAGCAGATAGTCCCCCATGTTGGGCTCATAGGCCACCTTGTACTTCGTGCCGCTGAAGATCTCCCCGATCAGCCCCTCGTTGGAGGGTGCGCCGGAAAGCGGCCCGATGGTGATTTTTTTCAGGTCGACGGACGCCACCCGATCGCTCTCCCGATGGCCCGCCGAGGACGCAAAGGCGAACAGCACGTTTTTCTCCGGCAGTGCGGCGGCGGTGGCTTCTGCCCGCACATTGTTGCCCACAAAGATGATATTTTTCGCCCTGCTTGCCCGCAGCGCGTCCATGATCGTGTCAAGCTGCGTATAGCGCACGACCACAAAGATCACGTCGTAGGGCGCTTCCGGCTTCAGCTCCGTCGCCACCGGGATACGGCTGACCGACACGCGGGGCGAAAACCTGTCCTTGATCCGCAGACCGTTCTTTCGTATCTCCTCCGCCCATTTTCCCCGTGCCAGCAGCGTAACATTCTTTCCGGCCCGGAACAGATTCCGCGCCAGATTGCAGCCCAGCACACCCGCGCCGTATACTAAAATTTTCATGGTGAAAGTCTCCTTTATCGTGATCTCTTTGCAAGATTCTGAAGCTCATGTTGTTAGTTCTCGCTAACCGTTCTATCCCTGTTGTACCACCTGTCCCGCGTAAACACAATACTATTTTTGCAGCAGCGGAAAATTATCTTTCGATACCCCGCAAGTCATCACCCCCACATCATGCTTGATTTGCCGCCCCGCCGGGTGCTATACTGATAGAAAGAGGAGTTGTTTCCCATATGAACCACAAGACCGCATACTATCATCTCCCCGGCCTGTTCGAGTGCTACGAGCTGTACCGGGTGTTTCTCCCCCTGTACCGCGCCCACCGGGAATATTTCTACGACTGGTGCGATATCGGCTCTCTGTACGGCGCGCCGGAGGACTGTCTCTGGGGCGGCGGCCGTATCGGAAGCGGTAGCCACGCCCCCCGGGAGGTACTGGCCCTGACGCGGGAGTACGGCGTCTCCGCTCGCCTGACCTTCAGCAATTCCCGGCTGCGACCGGAGCATCTGGCGGATGAAAGATGCAACGCCCTGTGCCGTCTGCTGGCGGAGAGCGGTGGCGTTCCCAACGGCGTCATCGTCCACGCAGAGCTGCTGCTGGACTACCTGAAGCGCACCTATCCCCCGCTCTATCTCGTCTCCTCCACCACCAAGGTTCTGACGGACTTTTGGGACTTCCGCCGGGAGGTGGAGCGGGAGGATTTCCGCTATGTGGTGCCGGATTTCCGGCTGAACAAGGCCTTTGCCCAGCTGAACGCCCTGCCCCAGCCGCTGAAGGACAAGGTGGAATTTCTCTGCAACGAGTGCTGTTTCTTCGGCTGCCGGGACAGGAAAGCCTGCTACGAAGCGGTCAGCCGGAAGAATCTGGGCGAGCCCGGCCCGGAGCACCGCTGCGCCGCGCCGGACGCTTCCGAAGGCTACCGCTTCTCCGAGGCTATGGAAAACCCCGGCTTCATCGGCGTGGAGGATATCCGGAGCCGCTATCTGCCCATGGGATTCTCCCACTTCAAGATTGAGGGCCGGGGCCTTGGCAGCGCACTGATTTTAGAATTTCTGCTCTACTACATGACCAAACCGGAACACCAGCTGAAGGTACGGGAGGAAATCTATCTGGACAACATGCTGGATCTGTTCTGACCGCCGCGCCGGCATTTTTCCGGCAGCTGTGGTAACATACACCGGCTTTGACATCTCACCGGACGCCCCGCGTCCTTCTCACGAAAGGAATTGTTATATGGATATCATTCAAACCCTTGCCCAAGAGCTTGACAAAAACCCCCAGCACGTGGAAAACGTTGTCCGCCTGCTGGACGAGGGAAACACCATCCCCTTCATCGCCCGCTACCGCAAGGAGCTGCACGGAGCCATGGACGACACCGCTCTGCGGACGCTGGAGGAGCGGCTCCAGTACCTGCGGAACTTAGAGGAACGCCGCGAGACGGTGAAAAAGGCCATTGAGGAGCAGGGCAAGCTGACGGAGGAGCTGTCCGCCGCCATCGACAGCGCCAAAACGCTGGCGGAGGTGGAGGATCTCTACCGTCCCTACAAGCAGAAGCGCCGCACCCGCGCCACCGCGGCACGGGAAAAAGGACTGGAGCCGCTGGCCGCCCTGCTGCTGGCGCAGGAGCGGGATTGTCCCCGTCCGGAGGACGCCGCGCAGGCCTTCATCGACCCGGAAAAGGGCGTGGAGACTGTGGCCGACGCATTGCAAGGCGCCAACGACATTATCGCCGAAACGCTGTCGGACGACGCGGACATCCGCAAGACCCTGCGGGGCCTGCTGACGCGGCAGGGCCGTCTCCGCAGCCTGGCCGCCACGGAGGAGGACAGCGTGTACCGGCTGTACTACGACTTTGACCAGCCCCTTTCCAAGCTGGCCGGCCACCAGATACTGGCCGTGAACCGGGGCGAAAAGGAGGGCTTCCTCTCCGTTACCGTGCTGCTGGATCGGGAATCCGCCCTGCCGCTGATGCGCCGCGCCGTGGTGAAGCCCGGCTCCGCCGCCATGGAATTCATCAAGGCCGCCTGTGAGGACGCCTACGACCGGCTCATCTACCCCTCGCTGGAGCGCGAGGCCCGCTCCACGCTGACGGACAGCGCCAACGAGGGCGCCATCGGCCAGTTCGCCCTGAACCTGAAGCCCCTGCTGATGCAGCCGCCGGTAAAGGGCAAGGTCACCATGGGTCTTGACCCCGGCTACCGCATGGGTTGCAAGGTGGCGGTGGTGGACGGCACCGGCAAGGTGCTGGACACCGCCGTGGTGTACCCCACCTACGGCCAGCGGCAGAAGAAGGAGGCCATCATCACGCTGGCCAAGCTGATCCGCAAGCACGGCGTGGAGCACATCGCCATCGGCAACGGCACCGCCAGCCGGGAGACGGAGCAGATGGCGGTGGAGCTGATCCATCAGGTGAACGAGACCGGCGCCCACGTCAGCTATATGATCGTGTCCGAGGCAGGCGCTTCCGTCTACTCCGCCAGCAAGCTGGCCGCCGAGGAGTTCCCCCAGTACGACGTGAACCTTCGCAGCGCCGTGTCCATCGCCCGGCGCTTGCAGGATCCGCTGGCGGAGCTGGTGAAGATCGACCCCAAGGCCATCGGCGTGGGCCAGTACCAGCACGACATGCCCGCCAAGCAGCTGGATGAAGCCCTCAACGGCGTGGTGGAGGACTGCGTCAACGCCGTGGGCGTGGATATCAACACGGCGTCCCCCTCCCTTTTGCAGCGGGTAGCGGGACTGAACGGCACCACGGCGAAAAACGTCGTCACCTACCGGGAGGAGAACGGCGCATTCACCTCCCGCGCCCAGATCAAGAAAGTCCCCAAGCTGGGCCCCAAGGCGTTCCAGCAGTGCGCAGGCTTCCTCCGTGTGCCGGAGAGCAAAAGCGTGCTGGACAACACCGCCGTCCACCCGGAGAGCTATGACGCCGCCAAGGCGCTGCTGGAGCTGACGGGCTATACGCTGGCGGACGTGAAGGCCGAGCGCATCACCGACCTGCCCCAGCGCCTGAAGGCCTGCGGTGAGGAAAAGGCCGCCGGGGCTGTAGGCGTAGGCGTGCCCACATTGCGGGACATCGTAGCTGAGCTGTTGAAGCCGGGACGGGACGTTCGTGACGAGCTGCCCAAGCCCATCCTCCGCACCGACGTGCTGGAGATGAAGGATCTGAAGCCCGGCATGGAGCTGACCGGCACGGTGCGGAACGTCATCGACTTCGGCGTGTTCGTGGATATCGGCGTCCATCAGGACGGGCTGGTGCATATCTCGCAGGTGGCGGACAAGTTCATCCGCCATCCCTCCGAGGTGGTATCCGTGGGCGATATCGTAAAAGTGGTGGTGCTGGAGGTAGACGAAAAGAAAAAGCGCATCAGTCTCAGCATGCGTCAGGCATCTCACAAGGAGCGGGGTTGACCGCCGCAATCGAGAATAACCTCACCGGAAAGGATAACGGACATATGGAATACAACAAAAAAATCGCCGATATGCGCAGCGGCGACATCGTGGAGGGCTTTTACATCCTGAAGGGCGCTTACCCCAAGACCACGGCGGCAGGCAAGCCGTTTCTGAGCGCGTCGCTTGCCGATGCCTCCGGCGTCATCGACGCCAAGGTGTGGGACTACACCGGCCCCATCGGCGTGGCGGACGAGGGTCGGATCATCAAGCTGCGGGGCACGGTGTCGGAGTATCGGGGTACGCCCCAGATCGTCATCGACCGCCTGCGCCTTCGCACGGAGGGCGATCCGGTGGAGCTGAGCGCGCTGGTTCCCGTGGCGCCCATCGATGCCGACGCCTATCTGCAAAAGGTCTACGACCTGCTGGACAGCATGAAAGACGCAGACTACCAGCGCCTGTGCCGGGAGCTGCTGCGGCGGCATCTGGCGGACTTTCAGCAGATCCCCGCCGCCAAAAGCGTCCACCACGGCTTCCTCCGGGGTTTGCTGATGCACACGGTGGACATGCTGACCATGGCGGACTTTCTGGCCGGTCAGTACCGCGCCGTCATCGACCGCGACCTGCTGCTGACGGGCACGCTGCTGCACGATTTCGCCAAGTCGAAGGAGTTCGCGTTTTCCGAGCTGGGTCTTGTGACCAACTACTCCACCGGCGGACAGCTGCTGGGCCATCTGGTGATGGGCGCACAGGAGGTGGCCGACACGGCAAAGGAGCTGGGCATTCCCGATGACAAGTCCATGCTGGTGCAGCACATGATCCTGTCCCACCACGGCGAGCCGGAGTTCGGCGCCGCCGTGCGCCCGCTGTTCGCCGAGGCGGAGCTGCTGTCCTACATCGACATGATCGACAGCCGCATGGAGATCTACCGGGAGGTGCTGAACGACCTGTCGGTGGGCGAGTTCAGCGACCGTATTTTCGCCTTGGAGCGGCGGGTCTATAAGCCCCACGAGGTAAAGTAAGCGCCAACAGGAGAAGGAGGGTTTTCCATGGAATATCGCGTTCTGCCCCACGGCGGGGAAAAAGTAAGCGTCATCGGTATGGGCTCCTCCGTCATCGGCGCACAGCCGGAAAAAGAGATCATCGCCACTGTCCGGGCCGCCGTTGACAGCGGCGTCAACTACTTTGACATGGCGGGCGGCCACGCCGCCATCTTTGCCGCCTACGGCAAGGCGCTGGAGGGCATCCGGGACAAGGTGTATCTGCAAATCCACTTCGGCGCGGACTACACCTCCGGCGAGTATGGCTGGACGACGGAGCTGGCCGAGGTGAAACGATCCGTGGCGTGGCAGCTGGAGCAGCTGCGGACGGACTATATCGACGTGGGCTTCCTCCACTGTCTGGACGAGGAGAGCGACCTTGCCGCCTATCAGGCCAATGGCGTGCCGGACTATGTGCGGGCGCTGAAAAAGCAAGGGGTGATCCGCCATATTGGCCTGTCCTCCCACACCCCGGCGCTGGTGAATAAGGTACTGGATATGGGCATTGTGGATGTGGTGATGTTCAGCATCAACCCCGCCTATGACTACGGACAGGGCGATTACGGTATCGGTGAGAACACCGAGCGGTACGACCTGTACCGCCGCTGCCAGCGGGAGGGCGTGGCCATCACCGTCATGAAGCCCTTCTGTGGCGGCCAGCTGCTGGACGCCGCTCAGTCCCCCTTCGGCGTCGCTCTGACGCGGGAACAGTGCATCCAGTACGCTCTGGACAAGCCCGGCGTTATGGCCGTTCTGCCGGGCTTCGGCAATCAGCGGGAAATGCGGGAGGTGCTGTCCTTCTTTGACGCGTCTGCGGCGGATCGGGACTACTCCTGTCTGGGCGAGCTGGCCCCGGCTGGCGCGTCGGGCCGCTGCGTCTACTGCAAGCACTGCCATCCCTGCCCCGCCGGACTGGACGTCGCCCTTATCAACAAGTATTACGATCTGGCTATGCAGGGGGACAATCTGGCGCGGGAGCACTACCTGACGCTGGAAAAGCGGGCCGGGGACTGCGTGGGCTGCGGCCATTGCGACAGCCGCTGCCCCTTCCACGTGACCCAAAGCCAGCGGATGCAAACCATCCAAACGTACTTCGGTGCATAACGCCGCATGAATAAGGGGAAAAATGGGGGGCATAACCCGGTTTATTGACCGGTTATGCCCCCTTTTCCACCCCTCAACAGCCGCTTTTCTTCTCCCCTCCCGCCGCAAAACAAACCGCTTGACAGGCCAAAACCATGCGGCTATAATAAGGCCATCCCACAGGCTGCAAGACGCAGCTTTTCTATAGCACCTCCGGTTAGTCAAAGCTAACCAAGAATAAGGAGTGAGAACATGTCATTCTTTGAAAACACCCGCAAGCCCGCCGGGTTTAGCGGCCGGGTGATGGTATCCATGATGAACCTGTGCCACAGTCCCATGGCCCGCTGGGGCTTCCGGTTCCTGAAGCTTGCCGGTAACGCGGCGGTGCTGGACTGCGGCTGCGGCGGCGGAGCCAACCTGACGCGGCTGCTGAAAAAATGCCCCGACGGCATCGTCAAGGGCATCGACTACTCCCCCGTCAGCGTGGAAAAAGCCCGGAAGGTCAACCAACAGGCCATTCAACAGGGCCGCTGCACCGTGCTGCAAGGCAGCGTGGCGGACATGATCTTCGCGTCCTCGTGGTTCGACGCGGTCACGGCCTTTGAGACGGTCTACTTCTGGCCCGACCTGTCCGCCAGCTTCCGGGAGGTCTATCGTGTGCTGAAGCCCAGCGGCACGTTTCTCATCTGCAACGAGTGCGGAGACCCGGAGAAATACAGCAAGTGGACAGAGATCATCGACGGCATGACCGTCTACCGTGGCACGGAGCTACAAGCCGCTTTAGAACAGGCGGGCTTTCACCATGTACAGACCCACAGCAACAAAATGGGCTGGCTGTGCGTCACGGCGCGGAAGTAAAAGGAGGACAACACTATGAGCATCGGCGCGTCATTGCTGCGCGGCGTCTATCGGCTCTCCGGCGTGAAGAAGGCCTTCGCTCTGCCGGAGGAGCAGCTGCTGAAGGCTATCGAAAAGGCCAACCGGGGCCGGGGCTTTTTCATGCCCACCGACCACAAGGCCCACTACGAAAAGCGGATGGTCAACGGCTTTCCGTGCCTGATCGTCCGGGCGGAGAGCAAGCCGTCCCAGCGGGCCATTCTGTTCTTCTTCGGCGGCGGCATGGTCATCGGCCCGGACAAGGGCGACGCCGCCGTGCTGCGGAAGCTGTGCTATGGAACAGGCTGCGACGTCTGGTTCCCCATCTATCCCCTCTGCACGGAGCACTGCATCACCGTCAACTACGACATGGCCTACGCCTGCTACTGGCAGATGATCGCCCTGTACGGCGACGGAAACGTCAGCACCTGCGGGTTTTCCTCCGGCGGCGCGCTGGCACTGGGCATGGCCGCTCACAACAACGCGCTGGGCGCTCCCCTGTCCCCGCCCCGGCACATTGTGGCCGTCTCCCCCGGCGAGGTGCCGTGGAACGACGAGGAACGCGCCCGCATGCAGGCGCTGAATCCTCGCGACGTGGCCATCGACTATGCCTTCATGGCAAAGGGCTCATGCGCCACGGGCAGGACAATCTGCCGGAATACATGCTCTCCCCCTCGCGGGGCGAATATTCCGGCGTGGGGGATATCCACTTCTACTACAGCACGGACGAGGTGCTGTACGGCGCGTGGCCGGAATTTGAAGCCGCCTGCCGGCAGGCGGCGATTCCCTATACGGTCACGACCCGGCCCGGCATGGTACACTGCTACTGCATGCTGCCCTATTACAAGGGGGCCAGAGAGGACTTTGCCAAAGTCGTGGAGCAGCTGAAAAAATAAGGAAGCAAACCGATGCCCCGGCGTATGCCGGGGCATCGGTTTATTCTATCTATATTATTTCATTCAGCGGCCGCGAGAGGCCTTTTCCTGACGCTCCGCTTCGGCACGGGCCTTGCAGACCTCGGCCCAGCTGGGCAGCTTGTCCAGCTCCGCCGCGAAGGCCGCCAGTTCATCGGGAATGGCGATCTTCTGGGGACAGACGGCGGCACAGGCGCCGCAGGCGATACAGGCGGCGGGCCATTTGTCCTGGGGCAGGGCGTCCAGCTGCATCTTCACGGAGGAGCCGCTGCCCACCCGCAGCTGGTTATACTTATGCAGCAGGTCGGGGATATCCAATCCCTGGGGGCAGCCGTCGCAGCAGTAGCGGCAGGCGGTGCAGGGGATGGCATTCTTCATGCGCTCGGCGGCCTCCATCAGGATATCCCGCTCGGCGTCGGACAGGGGATCCAGATGGTCGAAGGTCTTGATATTGTCGGCCATCTGGGCCATGTTGGACATGCCGGACAGCACCATGGTGATGTTATCAAAGCCCTGTAACCAGCGGAAGCCGAAGGAGGCGACGCTGTCGTCGGGCCGAATGGCGTGGAGCCGCTGCTCCTCGTCCGGCTCCAGCGTTACCAGCTTGCCGCCCCGCACAGGCTCCATGACCCACAGGGGGATATTACGCTGCCGCAGCAGCTCGTACTTTTCCTTGCCGTGCTGCAGCGTCCAGTCCAGATAGTTGAATTGCAGCTGGCAGAACTCCATCTCGTCGCCATAGCGGTTCAGGAAATCCGTCAGGCAGGGCAGGTCGGCGTGGCTGGAAAAGCCCAGATGCTTGATGCGGCCCTGCTTCTTCTGCTCGACAAAGTAGTCCACGATGCCCCAGCGGGGATCGTCGTACACGTGGACGGAGTTTTCATATACGTTGTGCAGCAGGTAGAAGTCGAAATACTCCACCTGACATTTTTGCAGCTGCTGCTCGAAAATATCGGCGGGGTCATAGGTCTCCGCCACCATGTGGCCAGGGAACTTGGTGGCCAGATAAAAGCTGTCACGGGGGTGCTTTTTCAGGCACTGTCCCACCACGGTCTCCGAACGATTCTGCATGTAGGGCCACGCGGTGTCATAATAATTCACCCCATGCGCCATGGCGTAATCGACCATTTTCTGCGTCAGCACCGCGTCGATCCGGCCGTTTTCCAGCACCGGCAGACGCATGGTGCCAAAGCCCAGCATGGAAAGCTTCGTTCCCTTGAAGTCACGGTAAATCATTTTGCCATCCTCCCAACGATCAGAATTGATGGGAATAGTATAACACATTGGTGCGGATATGACAATATCCGCACCAATGTGTTATTTCATATGTGGTTATTTCATGCTGGTGGTGGGCAGAAGCTCCACCGTATAGTTTTCGGGGTTTTCAATGTCGGTCCCGTTGCCGTAGAAGGTGCAGTAGTCCAGTATCAGGCCCATCCGCTCGCCGGGGATCCGCTCCAATTGCAGGGCCACGCCGTTGCGGGTAAAGGACGTGTTGTTGATATTGCCGCCGCAGGAGACGCTGAAATTGCTGTTCAGCCGCATGGCCACGGCATTTCGGTCGAAGCGGACATCCTCCTGACAGAAGATCCAGCCGCCGTCCAAAGCCTGCGCCGCCACGTCCCAGCCGGCAAAGCGGCACTTCCACAAGAACACCGGCGCACGGGCTTCCAGACCCGTGCCGCCGTTTCCGGAGAAGTTCAGCATCCGCAGCACCGTATCAGGATCTGTCCATTCGCTGTCTTCCATGGTGTCTATCGTCAGGGTGTCAAGAAACGTGGTACCCGCCTCGTGACCTGTCATCGTCAGGCGGCTGCTTATGCGTATCGGCGCGTCGTAGTTCACGGCGGGCAGATAGACGCTGACCGCCTCCTCGGCAGATGCCGCGGCGGCAATATCATCCAGCAGCGCTTGCAGCTCCGCCGCCGTGTTCATAGGGGTATCCTCCCAATGGTATTCCACCTCTGTTTTGAGTTGGTAGGACAGCCGCTGCCGCAATGTCACCTCATCGCCGTTTTTCATCTGCAGCGTCCAGAGGATATCATTCTCCCTACAGGTGCTTGTTCCCCGCAGCTCCTGATAGAGCATGGCATCGGTGGACACGGTATAGTCAAAGATCGGGTCAGAGACGGCGCAGCGGTCGCCGCCATCGGGCGCGGTAATGGTCAAGTCCCAGTCCTCCATCAGGGCGTAAAAGCTTCCCCGGGCATTCTGTCCGGTCTCCGCGTCCTCCACAAACAGCGTCAGCGGCCCGCAATCGGAGGTATTCGGCCGTATCATTACCCGGCGGTATCCCTGCATGGCGGAGCTGCCGTCAATGGACGGACTGAACGCGGCAAACACGTGATACAGTCTGCCGTCCTCCCCCTCATAATAGGTCTGGCACAGGCTTTCATACGCGTTTTCCGGCTCATCTCCGCTTTCGGCGGCGGCAACCGGCGGAAGCGTGTCATCCGGCGGCGGAAGCGGGACTGCTCTGCCGCGCAGCAGCACGAGAACCGGCAGCAGCAACGCCGCCAGCGCGCACAACGCGCCCACCCACCACTGGTTCCGCGCGGCGGACGATGTCAGCGGGATCGTGCGTCTCTGGATCTGGGAGGCTGTGCAGCAGGGGCAAAAGGCAGCCTCCTTCGGCAATTCCGCGCCGCAGCGGAGGCAGGTTTTTGTGGTTTTCTCACTCATAACGCGTCACGAAGCTCCCAAACAGTCTGATAGCGCTGGTCGGGGTTCATCATGGTGCAGCGCTGGACGATGTGTCCCGCCTTGCCGGACGCCAGCTTCCGGGAGGGGTGCTGCCCCGTCAGCATCACGTTCAGCAGCACGCCGAGGGAGTAGATATCCGCCCGGCCATCGGTCTGGGACAGACCGAACTGCTCCGGCGCGGCGTAGCCGGTGGTGCCCAGCACCACCGTGTCGGCGGCCAGCTCCGGCTTGACGATGCGCGACGCGTCAAAGTCGATCAGCACTGCGTCGCTGCCCCGCAGGATCACGTTGCTGTCCTTCACATCCCGGTGCACCGCGCCCAGCGAGTGCAGCACCCACAGCGCCGCGCACACATCCTGCGTGACCTTTTTGGCTTCGGTCCAGTCCAGCAGGCCGCCCTCCAGCAGAAACAGCAGCGTGTCGCCCTGTACATACTCCTCCAGCACTGCCACGCAGCCATCGCTGTCGGCCACCTCCTCGATGCGGGGCAGGTAAGGGCACTCCACCGTCAACAGGCAGCGATACACGTCGGCGCTGCCCATAAACTGGCGGAACACGTAGCGCTTCCCCGTTTTCCGGTGGCGCAGCAGCGTGATGACGCCGCGGGCGCTCCGCCGCAATACTTTTACTTCGTCAAAATATTGATCTACCGCGCGCAAAAGCTGGTCATACATAAAAAACCCCCTACCCTATGCAGCGCGCATATTGTTTTTAGGAAAATTTTTGTTACAATATGTAGTATAAAGGAAATGAACAACAATGTAAAGGCGGCAAGGAAAAATGGAACGCAAAAACACAGACCAGTTACAGCAGGAATTGATGACCGGAAACGATCTGGATCGGGTACTGGCGGACAACGACAGCAGCTTTCAGGGCTACGCGCTGCAGGAGCGGCTGCAGGCGCTGTTCCAGCGGCGGGAGATCTCCAAAACGGCGCTGGCCCGTCAGTCGGGCATCAGCGAGGTGTATCTCCACCAGGTATTTTCCGGACGGCGCACACCCTCCCGCAACCGGCTGCTGTGCCTGTGCTTCGGTCTTGGCGCTTCGGTGGAGGAAGCGCAGGATCTGCTGCGCCACGCGCGGCTGGCGCCGCTGTACTCCCGCGACCGGCGGGATGCCATCGTGATCTTCGGGCTGAGCCACAACATGACGCTGGGGGAGATCAACGACAAGCTGTACGCCGAGGACGCCGACACGCTGTGCTGAACGATAGAAAAAGCACTGGGGAAATCCAATGGATCTCCCCAGTATTTTTTATTTGCAAAAGCCCTGCGGCAGCGGCGCCAAGGTGTATGGAAAGTACATTCGGCAGGTATGAACCGCCACCGCAGGGCAAATCGCCGTTATTGATTCTGCGCTACGCACTCATAGAGGTATTGCAGGTCGTAGATATCCACATTGCCGTCCAGATTCACGTCGCAGGCCGCTTTATCGCCGCAGGCAGGCGTTTTATCCTGCGTCAGGCATTCATAGATGGCAGCCACGTCCAGCGCGTTGGGTGAACCGCCGGAGCTGGACAGCTTGCCCCAGCCGCTGTTGAGACACACGCTCAGCGATTCGATCAGATCCGCCGCATTGGCATTGTTATTTTTCCAGGCAAGTTTGACCAAGGTGTCGGAATCAACGGTCGGGTTATAGAAGTCCACGGGGATCCAGTAGCTGTTGCTGTTGATTTCAAAATCATGTAAATCGGCGTTCTGCCCCGGGCCATAGTCCAGATAGCAGGATTGCAGCGTATAGCCCGCCGGAGCCTGCACCCAGAAGCCGCCGACATAACCCCATTCGTTGACCAGAGCAGCGCCGTCCTTGGGAACCAGCGTGATCTTTCCCTTTGCGGGGATAGCAGTCAACAGCGCATCGGGTTCCTCAAGGGCCAGTGTAAAGCGTGTTGTATCTGCCGCGTTCAGGCCATCCATCACAGGTGTCACCACAGCGGTGTGACTGAAAGCGGTGGCAACGGTGATCTTGACCTTGACCAGATATTTGGACAGCACATTCCCCGCGTCGTCCTTCCACATGACCGCATGATAGAGCTCTGTCGTGCCCTTCTTTCCGCTGATGGTGACGGTGCCATTACCGTTACCCTTCACGTCGGCTATTGTGCACCCGTTGCCGCGCATGCTGAAATCACCGCGGACATCAGAAGCATACCGGTTATCGTACCAGATGCCGTCCCACAGCAGTATCCCCAAGTCGGCCGCGTCACCGATCCAGCAGACGCTCCGCGCCGCGTCATAATCGGAACCGAACAGGACATTCATGATGATGCGATCCATGCCCCCGCTTAGAACGGAATCCAGATAGGCCGCTTTCCAGTCGGCCTTATTACCGTTCTTGATGGTGATGTTCAGCTCACCGGTCTTTTCGTTATAGGTATACGAATAGTCGGTGCCGCTCTTCAGTCCCTCGGGCATTTCCAGGGTGAGGGCGCCGGGAACACCCTCATTATTCTTGTCCAGTTTGGGCGCGGTGAATCCGGCGTATGTCAGCTGATCCTGAATGGGGAGTGAGTTCCATTCATAGTCGAAGCCCTCGGGAACCTCAATACTGACGGTGTACATGTACTTCTGTTCGCCGCCGCTGTCAGTCAGGACATTCTTGTTCGCGTCACCCCACACGGCAATACAGCGCACCCAGTAGGTTCCCGCATTCGCAGAGAGCCCCATATCGCCGTTTCTGCGCGCATAGGTATCGATGACCGTCCGTATGCTGCCGGGACGTAGGTTTGTTCCAGTGTACCAATAGAACTCCGAAAAATCATTCTCCACAAACCGTTCGACGGCCCAATCGTCGTCATCTGTCGCGCAAAATACGAGACTTTTTGCCTTGGTCGACGGCTTGTTAAAGCAGATCGTCACGCCGAAGTAGTCAGACGCGTAGTCGCCATACTTTTTGTAGTACGTTTCAAACGCTTTCATCCAGCCATCGGTCTGCAGCAGCTTGATGCTCACGTGGCCGGTGGAAGCATCGTAGCTATATGTATAGTCCACACCCTCCACAAGACCGTCGGGCATCTCCACGTCAAAGAGCTTTTGCGTAGGCACTCTGTATCCGGCGTTCCGCAGCGCGTCTTCCATGGTGGTATTCACGTCCCACTCGTAGTGAATATCGCTTTCCACCTTAACGGTGACAAACAGGTTATGCTGAGCCAGCCGGCTGCTGTCATCATTGTCGTTATCCCATACCATCAGATAGCGGTAGTAGGTTTCGCCGCTCTCAGCGGACAAGATCGCCTTACCGTTCCGCTTTTCCACCGATATCAGCGGGAAGTATCTGCCGAAGCTGTCATACCCGCTCGAAACTCCATAGAGCTCCATATAGCTGCCGAGATTGCCGTCCAGGAAGTCCTGCACCACGTTTGTGCAGCCTGCTTCCCAGATCAGCGCACCCGCACCCCGTACCGTACCGGACGGTGCGTCAGAACGAATATTGACATCCAAGCTGTCATTGAAACCGAAACCATCGCTCTGTTCTGCCTTATAGAGCGCTTTCCACTGTTCCAGCGTGGCCGGCTTCAGCGTCACGGTCAGCTTGCCCACACTGCCGCTGTTATCATAGTCGAAGGAAACACAGTCGTTGTCCTGCCAAGGTGTGCACAAATAGAAATCCTTGTGATCGCCGTCCATGGAGCCCATCTGCGGAGCGGTAAAGCCCGCATTGCTCAGCCGGGTATCCAGATCGTCAGACGCGCTGAGCACAGTGGGAGCATTCTCCTCCGTCTCCGGCTCCGCCAGCATCAATTCCGGCATCTGCTCCTCCTCTTTTTGAGAAACCTCCTCCTGAACCGGTTCCTCCGACTGGAGTACCTCCGGCTGAACCGGCTCTGACGGTTCAGCAGCCACGGCCGTGGCGGACAGCAGGCTCAGCGCCATCAGCAGGGCCATCAATAAACTGATCCATTTTTTCATGGTATGCTCTCTCCCTTTCGTCCAAATTATGGAACTGCGCCAATGCGGCGCGTGTGGATATTATATTATTTATACACGATTCTCACCAAAAAAACAATATGCCGGGTGCATAGTATCCGTCTTTTTTTCCAAATTTTGCATCCATTTCTCCATCCCGCCGCAGACAGCTTTCCGTCAGGAAGGGCAAACCGTGCTGTTCCGCCACTTTACAACGGGGGCAATGTAGGGTAAAATGGAAAAAATGACCATTCGGAGGAAGCTTCTCATGACCGTGACCGTCCCGCTGCCGCAAGGCGGCTATCCCGTTCATATCCAGCCCGGCGCGCTGCGGCAGACCGGAGCACTGCTGGCGCCGCTGGGCATTGACCGCTGGGCCGTCACGGCGGATGAAACGGTGGCGGCGCTGTACGGCGGCGCGGTGCTGGACAGCCTGCGGAGCGCGGGACTTTCCGGCCAGCTGCTGACCTTCCCGGCGGGAGAGGCGCACAAGACCCCGGAGACGTGGCTCTCCCTGTGCCGCCAGCTGGCGCAGAAGGGCTTTACCCGAAGCGACGGACTGCTGGCGCTGGGCGGCGGCGTCACCGGCGACATGGCGGGCTTTGTCGCTGCCTGCTATCAGCGGGGCATGGCGCTGGCGCAGCTGCCCACCACGCTGCTCTCTCAGGTGGACAGCGCCGTGGGCGGTAAAACGGCGGTGGATCTGCCGGAGGGCAAGAACCTGCTGGGCGCGTTCTATCAGCCCCGGCTGGTGATCGCCGATCCGGACTGTCTGACTACGCTGCCCCGGCGTGAGCTGCGGTGCGGCATGGCGGAGGTCATCAAATACGGGTTTATTCAGGACGCCGGGCTGCTGGACGCGCTTGAAACCGACACGCCGAACTGGACGGCCATCATCGCCCGGTGCCTGACAATCAAGGCGGCGCTGGTGGCCGCCGACGAGCGGGACACCGGGGCGCGGCGGCTGCTGAACTTCGGCCACACCTTCGGCCACGCCTACGAGGCAGCAGGCGG
>OLSQ01001900.1_pt1 | contig 16126 bp, 16 predicted proteins | sample 1672561 | NCBI WGS metagenome assembly OLSQ01 (sample SAMEA3136699, study PRJEB25190) | human gut metagenome | biome: human gut; feature: human-associated habitat; material: faeces | place: Austria | collected 2013 | reverse complement strand
CCCGCCACACTCTTCGGCATCGACCGCCGCGGCCTCCTCGAGCCGGGCTACTACGCCGACCTCGTGCTTGTGGAGCAGCTCGACGAGCCCCACGCCATCACCGACGCCGAAGTCATCTCGAAATACGGCTGGACCCCGATGGCCGGCTACGCCACCCGCCACCGCGTGGCAGCCGCCTGGGTCAACGGCGGCACCGCCCCCCTCCCCCTCCGCTTCACCTGACCCCCAAACAAAACAAAGCAACCGCCGAAGGCGCTCTGCCAAAGCAGAGACAGCAGGCGTCTCGCCTGCGATTCCACAGGACGAGCCCAAAGCACCCGCCTGCAACTTCGATCCGTCGGGGTAAAGCAAGCATCACCCCGACGGATCCCGGAGGGATACGGATGTGGATAACCCCGGCTTTCAAGCCGAGGAGGCAGCCACCATACAGGGAAAAAACAAGCCCCGGAAGGGCTTTTCACACATCACTATGTACTTCAGTGCATAGTAGACCGACCGGCCACCCACGACAGCCGCCCATACTGACCTCGCGCTGACTGAGCCCGCGGAAGCTGACCCACGCGGGGAAAGCGGGCGGATCCCGGAGGGATACGGATGTGGATAACCCCGGCTTTCAAGCCGGGGAGATAGCCACCATACAGGGAAAAACAAGCCCCGGAAGGGCTTTTATATACACTGCGCCTCCACCGCGCAGCCCCTTGCCTCACTAAGCCCTCCGGGAGCCCGCGGGAGCGGGCGATGCTGTTCATAACCGCGGGTGATGCGCCGCCAGGCGCTGAGCCCGCGGAAACCATACTATACCCCCCCGGGAGCCCGTGGAGCGGGCGATGCTGTGGTGCCAGCCCCCCTCTTTTTGTTAAAAAATCAACTAAAAATGATTTTTTTCTACAGATTTACTTGCATAATTAAAATACATATTGTAATTTTGCAGCACTGAATGATGAATGGTGGCAACACTACTAAACCAAACCCTATTCTATAACCTATTAAATTAAACCAAATCTTAATCAAAAACAAAAAAACGACCATTAAACCCACCTCTCTGCCTCCTACCGAACCCGACCTTATTCTTTAACCCTCTTAATCTTAATCAGAATCAAAAAAAATTAATCAGACTCCACCATCTTTTAACCGAACCCCATTCCATAACCCCGTTTAAAGATCAATACCATGTAGAATAAACTCCCTTACAAAAAAAGCATCGCCATCACGACAATGCTACATTAATCCCCACCGACATCAACATCACAAAAGAGCACATTGACATTGCGGAAATATCATCCCGACACCCGCCGGCAAAAAGCTACCGGGCGCACAAATCAACAGCCGAAGCCACTCTGTACAGGGAGAGCAGGCGTCTCGCCTGCGACTCCACAGGACGTGCCCAAAGCACCTCCCCCCTGCAACTCTTTACAGCTTACTCCTCGAAAAGCGAATAGTTGAGGAAATCAAGCAGCGGCTTAGTCGGGGCAAGCAGCCCGGCGGCGCGCTCCGGCCACGCCGGATCGTCCCAGAAAGAGTCCTCAACCGGATACTCCACCCCGTAGCTGAGCAGGCGCAGCAGATGAGCCTGGGGATGTTCGCGCGGCCAGCCTTTGGGAATGGTCTTAAGCCGCGGACCGCACCACTCTGGAAAGCGGCTTTTGAACACCGGCTCATTGACGATCTCCTCGAACTCCTCGATATTGTCGACGATCGCATGGCGCAGCTTGCGCAGTTCGTGGCTCTCAGGCATCCACAGACCGGCATACAGGCCGCTCATGTCGCCTCCGGCCTGGATATAGACGCCCGCCATGTTGACACGCCGCCCGCGGGGCGACAGATACGCGGCCATGTGCGTCTTGTACGGTGTCTTGTCGGGCGAGAAGCGCGTGTCGCGGTAGATGCGGTAGATACAGTCGGCGGCACTCAGGCGTGCATACGCCGGTTCCCACTGCGAGCAGGCCGCTATGAAGCGGTCGATATCGGCGATCCAGCCTCGGCGCACCTGTTCGTATTCGTCGCGGTGGGCCTGGAACCACGGGCGGTCGTTGTTGGCCGCAAGTTCATTCAGAAACGGCAGCGGATTCATTTCCCGGACATTTTTTTAGACGTTTTGCGACGCGCGCCGTGGCGCCGGAGCACCATGGCCGAGCGGGCCGGCAGATACAGCGGAAGCCACTCCACACCGGCAGGGGCATACAGCGCGTCGGGGCGCGTGAAATGCTCTACGGTCTCGTCAATGTTGCCGTAGCCACCGAATTCGCGGCTGTCGGTTGACAGCACTACATCGTAGACGCCGCCGGGAGCCAGGATACCGTAGCCGTCGAACGACTTCGACGGACTGAAGTTGAACACGAACACCAGATCGCCGCGCATGAATGCCAGCACCTGGTCGTCGTCCTTCTCCCACAGCTTGCGGATTGGGAGCGCCTGAAAGTTGTACACACCCGACACCAGCTCAATCATGGCATTGTCGAATGCGTTGAGATACTTGTACTTGAGATCCTCGCGGTCGACGAGATCCCACTGGCGGCGGGCATATTTGTAGCTCCAGCCGTTGCCTTCGCGGGGGAAATCGATCCACTCCGGGTGGCCGAACTCGTTGCCCATGAAGTTGAGGTATCCGCCGTTGATCGACGCGAGCGTGACAAGGCGTATCATCTTGTGGAGCGCCATGCCGCGGGCCACCGTCATATCGTCGTCGCCGACCATCATGTGCCAGTACATGGCCGCGTCGATCAGGCGGAAAATCACGGTCTTGTCGCCCACAAGCGCCTGGTCGTGGCTCTCGACATATGAAACCGTCTTTTCGTCGGCGCGCCGGTTGGTCAGCTCCCAGAATATGGAAGTCGGGTGCCAGTCCTCGTCCTTCTTTTCCTTGAGTGTCTTGATCCAGTAGTCGGGGATACCCATGGCCATGCGGTAGTCGAAGCCCATGCCGCCATCGGCGACCGGCATCGCCAGCCCCGGCATGCCGCTCATCTCTTCGGCTATGGTGATGGCGTGGGGCGCCACTTCGTGGATCAGTTTGTTGGCCAGCGTCAGATAGGTGATCGCGTTGGTGTCCTGGCCGCCGTTGTAGTAGTCGCCGTAGCCTCCGAACGCCTGACCCAGGCCGTGGTTGTAATATAGCATCGACGTGACGCCGTCGAACCGGAATCCGTCGAAATGATACTCCTCGAGCCAGTACTTGCAGTTCGAGAGCAGGAAATGCATCACCTCGTCCTTGCCGTAGTCGAAGCAGAGCGAGTCCCATGCCGGATGCTCGCGGCGCGAGTCGCCGTAGAAGTAGAGGTTGTACGAGCCGTCGAGCCGGCCGAGACCTTCGTTCTCGTTCTTGACGGCGTGCGAGTGCACGATATCCATGATCACGGCGATACCCTCGGCATGGGCTGCGTCGATCAGGCGCTTGAGCTGCTCGGGCGTGCCGAAGCGGCTTGAGGCGGCAAAGAAATTCGACACATGGTAGCCGAACGAGCCATAATAGGGATGTTCCTGTATGGCCATGATCTGTATGGCGTTGTAGCCGTCGCGGGCAATTCGCGGCAGCACGTTCTCGCGGAATTCGTCGTATGTCCCGACGCGCTCTCCTTCCTGGGCCATGCCGATGTGGCATTCATAGATAAGCAGCGGACGTGTATCGGGGCGGAAATCCGTCACCTCCCAGTGATAGGCGGCGTCCGGAGCCCATACCTGCGCCGAGAAAATGTGCGTCTTATCGTCCTGCACCACGCGCGTGGCATAGGCGGGAATACGCTCGCCCTGGCCCCCGGGCCACTTGACAAGCATCTTGAACAACTGGCCGTGGCGCAACTCGTCAGCGGCGAAATGCCCCTCCCATACACCGCCGCCGATGGGGCTGAGCGAGTACTTTTCTTCGGGTCTCCATTCCGAAAAGTCGCCCACCAGTGTTATGGATGTGGCATTGGGAGCCCATTCACGGAATATCCAGCTTCCGTCGGCCTCGCGGTGCAGTCCGAAGTATTTATGTGCGTTGGCGAAGTCGCTCAGACTTCCGGCTTCGCTGGTAAGGCGCTTTTCGACAGTCAGAGCCTCATCGTGACGCCCCTTGATGGCTGCGGCATAAGGCTCGAGCCAGGGATCGTTCTTTATGATCGGTAATACTTTCGGACGGCGCGGCGCGCGCTGGCGCTGCCCGTCGCCGGTAGTTTTCTTAGCCATATTCCTGGATATTGGTTAGTCTGTAATCAGAACACAAACTTAACGAAAAAAATCGACAGAATCACGACTTTAACGTTTTTTTCAATTCCGCGGTCCGCAGCTGTTGCGTCACCGTACATTTTTCTGATGAAAGATAGCGGATTTTATACTATCTTTGCAGTGCCGGCACATACCTGCCGTACAGAATGTAATATTCACACATATAATCTGATTATCGACATGACACACCGCCTTATGAAAAAATATCCGGTTTTGCTGCTGCTTTCCTTGGCCGCACTGGCTTTCAGCGGCTGCAACGACGATGACACCGCCATCGACACAAAACTTATACGCGGCCGATGGGAAAATGTGACCGAAAGCAGCCCCGAATACAAATGCATCTATGATTTCAAGACCCCGAGCGAAAACACATGGTCATGGGGCGAGCTCACGACATACTATCTGACTGTGTCTGGCAACGCGGTCATGGACAAGGTGTACGACTGGCACGTCTCCGACCCCGACAATTCCGACCCTGTGTATCTTGACATTACACTGAAAGGCATGCTCAACGGCGACAATGCGTGGGAAAACACCGAATACTATATCGTCGAAAGACTTTCGGCTACCGAGATGGTCCTTCGCAAGAACGAGACGGGCGACCAGGGCACACGCATAAGATTCATCCGCCGCAACGACCTGCCCGCCCAGTGATTCAGCCTGCGCGGAGATTTTTCGCTTGCGGGAATGTGGGGATTTTGCTAAATTTGCAGTTCAAAGCTACAGAGATGAACGTCAAGGAATCAATGCAAGATATACTCGAGGCTGAAAGCCGCGCCATCATGTCGATCCCGGTCACCGACGGATACGAACGTGCCGTGGAACTGATCGTGGAGCGCGTGCACCGTCTCGGAGGCAAACTCATAACCTCGGGCATGGGCAAGGCAGGCCAGATAGCCATGAACATCGCCACCACATTCTCGTCGACCGGCACTCCGGCTGTGAATCTCCACCCGGCTGAGGCGCAGCACGGCGATCTGGGCGTGCTGCAGCCGCATGACGTGATGCTGCTTATCTCCAATTCAGGCAAGACCAGCGAGATCGTAGAGCTGGTGAACCTGGCCCGCGGACTTTACAGCGACGTGCCGCTGATAGTGATCACCGGTGCGCCGGACAGCCCGCTCGCGGCTATGGCCGACGTGGCTCTGATCACCGGGCCTGCTCCGGAAGTATGCCCGCTGGGCCTGACGCCCACCACCTCGACGACGATGATGACCGTCATCGGCGACGTGCTGGTTGTGAACGTAATGAAAGCGATAGGCTTCAGCCGCGCGGACTATGCCCGGCGCCACCACGGCGGCTACCTGGGCAGCGCGGCACGGGGCGAACGTTTCAACCCCGAAAAGCAATAGCCATGAACAGGATAATCTGCATTGGCGAGTGTGCCCTGGACATAGCGTTCGAAGGCGGCCAGCCGATCGGCTCGATGCCCGGCGGCCGCATAGCCATGGCCGCGGCGCGCATGGCACGCACCGGCCTTCCGGTGACCATGGCGTCGGAAGCATCCGCCGACCCCATCGGCGACATGCTGGTGAAGCATCTCAAGGACTCGGGGGTGGACTGCTCGTCGGTCGACCGCTTCGGTCAGGGTCATTCACCCCTGACTGTATTCACGCCCGGCGACGCACCCGACATCTACCGGGCCACGCGCTACGAGGCCTACGGCGACGGCGGCTTCGACATAGTGTGGCCGCGCGTCGATGACCGCACGATCGTGGTATTCGGCGGCTATTATGCCCTTGACGCCCGCATGCGCGAACGTCTGCTGCCATTTCTGCGCAACTGCAGCGAGCGCAAAGCCATCATGATCTACGTGCCGGGGTTCCGCGCCGACCGCTGCGGACGGATGACCCGCGTGATGCCGGCCATTCTCGAGAACCTCGAACTGGCCGACATGGTGGTGGCCCGCAACGAGGATCTCGAACTGATATTCGGAGCCTCGAACAGCGGAAAATGCTACCGCGACCACATCGACTTCTACTGCCGCTCGATGGTCAACGTCGACGCGGCCTGCCACACACTGAGCTACTACAGCGGCCGCGACATGACCCAGACGCCTCTGCCGGCCAGGGTGTGCGGCTCGCTGCTGTGGAACGCGGGAATCATCGCCGGGGTGACCGGCGCGATCTTCGCCCGCGACCTTTACGCCGCCGATCTCGACGGCGCTTCCGAAGAAATCCGCACAGCCATACTGCGTACGGCAGCCGACGAAGCCATTGCCGCCGCCGACTCCCTGCAGTATGACTGGCAAAAGAAAATATAACTACCAACCAAGCAAAATCAAAGAGTCCGCAATATGTCAACAGGATTAAAGAACAGTCTGCCCAACCCGTTCAATGCCGCCGTCGACGGCGATGTGCGCGTAGCCATCGTGACGGCCGAGTGGAACGGTCACATAACCGGCGCACTCACCGAAGGGTGCGTCGCCACCCTTCATGAACATGGAGTCGAAGACGACATGATCGACCGCTACAGCGTGCCCGGCGCCGTCGAACTAACTTTTGCCGCATCATCACTGATCGAGACAGGAGCCTACGACGTAGTGATAGTATTCGGCTGCGTGATCCGCGGCGGAACGCCCCACTTCGACTACGTGTGCCAAAGCGTGACACAAGGTATCACGTCGCTGAATACGGACTGCGACATTCCGGTAATATTCGGAGTGCTCACCGTGGACTGTGAGCAGGACGCCCTGGACCGTGCCGGAGGCCGCCTGGGCAACAAAGGCTCCGAAGCGGCTGAAGCGGCCCTGAAGATGCACGCATTCGCACAGCAAGTCAAAGACATATGAAATATCTCCTCTTCCTTCTGATCGCCATTACGGCCATGTCGTGCAGTGCTCCGGCATCCGAGGACCCGGTGGAAAAAGCTGCCGCGGCGCTGGCTTCGGGCGACGAAAAATCGTGCCAGAAGGCCTGCGACGCACTGCTGTCCGACACCGCGGCGTTCAACAGCCTGTCGGCCATGCAGCTCTGCCGCCTGGCCGAGCTGTTCGTGCTGCTGCCCGGCGAACCCGACGCCAACGACGGGGCCGCCGTGCGCTGCCTCAACCGTGCCCGCGCCCTCGACACCGACTCCGTCGACAACTATCTGAGTTCATGCTCGACCGACGGAGCCGCCCATCTGATGACGCTCGACTTTGTCGGAGCATATCTCGAGATGCCACGCGACTCGCTCGTAGGCGCCGAAGATAATCCGGCAGCCTACGGCTGTCAGACAGACTCGTCCCACGAACATCACACCGAACCACAGCCATGACCGACGACTGGCGCGACAGACTGGCCGGGCTGCGTGCCGATCTTCCAGGAGCGGACATCCCGGAAGAAGAACCGGCGGCCGCACCCTCTCCTCCGGAACAGAAAGGCCGGCTCGACATCACTGTCGAACGCAAAGGCCGCGGCGGAAAGACAGCCACAATCGTATCCGGCTTCACAATCGGCGATGACGAGACCGACCGCATGGCATCCCGGCTGAAGAAAGTCCTCGGAGCAGGCGGTTCGTGCCGCGGAGGTGAAATCCTCATCCAGGGCGAACGCGCACAGGCCGTAAGCAGAGCCCTGACCGAGATGGGCTTCAAATGCCGCATTATCTGACACTCATATCCAATCAAATATATAAGTTCAAGATGTTATCTATTCCAGAAGCGATCGAACAACGCATTTCCACACGCACATTCACTGACCGACAGCCTCCCGAAGGGCTGATCGAGGAACTGTGCGCCGGCATGACGACCCTGACAGTACTCGAACCGGGCGCCATCGGCCAGGGACGTATCGGATCATACGGCATCATAAAAGGCAAACCGCGCTACGTGGCTGTGGCGGCCGAAGATATGCTCAAGGCAGGCATCGAGGGCGAACGCCTGGTCATCGAACTCACACGGCGGGGACTGGCCACCTGCTGGATCGGCGGCACTTTCAACCGCACGCTCGCCGGACGGACCGCCGGACGCGCCATCGCGGCCGTCATAGCCGCAGGCTACGCAGCTCCGCGCGCCAGCCTCGTCGAGAAAGTGATGCGCACGGCCGTGCATGCACGGCGTCGCCGCCCGATGACAGATATCATCATAGCCGGTGTCGAGCCACCGTTCCTGATCGAAGCGCTCGAAGCCCTGCGACAGGCCCCCAGCGCCTGCAACCGACAGCCATGGCGGCTGGCCTTCAATCCGTCGGGGACAATCGATGTGTACGGCGACCCCAAAGACTCACTGATGACACTCGACTGCGGAATAGCCCTGAGTCACTTCCTTATGCTCCGGCCGGACTACACGCTTGGCCCCAACCATAATCCCCACCCCGAACTGACTCCCATAGCAACCCTGACACCTACAGAATAATGCCGACATTCGACATCCACTATCTCGGCTGCGGCTCAGCCACCCCGACGGCGTATCACATGCCGTCGTGCCAGGTCATGGACTTCCGCGGCCAGCTCATGATGATCGACTGCGGCGAAGGCGCACAGCTTCAGTTCAAGAAAATGCGCCTGAAGCTCAACCGTCTCAAACACATATTCATATCGCATCTTCACGGCGACCATTTCCTGGGACTGCCGGGACTACTGTCGACGATGGCCCTGCACGACATCGGAGGCACGATCACGGTCCATACCTTCGCCGAAGGAGCCGAAGTCCTTGACCGGATACTCGGCGTGTTCTGCCGCGAGCGTCCATATGACCTCGAATACGACATACTCGAACCGCGCCGCGCCACAATCATCGACAACAAGTCGCTGACAGTAGAGACATTTCCCCTCGACCACCGCGTACCGGCAGTGGGATTCCTTTTCAGGGAGAAACAAGGTCCGAGGCATATCATCGGCGATATGGCACGATATCACGATATACCCGTCAGCGTACTGAACGACATCAAGGACGGCGCCGACTTCGTGCGCCCCGACGGGCGGGTGATCCCGAACGCCATGCTCACTACCGATCCGTCGCCTGCACGCAGCTACGCCTACTGCAGCGACACGGCCTACAAGCCCGAGATAGCCGAATGGATCAGCGGCACGGACACGCTGTACCATGAATCGACCTACTGCGACGACTGCCTGGCCAAAGCGGCAGCACGCGGCCACTCCACCGCTTCACAGGCCGGACGTATAGCGGCCGCAGCGGGAGCGAAACGACTCGTGCTGGGTCATTATTCAAAAGTATACCACGACATAGAACAGTTTGCCCACGAAGCCGCCTCGACCTTCGGAGGCGAGATCACAGCGGCTTACGAAGGGCTCACCCTACACCTCTGAACAAGCATACATCACAATGGTCACACCCGACGACATATATTACATGAAGATGGCCCTGGGCGAGGCACGCCGGGCCATGGCCGACGGCGAAATCCCGGTCGGAGCCGTGATCGTGGCCAACGGACGCATAGTGGGCCGCGGACACAACCTGACGGAAACGCTGCGCGACGTCACCGCCCACGCCGAAATGCAGGCCATCACGGCGGCGGCCAACGAGCGCGGCGGCAAATACCTTGATGACGCCACGCTGTACGTGACCCTGGAGCCATGTCTGATGTGTGCGGGCGCGATAGGCTGGAGCCAGCTGCGCCGCATAGTGATCGGCGCCCGCGACGAACGGCGGGGCTACAGCTCGCTGACATCAGCATCGCCTTTTCATCCGCGGGCCGAGATAGAATGGGGCGTCCTGGCCGAGGAATGCGCCGCCCTGATTGTTGACTTTTTCAAAAAACGACGCTGATGCATTACTTCCTCATAGCCGGCGAAGCCTCGGGCGACCTGCACGCATCGCAACTGATTCAGCAGCTGGCCGCGGGTGACCCGCATGCAAAGTTCACCTTCCTTGGGGGCGACCTGATGGCTGAAGCCGCCGAACACGCGCCCTTGATACACTACCGCGAGATGGCCTACATGGGATTCAGCGAGGTGCTGCGCAATCTGGGAAAGGTCCGCGCCAATCTTGCCGCCGCACGGCGCGCGGTAACCGAATCGCGGCCCGACGCTCTTATCCTGATCGACTATCCGAGCTTCAACCTCAAGGTCGCCGAGACGGCAGCAAAGGCGGACATACCCGTCTACTACTATATCTCGCCCAAAATATGGGCGTGGAAGCAGTGGCGGGTGAAGGCCATCAAGCGGCTCATGCGCCGCGTGCTGTGCATCCTGCCGTTCGAGCCGGAGTTCTACCGCGCGCACGGCTACGAACGGGCCATCTATACAGGCAATCCGTCGGTGGAGGAAATAGAGAGCGCGCTGGGCGCCGCACCCTCGCGCGAGGAATTCGCCAAGGCTCACGGGCTGCGGACCAACCGCCCGTTCATAGCCCTGCTGCCGGGAAGCCGCCGCGGCGAGATACGTTGTAACCTGCCGGTGATGGACGCCGTGGCGCGCCAGTTTCCGGGATATACCATAGCGGTGGCCGGAGCACCGGCCATTGACGACAGCGTGTATGCCGGACTGACAAAATTCAAGATCGTGCGCAGTGCCACGCATGACCTGCTGGCCCATGCGCAGGCCGCGCTGGTCACATCCGGCACCGCCACCCTCGAAGCGGCCCTGGCCGGAGTGCCGCAGGTGGTCATGTACCGCTCGAACGGCTCAAAGCTGGCCTACAATCTGATGAAAAAGCTATTGAAAGTAAAATTCGTGTCGCTGCCTAATCTGATCGCAGACCGCGGAATCATCCCCGAGATGCTTCTGCACCACTGCACACCCGAGGCCGTGGCCGATCACCTGCGGCAACTCACACCCGACCGCTCGCCGGAGCGGGCCGCGCAACTCGAAGGCTACCGCGAAATGCGCGAGACACTCGGCCCTCCGGGAGCATCCGCACGGGCGGCAGCCATAATCATAAACGATCTGAACAATGAAAAATAAATATCCTCAACTTCCTCCGCAACGCCCGCTCCGGGTTCTGTTCGTGTGTCTGGGCAACATATGCCGGTCGCCGGCCGCCGAAGGAATCATGCGTGCCATCGTCGAACGCGAAGGCACGGAAGACCAGTGGGTAATCGACTCGGCCGGGATAGGCGGGTGGCACGCCGGACAGCTGCCCGACAACCGCATGCGCATCCACGCCAGACGCCGGGGACTCGAACTGACACACCGCGCGCGCCAGGTGCGAACGTCGGACTTCGAAGATTTCGACCTGATCATCGGTATGGACTCGGGCAACATATCAGACCTGCGTGAGCTGGCGCCGACCACCGAGGCCATGAACAAGATCCATGCAATGAGCGAGTGGATGGGCAACATAGCCACACGCCATGACCACGTGCCAGACCCTTACTACGAGGGAGCCGAAGGCTTCGAACTGGTGCTCGACCTGCTGACCGACGCCCTCGAAAACCTGTACGCGCAGGCACAGAAAAATCAATGAAACAACTTTAATTTAATGAAATGAGCGAAATATTGAGCCAATATCATCTGCTGGGGCTCGTCATAGGCCTCGGCACCTTCCTGGTAATCGGAATATTTCACCCGGTCGTAGTAAAATGCGAATACTATTTCGGCACCCGCTGCTGGTGGTGGTTCGCCGTACTGGGGACAGCAATGTGCGCCCTGTCGGTAATCATCGACGATGTGATGTGGTCGACGCTGGCCGGGGTGGTTGGTTTCTCGTCGTTCTGGACGATAATGGAAATCTTCGAACAGCGCCAGCGTGTAATCAAAGGATGGTTCCCTATGAATCCGCGCCGCGCCTCCGAATACCCCCGGAAGCAAGGCTGAGGTCATCCGCAGCCCATTTTTCATATAAACAGAAAACGAGACAAGCGCATCGGCCGGCGATGCGCTTGTCTCGTTTTGAGGTTCCTAGCAGAATCGAACTGCTGTGCACGGTTTTGCAGACCGTTGCCTAACCACTCGGCCAAGGAACCCTTGGTTAGCGACTGCAAAGGTACGCAAAGGTTTCGAATCCGACAAATTTTTGGAGATTTTTTTGTCAATATCGACAAAATATTGATAAAAAAACAGACCTGAGTTTGAAATTCGGGATATTTACACTAATTTTGGCATCCGTTTTTCGGACAACATGAAAAATACACGTAAGCAATTATGAACTACCTTAAAAAAAGTGCGATACTCCTTGCAGCCGTCCTGAGTCTCGGCGGCACCGCACAGGCCGAAGCCCCGGCCGGATACTACACCGGGTGCGAGGGCAAAAGCGGCCAGACACTGCTGTCGGCCCTGCACTCCGTAGTAGGCAATCCCAAGGTGCTCAGCTACAGCGGTCTGTGGACACTGTACAAGACATCTGACACGCGCGACAACGGATATATATGGGACATGTACTCGACGAGCCAGTACACATATAAAAATGATCAGTGCGGCTCGTACAGCGGAGTGGGCAGCTGCTACAACCGCGAGCATTCGTTTCCCAAAAGCTGGTTCAACGACCAGTCGCCCATGGTGTCGGACGCCTATCATATCTACCCGACAGACGGCGCCGTCAACGGGCAGCGCAGCAACTATCCCTTCGGCGAATGCTCCGGCGGCACGAGCCTGCGCGCAAACGGCAGCGTGAAACCGCTGGGCCGACTCGGCACATCCACTTTCCCGGGATATTCGGGCAAAGTATTTGAACCGGACGACGAATACAAGGGCGACTTCGCCCGCTCATACTTCTATATGGCGGCCGCCTACTATTCGAGAATCAGCTCATGGAGCAGTCCCATGCTTGCCGGCAACAGCTATCCGGCTTTCTCGTCGTGGGCGATCAACCTCCTGCTCAAGTGGCACAGACAGGACCCGGTGAGCGACAAGGAAATCAAGCGCAACGACGCCGTGGCCCGCAACCAGTCGAACCGCAATCCGTTCATCGACCATCCTGAACTGGCCGAATACATCTGGGGCGACAAAGTCGGCTCGGGCTGGACACCCGGAGGCGTAGCGCAACCGCAGCTCAACCAGCCGGTGGACGGCTCGACCGTGGATCTGGGCACCACCGTGGCGGGGTATCCGCGCACGGCAACGGTAAGCGTGCGCGGCGAGGCACTTGAAGGCAATGTCACGCTGAGCACAGACAACCCGACATTCAGCGTAGCGCCCGCTACAGTCACCAAGGCCGCAGCCGAAAGCGGCACATCGGTCACCGTGACCTACAATCCGACAACAGCGGGAAGCCACACCGCCACGCTGACAGTGCGCTGCGGCGACCTCACGTCGCGCGTCAGCCTGCGCGGGTCGGCCATCAGCTCGCTGCCCGCGGGCCCCGTCACCACGTACGACGACTGCTCGTTCGTGGCCACATGGAGCAACGTGGGCGATGCCGACGCCAACGGGCAGTACACACTGACCGTGTGCCGCGACGGCGAAGCGCTCGACGGCTACCCGATGTCGGTGGATGCGGCCGATGAAGAATTTCTGGTAGAAGACCTGCTGCCGCTGACCGAATACACCTACACGATCAGCTCGCAGCGCCTGCGTTCGGACGAAGTGACTGTAACGACCCTGGCACCACAGCCACGCGTCACATTCCTGTTCGACGGCGAGCTTTACTTCACCGCCGAGCCGGGAGAACCGTCCGAAGCAGCCGAACTGCTCGTATTCATCGAGAACATAGAGCAGGCACTGAAAGTAGAGGTAGCCGAACCGTTCGAACTCTCGACCGACAAGTCGGCATGGAGCCGCACGATCAGCCTCGATCCGGAGGAAGACCGCCTGTACCTGCGCCTGAATTCGGCAAACGCGGGCCGGTTCCACACCTCGATCGTGGCCACCGCGGGCGACTACCGCAACGATGACGCCGAAGCCGAAGGCACCGTGGCTGCCGCCCTGGCATTCCACGAAGATTTCGAGCCGGTAGACAAGAACGTATCGTCGTACAATCCGCCGACCTATCAGGGCACCGCATGCCTGTGGAACATGAGCGACGCCGGAATATGGCCCGCCGACAAGGCATACCAGGGCGACCAGGCCGTGCGCATGGGCCGCACAGCCGCATCCGTGATCACCGCCATAGAGGATCACCGCGGCGGCATAGGCACAGTGAGCATCTGGACCGCCATATACAACAATGACGGCAACTCGGCCTACGAACTCGAATACTCGACCGACGGAGGCGAGACCTGGCAGAGCGCCGGCACCGGAAACGTAACATCATCGACCTATACCGAACAGACATTCACCATAAACGTGGCAGAGGACGCACGCCTGCGTGTGCGGCAGACCTCGGGCAAACGCTTCATGCTCGACGAGATCAGCGCCACACGGTACTCGAACCTCGTGCCAGACGCAGTGGCGGACTATCATCGCTGGGACGCTTTCAGCCGCGACGGAAAGCTCGTGGTGGAAGCTGCCGAAGCTGTCGCAGCCACCGTCTACAGCCTGGACGGGACGACAGTGTTCGCCGCCAGGATCCCGGCCGGCGAGACAGTGCTGGACCTGGCGCCCGGCCTCTATGTAGTGTCGGTCGATGACTTCGCGCGCCGCGTGCTGGTCAAATGACCTGAACCCGGCAAAAAAAGAAATTTCAGATCACATAAGTGAATCATAGGTAGGAACGCGGCCGCTCGTGAGAGTAGCCGCGTTTATTTTCCGCGGGGATGGGCCACTGATACGCGCGTAAAAATCGACTCACGCAACCGTCCACAAAATTAAATGCGGGCGCGCTGCGCGATAATCGCATTAAATTTGCTACCTTTGCAGCGTAATTAAGAAAGCGAAAATCGACAGATATGGAGAATCAGTTTGAAATGGTGGCCAAGACATTTGCCGGACTTGAAGGCGTGCTGGCCGAGGAACTCCGGGCACTCGGAGCCGTCAATGTGTTGCCCGGCAGGCGCATGGTGTCGTTCGAAGGCGACCTCGCCACGCTATACAAGGCGAATCTATCATGTCGCACGGCATTGCGCATCCTCAAGCCGTTCTATAAATTCAAGGCCCGCGATCCGGAGCGTCTGTACGAGATGGTGAAGGAATTCGACTGGGGTTCGATGCTGTCGATCGACAAGACATTCGCCATCGACACGGTGGCCAACAGCGACGAGTTCAGCCATTCGCGGTTTGTGACATATAAGGTCAAGGATGCGATAGTAGACTGGTTCAAGGACCGCTACGGCGAGGACAAGCGGCCCGGCGTGCGGCTGACGGACGCCGACGTAATGATCAATGTCCATATCAACGGCACTGACGTGACCCTGTCGCTCGACTCATCGGGCGAGTCGCTGCACAAGCGCGGCTACCGCGTGGCACAGACCGAAGCGCCGATCAACGAAGTGCTGGCCGCAGGCATAATCCTCATGAGCGGCTGGCGCGGCGACTGCCCGCTGGTGGATCCGATGTGCGGTTCGGGCACATTCCTGATCGAAGCCGCCCTGATAGCGGCCAACATCAATCCGGGCATCTACCGCCGCGGATTCGCCTTCGAACGCTGGAAGGACTTCGACGCCGACCTGTTCGACCGCCTCTACAACGACGACAGCGGGGAGCGCGAGGTGAAATTCAAGATATACGGGGCCGACATATCGCCCAAAGCCGTAAAGATCGCCACCGAGAATATCAAAAGCGCGGGCGTGGGCAAGTACATCGACCTGCAGTGCCGCGCCATATCCACATGGACCGAGGCTCCGCAGCCGGCCGGCGTGCTGGTGACCAACCCACCCTACGGCGAGCGCATCAGCGCCCCTGACATGGACGCACTGTACCAGACCATCGGCTCCAAGCTGAAGCATGTGTTCACGGGCTACCACGCCTGGATCATCGGCTACCGCGACGAATTCTTCGCGCGCATCGGCCTGGCCCCCAGCCAGAAGATACCGCTCTACAACGGCGCGCTCGAATGCTCGCTCCGCGAATATGTCATCTTCGAGGGCGACCGCAAGGGCTTCGTCCGCGCAGGCGGCAAGATCGGCCACGGTCCGGCTGAACGCCCGGCCTCGGACCGCCGCACCGACCGCCGCACCAGCGCCCTCGACCCCGGCTCCACCATGAAGGTCGAAGAGCTGATGAGCGA
>OLSQ01001898.1_pt1 | contig 16128 bp, 17 predicted proteins | sample 1672561 | NCBI WGS metagenome assembly OLSQ01 (sample SAMEA3136699, study PRJEB25190) | human gut metagenome | biome: human gut; feature: human-associated habitat; material: faeces | place: Austria | collected 2013 | reverse complement strand
ATTTATATTTAACTGTTAATAACCTTCATTTTTTCTCTTTGTTATATTTCTACAGCTCTTTAGAACATTTCAACTTCCGGCTACAGCAGCCACTTGCGTAATAGGAAATATTCCATATTTTTCGTGAGCATTCCACTCTTCAATTGATAAAACTTCAACTTTTTCAATCAGTTTATTTCCTGTTCCAATATTATCTTGTAATTTAAACGGCAGTTTCTGTTTCATTTTATTGCGAAGTCGCTTTCTGGTAACAATATCCCCTTTTGGATATTCCAGGACGTATATGTACTCAATTGGTTTTTTCTTTCCTGTCAGATATAAATAATGCAAAGAATCATAAAATTTCTGAACCACCTTGTTCAGCATTTTATCCTCTTCCGGCTTAAATGCTGCTGGATTCTCTGCATTGTTTATATTTGCATTTTTATATTCAATTAAATAAAACGATTCGTTATCTTCTACTAGAAAATCACAATCCTTTAATTGTACGCCTGCTTTATGATATACCTCATGAATTTGATCTGTAGCCCATATCGCTTTAGAGCAGTCTATTTGATAAACACCATTTTCTTCTACAAATTTTTCACCCATATCAACACCCTCATTGGTCGTAGACTTCGTCTAATAGTTTACTATCTGCTATAATAATATGGTTCTCTTTCAAATCTTCCAGTTTATATGCAGAATGACTGTAAATTTCATTATCTTTCTTATTATTCTCCGGGCACAAATTGTCCAATTCTTCTGGTATTTTAGAAGAAGCTTTATACAAATTATAGAAAATAACTTGTTCCTTATTTTCTCTTCGAATTTCAAGATATTTTGCAAAATTATAGCTATATGTAGCCAGAAAAATCTGTACTCCATTTTTCTGCAGTTCCAGCAAAATCTCAGCAACCAGCGGATAAAGTTCTGGGTTCAAATTAGCTTCTGGTTCATCCCATAATAAAATAGAATCTTTTTCCAATAAACCATTTCTGACCAGTTTCCATAGAAGTCCCAGTTTTCGTAATCCCTCAGCTTCCAGTGAAAATTCAGTTTTTCTTCCATCTTTTTTCAACACATAAAAAATATCATTTTCAAATACAATGGTTCCATCAATTACATCGCTGATTTTATCTAAAATTGGTATCATGTTATCCGGAATTTTTCTGGTTTCCGGTAAAGAAGCATTTACAATAATATCAACCTGAGTGCCATCAAATGGCATATTAAATTTTTCGTTTAATGCCAAAAAACTTCTGGAATGAGAAAGCATTTCTGTTGTAGGAATCATAACAGACTGCATATTTAATCCCAGCCATTGATCATAATTAGATATTCCATTATGAGATAAACTGTGTTCAAATTTGTGTGTACCATCTGTTACTTTATAATAACAGCAATCCTCTTTGGAATCATAATTCATTAATGCAGTATTATCATCAATATTGCTTGAAAAATAATGCAGTAAATCTTTGGTTTCCCCTGTATTAATGTTGGTATTAGACCACTGAGTTGCAGCATAGATCATTTTTAACAAACTTGTTTTTCCAACACCATTTTCCCCGATAATAACATTAATTCCGTCTCCAAATTCAAGGTGAAATCCATTCGAAAGTTTACCGTCCTCATTCATTTTTCTTGTTTTGCAAGCGTCATTTTTTATGCGCCATTGTCTTTGGAAAATTAATACATTTAGAATCTCTATAGTTTTTATTGCCATATGACGGTCTCCCTTCTTTAACTGCTATACCAATCTTATTGTTATACTGAATACTTGAAACATAATTTGTATATATCTTCTTGACTCCTTCTGCAATCATCTCTTCATCCATACCAAGCCTAACCTTCCCCTCTACTCAATTCATCTTTCTCCATTTCGGCCGATACTGCTGTCACAGAACTGATATTGGCAATATGACCTTCGGGCTGTCTGCGCATGGACGAGATTGATTAGATGCTCAGACCCTTGCAACCAATCCTTAGTACCTTCTTTTGAATGTTGTAAATGATATATGAATTATATTTCCTATAATTCGTATAAAATAAATACTAAAGCATTGACTCAATGAAAGAAGTATATGGGCTAGATCCATCACAATCCAAGAAGTAAATGAGATAGTTCGCACCACTCTGTACTGGCTGCTCTGCTGCACTGTATTATTCAACTTTTTATGTAACTGTCCTAAATCGGCAAATATTTGGAAATCATTTCTTATTATAGCGTAATTTTCCCAAGCTACAGATCTTAAAATATGTTGTCTTTGAGAATATTGTTCAGCAGATGTTCTCACTAAAAAGTATACATCAAATTTTGCTTTTGTTTTTAGGCGTCTTTGGGTTAAATATTTTGAATCAGCATCAATTGTATCAATAAAGGTATTCCCTTTATCTATTATTGTCTTATCATAAGGATCATTATTTCCAATGCAATTAAGTAGATATGTTTCTAATGCACCATTTTCATTGAATGGAATAAACAGTAGAAGCAAGTCGAAATTTGGGGAACCATCTATCAATTCCCTTATCGCAATTTCTATATAACAAAATAAATATTTTTACAAATTATCAATAATGTTCTGAATAAATTTCTCTGATACTTTCTTGTCATATTTTTTTATAATAATATCAAAAACTTTTTCCAGTATCTTTTTTTGTTCATTTGATATATGTTCATTAATATTTAACACTGTATATTTCGTTATACGTTGCTTTTGATTAACAATCTGAAAAAGTTTATTCATATATCCTATTTCAGATATCTCTTCACTCTCATTTTTATTAATGAAGTCACATTCTCTATAATTGTTACTTTCTATCTTTTTTATGTTTACTTTATCACTATCAATCTCATTTACCACTGTATTTTTTTCAGCTGTTAAGTTGCGTGCATATGACAATTTTTTTATGTATTTAATCTTCTTCTCAGACCATTCTTTAAAAGCTTCTGAAAGATCATAATGTGCTTCATTTGGCTCAAAATAATCTCTTCTTGCATTAACAATCATTTCTGGGTCCAATACATAAAGTTCCCCTATCAGCCATCCATTGAATCTCTCCTCTTTAAACCAATCATTACACGTTACTTTATCTCCTACTAACATATTTCCCTGTCGGATGCGTATTCCCTTTATCTGATTATCTAAAATTGTACCATAAAATTCTATTATCCCAGACCACAAAATAGCCGTTAATTTATCATCTCTATAAAAAGGAATTATTTCTATGTCAGATATATTATCTTTGCATCTTCTTACACGGTCGCATAAAAATGTATTTTTGTACGGTTTATACAACTGTTTACCATTAAGATTAATCATATATTCCGGAATATGATATCCTAAAAGTCTACTCTTTTCTCTAATCATTTCTGCCCACACAAATTGCGGGTCATAAGGTAATGGAACATGTTGAATGAGATAATTTTCTACCATCCGAATATCCAATAATTTTTCTTTTGTTGAAACTCCATCCATCGTTACTTTGAAATAATGACTATTCTCATTTTCTTGTTCTGACAAAGTAGTTATTACTTTTTCCATTACATCGTGAATACTAATTACATTTTTATCTTCACTTAATAAAAGTTTTTCTAACAATTTTGTATCAAAACAAACTATTGTTTTTGTTTTCTCACCCTGATACGAAGTTGTAAATTTCAATTCTTCACAATATCCCAAGCCAGCAAGTCTTCCAATACCTCGAAATCCTCTTGTCTTCCTTTTATCCTTTTGAGAATTTCCAATATCAATTAACACCTGTATTGCTTTTTTTTGAGGTATTCCTTTTCCGTTATCTTTTATAGAAATCACTCTCGCCCAGTCATCTACTTCCACATTTATTTCATACTCACAATTAATATCATCCATATCTTCTTGGGCACTATCAATTGAATCAACTGCATTTTGAATATATTCTCTATATAAATCTAACGGATTAGAATACATTCCATTAGTCAACGATTCAAGTGTATATTTGCCAATTATAATTTCTTTTTCCATTTATGTTTATAAATCAAAGATAGAAAGCTGCTCATAAACCTCTTGCAATTGCGCTTCAACTTGCTGAATAATCCATTCTATCCCTACTTGGTTATCTGTAGCGTTTTCTATTACAGCAGTTCTAAAATTTACAAAAAATTTAAGAAGCTTTTTCCTTGCATTCTCCTCATCTATATTATATATATCTTTTTAAAAAGTATTTCGTGTCTCTTCCTGCGCCGCAGCCGAAATCAAGGATATATGCTCCCGGATCAAGTTTTTCCAGGAATCTGTCCTGCATTTCTGTAAACTCTACAGAAACAGTCCCAGATGCAAAGGACTGTGCATTTTCATTATAGTAGTTTAAGGTCTTATCCATCATATTTATCCAATTTTCAAATGCCCGTAAGACACCCGTTTTCCTTTGTTTTATCTTTAGAATTGCATTATTATTTCTCACGTTCTGAGTCACTTGATAAAGTTGACTACTTTACGTCATATTATACTCTTTTTCGACATAAACAGCAATCATTTCTGTCTGATATTGCACGATATTATATGCCACATTTATAACGAAACATATCTATAAAAATATCCTTGATATCTATCTGTTGATGCTAATTTCCGATGGCAATACAAAGACTTTGTTGTTTTTCTCCTTTTTGCAAAAAATAAGTCAGTAGAAATTGTCCCTAACTGACTGTTAAAAATTATTCTATATAATCAGATATCTGAATCTGTAATAATTCTCTCGACACTATTGAAAAACAGCCCCACAACTGAAATTTTCTCCAATTGTAGGGCTGTTTTAATCATGTAGCTCTTACCGATATATATTTTTATGCTTTCAGATATTGTTTTAAACACAATCTAACTCTGCCGGTCGTGTCTATGTATTGACCCTATTCTGCAATTCGTTATGCTTCCGCATCCATCTCCGCCTTAATCTCATCCTCGCAGTCTGCCATTGCCTGCAGTGTCATAGTGAGCAGCTTCTGCAGTTCCCAGCCAAGTTGTTCGGCTCCTCGCTCGATGACTTCTCTGGAGCATCCTGCTGCGAAGCCCTTGCTTTTGTATTTCTTCTTGAGGGATTTGAGTTCCATGTCTTTTGTGCTTTTGGATGGTCTCATAAGTGCTGCTGCCCAGATAAGTCCTGTAAGTTCGTCCGCCGCAAAGAGTACTTTTTCCATTTCGTGTTCCGGTGCTACATCAATGGTTGCGCCACATCCTACTGTGATGCCGTAGCCGTGGGATACAACTGAATGGATTACGTCTTCGCCTACGCCTGCTTCGCGGAGCATTTCCGGAGCTTTCAGACAGTGTTCTTCCGAATATAACTCAAAGTCAATGTCATGGAGGAGCCCTACAATTCCCCAGTATTCTGCATCTTCGCCATAACCCAGCTCATTGGCGTACCATTTCATTACTGCTTCTACAGTCAGGGCATGCTGAATGTGGAATGGATCCTTGTTGTATTTTTTTAATAATGTAAATGCCTCGTCTCGTGTTATTGTCTTCATTTGTCACTCCTCATATCTGAATTGTCAGGTGGATAAAATCGTCTGCTTTACTGCTTGTTTATAACTGAATAACTGCTCTGCAGTTTATCTGTCGATCTGAATCTGGCATACTTCCATTGCTTTCAGTGCATTCTCATGGCTTTCCGGTGTTACGCCTGCGCAGCATTTAGCGTCTACGATGATCGGAACTTCCGGGAGAGATGCTTTTGTCAGAAGTGCATTGGAAATAACACAGATGTCTGTGCATAAACCTACGAATGTGATACTTTCAATTTCATTATCCTCATTCATTGCCACCAGTTCTCCTGCAAGGTCTGTGGAACCAAAGGTTTCTTTGTCAATGGGTTCTGTTTTTCTGAGTGCATCTAATTCGCTTCTGATCTGCCATCCTTCAGTGTCACGGATACAGTGCGGTACAGGAAGCTTCTTTCCTTCCTGGGTGTCGAGATAGTAAGTCTCATGGGTGTCTCTGGTAAAAAGAACAACTCCATCAAAGTTTTTGATTTTCTCTTTTACACCAGGTACAATGGCAACTGCCTCTTTTGTTCCAAGAGCTCCGTCGATGAAGTCATTCTGCATGTCTACAACTACTAATACCTTCTGCATATTTCCTTCCCTTCCGTTCCTTCTGCACATTTTTTCATATGATTCTATAAAATCTCCGGAAATGTGTGCTGTTATTATTTGTTATTACTATACAACGACAAAATATTTTTGTACAGGCAGAAGTGCCTGTTTTACTATAGCAATTCCATAAAGTATCAATCATCTATTTTTCAGTATATTTTTCAAATCTGTACTTCTGTTTAATATCCGGATATTTCTCTCTGTCTACTTCACTCATGAACATATCATAGGGTCTGGCGCAGATTTTGAAAGGTGCGTAGAGCGCCTGGTAAATCATCAGTTTTTCACCGTTTTCTGTGTGATGGGCTACTGCCAGGACTTTATAGAGATATTCGGAAGTATCCGGGGATACCCATTCTCTTTTGAAATGCTGTACAATGTCGCCTGCATGGATATCGTGTTCCGGTGGTTCCGATGTGTTTTCATTTTCTGCACTGTCAGGTTCTTCTGGTTCTGTGTTGAGTTCCATATATTCTTCTTTATCAATGGAAACCGGGATTCCGGAACGGCCATTGATGTGGACGCCGCCATACCAGGTGCCTGTGACCTCACAAATATCGCCTACTTCGTATTCCATGCTACAGTCATTATTTTTCTTTATGATTCTGATCTTTGCCATTTTATCATCTCCTAGCATATAGTTCTTATTTCATACAACCAGAAAAACACTCTAACACGTTAGATTATATTCTCCAGCAAGTTCTTCATTTAAAACAACCACCTCAACACCCCATATTTTTCTGACCTTAAGCAATCTGGCTCTTAATTCTGCCAATGGCCCGGCTAGCCACGTAATATCTTCTGCGTTTTTTACAACCAGAATAAATTTTAATTTTACATCTTTCATATTGCTTACCGATCGAAGATTGTCTCCTATCTCTGACGTATCCTGATATCTGTTCATAATTGCCGCCAGATATATCTGCAAAGATGATATAAACTTCTCAGTTATTGAACCATAATATTCTTCGAATTTCAGTTCTTTTTCCTTCGATTCATATCGATTCGCCACATTTGGACAACTTTTCTTTGCTTCCAGAAACACTATATTATTTCCATTATATTTCAGGATAAACTCCACTGTTGGGATTCCATCTCCAAGTTTTTTATAAATTTCAGATGTTTCAATATGAAATAAATCTTTTTCATCATATTTTCCAAAATTCATTCCTGATTCTGGTATAACGCTCACTTTAATGCCACCCCGATTTCTTCTCGATACAACTGACGGAATGTATCCATAATTGTATTATGTTCCAACAATTCAAATTCCGGAGCTATCTCACATAATACTTTGCTGTTTTCATTTTTATATAAGGAAATGTACTGCAGTTTACTGTCCTGTCTCCGCTTTACTTCAATATATTTAGATAAAAAATAGTCATGTGTAGAAACAAAAATCTGTACACCTTCTGTCTCCAGCATGATCAACAATTCAGCTAGCACCGGAATATATTTCGGATTGATATTTGCTTCTGGCTCGTCCCAAAACAAAACGGATCCCTTCTCCAGTGTCCCGTTTTTTATCAACTGCCATAAAAGAGCAATTTTACGTAATCCTTCTGCTACCAAATTAAATTCTAACTTTGCCTGTGTACCAGGTTTTAAATAAAAACGATCCTCATGCAATGTTACTTTCCCATTACTGATTTTCTGTAAAATATCCAGATATTTTTTCCTTACAGTTGAATCCACTCCTCTGGAAATATCAATTTTGGCAGCCGCAATAATATCCAGATACGTATCATCAAATTCCACATTTCCCATTTTTACTGCAGCATCCAGATTCCAGGCATTTGATAAAATCTCTTTTGCCGGAATAAATACGCTTGTGAGATCAGACATCTGCTTTTCCCATTTCTCTTCTGAATTAATCTCTGCATCCCATTTTCGTGTCTTGGTTGAAAATGTCATTCCTATTTTGGCAGTATCAGATTCCACAGAAACCATGGCTTTATTGCTTCCACTCTTTCCTCTGTTTACCAGACGTCCAATTCCAGACTGATCAGGACGAAATAACATTGTTGTTTTCTGCGAAAAAGACACATCATGTTTAGAAGCCTGACATGCTGCATAGGCTAATTTCATAATATGAGTCTTTCCCACACCATTTTCACCAACTAATACATTTAATCCTTCACAAAAAGGAATCTTTATATCTTCAAATACTGTAAAATTCTCTGCTGCAATCTTTGTTAATGGCATTTCCATCACCTCAATATTTCCATTTTTATAAATCAGTTCATTATATCTGTCGCACGACAATATAATATAAAGTAACTTCTATAATAATTTTATATTATAACACATATAAATATGTCAAACAGCTATTTTCTTTAATATAATATTGTAAAATCTGAAAGCTTGTAAAAGGCTATAATTATCACTTCCAGTTCTTCCATATCTCCGGCTGATATCCTACTGTCGCCTGTTTTCCGTTTCTTACCACAGGGACTTTGATGATGCTCTGGTTTTCGAGAATTTTCTCTGCCTTGTCTTCCTCTGCGATATAAGTGATCAATGCCAGCAGGTCTTTATCCTTGCAGTCAGTATCTATCAGTTTATCATAACCGCCAATTGCCTGGCAGACCGATTGGAATTCTCCTTTACTTAAGCCTTTTTCTTTCATATCTATAAACTGATATTTAATTCCCCGTTCTTTGAAATAGCGTTCTGCTTTCTTGCTGTCAAAGTTTTTCTTTGTTCCGAATATTTGTATATTCATAGTCTAATGCTTTCTCCCATTTTTTTAAGAATTATTGTTCCTGCTATATTTTCTCTTTTCCTGCCTGTTCATTTTTAATTTCCATCCATTTCACAATTTTTTCAAATTCTTACCACATATTTCTCACATTTTCTGGTTATATTATTACCTGTACAGAGCAAAGAGTAATTGCAAATAAAACTTTTTCTTTTTCATACTTTTGCCGGGAATCCATAAGGTTCCCGGCCTCCTTCTTTTATTCCGTTATTTTTTATTCCGTTAGATTTTCTTTTTAATATGGTTATAGATATTCAGTCCTTTTGTCTGTCCGTATTTGGAAATGATAGATCTGTAAATCTGCTGTTTTCTGTTTTTGTCTTCTGCATTTTTCTCCACAGTTGTAGAAACATAGTTTACTACTTCCTTTGGCATGCCTGCTTTGTCGAGAACCAATACCAGTTCCTGCTGTAATTTCTTTGTTCCGGCATTCATGTCAATTATCTTTTGTTTTGGCTTTTTTGTATTCTGATTCTCTGATTGTTTGACAGACTGTTTTTCAGGTTGTTCATCCAACTGTTTTTCTGTTTTCTGACCGGATTGTTCGGTCATCTGTCCGTCTTTTTCTTTACCGGTCTGTTTTTTTACCTGTTTCCTTGTATGCACCTGTTTTCCGGAAATCTTCTCATTTCTGGAGACTTTCACATCTTTTTCTGTTTTCCAGAACTCTATAATATGGTCAAATCCTGTATCTTTGCTGATTACAACAATTTTGCATTCTTCATACTGCCCTGTGCACTCTTTTCCTATCAGATATCCCAGATAAGAGCCCAGATGCATATCTGCTGACTGATTTCCTGTCGGTACTTTATGTGTGATCAGTTTTGACTCTCCGTGATCATTGATAATATCAAGGTCTATTTTTCTGCTGTTGTCTGTATAAAAAAGATGGATAATATCTGTTTCCCGTAATTTTTCGCATCCTTTGAAGCCTTCACTTCCTACATTTTCATAATCAATTAAATAATAAGTTTTGATAATCTTCATCCTCTCTTTATTTGTTAATGTTCACTCCGTTCACAGTAACCTTTATTTTTCTCTGCTGTATAATACTCTGTCATTTTCAGCCGGATAATTCTTTCCTATTTTAACATGCATCTTTCTTCGGCACAACCACATAGTGGCAGCTCTCCTGGTTAGTATTTCCTGGTTGTCTTTCCTGCCTGTTCCAGTCAGACAGAATATTATCATATCCACGAATAGTATTCCCATATTGCCACTATAATAAATTTACATACCTTTTGTGAAAAATGACGGTTTTTTCATCAAATTTGAGTTGATAAATCTTTAACAAATTTCAAAAAAAGGCAAAAATCCTGTTGATTTTAAGCGTTAAATATGTATAATAGTAAAAGAGAAGCGATACCCATTCGCTTTTATGGTAAGGTATCTTAAGCCTGTTTAAACAGGCGCTTTCATTAACGAAGAAAAGAGGTTAAACGTAAGATGGCAAAAATCGATTTAAGCAAGTATGGCATTACCGGAACTACAGAAATTGTCTACAACCCTTCTTATGAAGTATTATTTGAAGAAGAAACCAAACCGGAACTGGAAGGCTTTGAAAAAGGTCAGGTCAGCGAACTTGGTGCAGTTAACGTTATGACAGGTATCTACACAGGACGTTCTCCTAAAGATAAATATATCGTTATGGATGAGAACTCCAAAGATACAGTATGGTGGACAACAGACGAATACAAAAACGATAACCATCCTGCAACTCAGGAAGCATGGAATGCAGTAAAAGAAATCGCTAAAAAAGAGCTCTCCAACAAGAGACTTTTCGTAGTAGATGCATTCTGCGGTGCTAACAAAGATACTCGTATGGCTATCCGTTTCATCGTTGAAGTTGCTTGGCAGGCACATTTCGTAACAAATATGTTCATCCAGCCAACAGCTGAAGAACTTGAAAACTTCGAGCCAGATTTCGTTGTATACAACGCTTCCAAAGCTAAAGTTGAAAACTATAAAGAATTAGGCCTTAACTCTGAAACAGCTGTAATGTTCAACATCACAACTAAAGAGCAGGTTATCGTAAACACATGGTACGGCGGAGAAATGAAGAAAGGTATGTTCTCTATGATGAACTACTTCCTTCCATTGAAAGGCATGGCTTCCATGCACTGCTCTGCAAACACAGATATGAACGGCGAAAACACAGCTATCTTCTTCGGTCTTTCCGGAACAGGTAAAACAACTCTTTCCACAGACCCGAAACGTCTCCTGATCGGTGATGACGAGCATGGCTGGGATGACAACGGCGTATTCAACTTCGAAGGTGGATGCTACGCTAAAGTTATCAACCTTGACAAAGAATCTGAGCCGGACATCTACAATGCAATCAAACGTAACGCTCTTCTTGAGAACGTAACACTTGATGCTGAAGGCAAGATTGATTTCGCAGATAAGAGTGTAACAGAGAATACTCGTGTATCTTATCCGATCAACCACATTGAAAACATCGTTCGCCCGATCTCTTCTGCACCGGCAGCTAAGAACGTAATCTTCCTGTCTGCAGACGCTTTCGGAGTACTTCCTCCAGTATCTATCCTGACAGAAGCTCAGACTCAGTACTATTTCCTGTCTGGATTCACAGCTAAACTTGCTGGTACAGAGCGTGGAATCACAGAGCCTACACCTACATTCTCTGCTTGCTTCGGACAGGCATTCCTTGAACTGCATCCGACAAAATACGCAGAAGAACTTGTTAAGAAAATGGAAAAGAGCGGAGCAAAAGCTTACCTGGTTAACACAGGATGGAACGGAACAGGAAAACGTATCTCCATCAAAGATACTCGTGGTATCATCGATGCAATCCTTAACGGAGATATCCTCAATGCTCCTACTAAGAAAATCCCGTTCTTCGATTTCGAAGTTCCTACAGAGCTTAACGGCGTAGACACAGGTATCCTTGATCCTCGTGACACATATGCTAACGCTTCTGAATGGGAAGAAAAAGCAAAAGATCTTGCTGGAAGATTCATCAAGAACTTTGCTAAATACGAAGGAAACGCTGCTGGTAAAGCACTTGTTGCAGCTGGTCCTCAGTTATAATTATAACTTAAATTGTCCAAATGATACGAAAGGGATGCGAATGATTCGCATCCCTTTTTTGTACTGTTCCAAATATCAGACAACAAATTCTTTTGCTTTCCCTATATTCATATCTGATTTCAGGTTCCTTATATCATTTTATCTATTTCAATAAATTTGTTTATAATAATATTGATATCCCCTGCATCAAAAACTTATTGTTCTTAAAAGTAATGTTTTCTATTTCTGGTATTAATTTGTACACCATCCCACTTTCTTCTATTATTTTTTTACCAGAGTTCTAAGACTCTCTGCCACTTTCTTATATGCAGGTACCGGAACGTGGTATTCTTCGCCCATTCTTACTACTTCATAGACTAATCCGTCGATTTCGGACTGTTTTCCTGCCATGATATCTCTCTGCATGGATGTGGTTGCTTCCGGTGCTAGGTTGGAGAGAATTTTTAAATTTACATCTACCATGTCTTTCTGGAATGGGACTCCCATGGCTTCTGCGAGTGCGGTGATTTCTCTTATCATGGTTTTGAAGAGTTCTCTGGCTTCGCCTTCTTTCTGAAAGTCTGCGGCTGTGGCGTGGTAGTAGAGCCCTGCTGCACCGATTGGGGAAACGTAGGAGAATTTCTCCAGAGTTTCGCGGCGGATATTCTCGGAGAGGATTCCGTCGATGTGGCTGTCGCAGAAGTCTTTCTGGATTTCTTTCAGTTCTGGTCTGGATTCTGCTTTGTCACGCACACCAAATACGATACGCAGGATCTGGCCGTGTTGGAGTAGTCTGCCTGGTTCTTTGATGTTTGCGGAGACGTAGATGCATCCGTCTGTTACAAGGAGCTCAGGAAGCTGTTTCTGCATCTTTCCGCCGGTTCCGTAGATGTTTAAGACCGGAATTACAATGGTTGTTTTCTTTGCAATCTGTTTGATAAATGGAATGGTTTCATCCAGGGAATAGCCTTTTACGCAGACAAAAATTACGTCTGGATGGTCTGTGTAATGTTCCATGTCTGCAGCCGGGATGGTGATCGTTTCTTCGGTTTTGTCCCACATTTTTTCTAAGGTAAGGCCCTGTTCCTGGATTGTTTTCAGGTGTTCGCCTCGGGCGATCAGAGTTACATCCTTGCCTGCTTTTTTCATATAATATCCGGTAACGCCGCCGGTTCCGCCGGCTCCGATGATTAAGTATTTCATAGTTTTTTCTGCCCCGCTTTCATAGTTTGTTTCTTATATTATCATAGCACAATTGTAATTTTTCTTCAGTATATTTATGCATTACGTCGACATAATTTTGCATTGACAGTTTATTTTTTGACCTGTAATATCAATATATTAATATTTATCCAACTCTGACATCAGTAAAACGGATATAAACAATATGGCAATAATTATCCATACGATTAATTGTGCAAAGGAATCATCAGGATGGAACGATATCTGGAATTTAGAATAGATGAACAAACTGCAGAAATTAAAATTGAAGCATTCCTGAAAAAGAATGCAGGACTTACGAAACGACAGATCAGTCAGGCGAAGTTTCGACTGGATGGGATTACAAAAAACGGGATACGCTGTCGTGTGACTGAGACAGCATATCCCGGTGATGTGATCCGTGTTTGTCTGGAGGAAGCGCAGACTGCTTCTGCACATCTTGAAAATTATAATTTCAAAATCGGTAGTAAAACTCAAGCAGGCCTTCATTGTGATAAAGCTTCAATTCCAGTTTCCGAAGCTTCTCTTTCTCTGGATATTGTATATGAAGATACAGATATTTTGGCAGTTAATAAACCGGCGGGAATGGTTACGCATCCGACAGGAATACATTATGCAGACAGTCTCTCCAATCTTGTTGCCGATTACTTTCGAGAGAAAAATGAGTCTGTCTGCGTCCGTCCAGTAGGACGGTTGGATCAGGAAACTTCCGGGATTGTGATTTTTGCCAAGAATCAGGTGGCTGCTTCGAGACTTCAATCTGTAAAGTCTCCATGCAAGATCCATAAGCAGTATCTTGCTGTTGTATCCGGTGCTTTGCCTGTAGATGCCCCTGATGTCTGGCATACCATAAATCTGCCGCTGATACAGGACCCTGCGAATCATCTGAAAATGAAAACTGCTGCTGATCTTTCCTTACATTCCTCTGTATTATCAGGAAAAATCAAAACAGCAGTTACTCATTATCATACTCTCTTTACCAGTCAGGATTGGTCACTTGTCACACTTAAACTGGACACCGGACGTACCCATCAGATCCGTGTCCATATGTCTTCGACTGGGCATCCACTTCTTGGGGATTCGTTGTATGAAAAAAATATTACTGAAAAACAATCACCTAATAAGGATGCAGATATAGCTCCAGTATCATGCTTGCAACATCCATTCAAACGTGCGGCACTTCATGCATGGAGAGTTTCTTTTCAGCATCCTTTCAAAGATGAATTTATCTCACTGGAAGCTCCATTGCCTTTCGATTTTCGTGAGCTGGTTTCATTTTTTGGCCCTGGCTCTATTTAAGCCTCAAGTTCTTTTATTAAATTTACCATCTCAATGGCACTGAGTGCACAGTCATAGCCTTTATTTCCTGCTTTTGTACCTGCGCGCTCAATTGCCTGCTCGATATTCTCTGTTGTAAGTACTCCGAACAATACCGGAACTCCTGTTTCCAATGACACTGATGCAATACCTTTGGAAACCTCGTTGCATACATAATCATAATGGCTGGTATTTCCACGGATCACTGCACCAACACAGATCACAGCATCATATTTTCCACTTTTTGCCATTTTGGACGCGATCAGCGGGATTTCAAAAGCACCTGGCACCCAGGCTACCTGAATATCTTCTTCCTTTACATTATGACGTGTCAGTCCATCCATTGCACCGCTTACCAGTTTAGAAGTAATGAACTCATTGAAACGTGCTGCTACAATTCCTACTTTCATTCCATCTGATACTAATTTTCCTTCTAATGTTTTCATTCTTTTAATCCTTTCATCTGTAAATTTATTTTTAACCTGTACAGGTTTTTATACAAAGTAAGTTTTATTTTCGGTAACGTTATTGTTACGTTAAAAATTCTCTGCCGCATTTAATACTTCAGAATATGTCCCATCCGTAATTGTTTTGTTTTGAGATAGTGCAGATCATATGCTGTCGCATTCATCTGGATCGGAACTCTCTTTTTGATCTTGATTCCAAATTCTTCCAGCTGATAAACCTTATCCGGATTATTTGTCAACAGGCGCAGTTCTTTTACTCCCAGATTTCTCAGAATCTGCGCACCTATATAATATTCTCTTTCATCCCCGGCAAATCCAAGTGCCAGATTCGCTTCGAGTGTATCCATTCCCTGTTCCTGAAGTTCATAAGCACGGAGTTTATTGATCAGTCCGATTCCTCGTCCTTCCTGTCTCATATAAAGAAGTATTCCCCTTCCCTCTTCTTCAATCTGGGACATAGCTGCTGCAAACTGCTGTCCGCAGTCACATTTTAATGAACCAAAAGCATCACCTGTAAGACACTCTGAATGAACCCTGCACAAAAGGTCTTCTCCATTACCAACATCACCTTTTACTAAAGCAACGTGATGTTCTCCATTTAATTTATTAATGTAACAATGTGCAACAAATTCTCCATATTTTGTTGTTCCCTCTCCTCCTAGTAATTCTTCCAAATGAAAATTATCAGATTCTTCTGTACTACTATCATTTTTATATAAGCCTTCTATTTTTACAATATCAGAATTTTGTTTTTGTAAATTTCTTAATTTTCTATTTTCAATATTTTTCTCTTTAAACATAAAATGCACCTCTTTTAGTTATTTTGTGCATTTTATTTGCTTTTATTCTATATTATCCTTCCAATAGATATTTCTTTTAAGAATACATTTTTCCATTACATTATGAATTCATTTTTAGTATTATTCTTCACCTAACACGTATTTTTCTATTGCTTCAGCAACACCATCATTATTATTATCTTTAACAATCACATCTGCAAACTCTTTCATGTATGGAGCACAATTCTCCATCATAACTCCAAGCCCAGCATTTTCAACCATTCTTTTATCATTCATATTATCGCCAATTGCCATTATTTCTTCTTTATTTATTTGCAATCTATCAGCTAATTTTTCAATAGCTCCCCATTTATCAACATCCTTGCTAGTTATTTCTGTATAATAATATTCAACTTTCTTTTCTTCTGTGCCAAGCTTAATATA
>OLSQ01001889.1_pt1 | contig 16173 bp, 20 predicted proteins | sample 1672561 | NCBI WGS metagenome assembly OLSQ01 (sample SAMEA3136699, study PRJEB25190) | human gut metagenome | biome: human gut; feature: human-associated habitat; material: faeces | place: Austria | collected 2013 | reverse complement strand
TGCATATATCTGTCGGTTTGCCCCGCGGGTATTCCCGCAGGGCAAATTTTTTGTGCAGATATGAGAAAGTGTACGGACATTAGAGTTAAGACCACGTTAAGCTTATAGAACTGTTTTAGACAATTTTGTATAATTTGAATATAAAACCGCAAAAATCCCTGTCAAAAAATTTACTAATCTTGCAAAGTGCATATAAGTAGAAGTATAATTTGTATTAAGAAAATTGGCGATATGGCGGCAGCGCAATATGCTGCTCCCTCTTGCTAAAAAAACGCTTGTGTAGTAGAATGATATTGCTAAAACTTTAACTCAAATATAGCGGGGGATTATCCGGTGCAGAGAGTCTTGATCCACATACACGGTATCGTTCAGGGGGTCGGCTTCCGGCCGTTTATCCATAAGCTCGTCAAGGAGCGCGGCCTGAGGGGATATATAAAAAACACCTCCTCCGGGGTCGAGCTTGAGCTGGAAGGGGAGCACGAAGAGCTTACCGGATTCATTGAGGATATCCCGCGCCGCGCGCCGAAGCTTGCCGTCATCGAAGCGATGGAGACGGAGTATCTCCCGAATCTGGCAGGCTACGAAGATTTCAGAATTTTGAGCAGCAAAACGGAGGCCTTCCGCAATACGCTCATTTCCCCGGATATATGCATCTGTGATGACTGCCTGCGTGAGCTGAGAACGCCCGGCGACAGGCGTTACCGCTATCCTTTCATCAACTGCACCAACTGCGGCCCGCGGTTCACCATTATAAAGGATGTGCCGTATGACCGGGCAAAGACTTCGATGAGAGCTTTCCCCATGTGCCCGGACTGTGACCGGGAGTATCACGATATTGAGGATCGGCGCTATCATGCCCAACCGGACTGCTGCTCGGACTGCGGCCCGCAGGTGTTCTTTCTGGATGCTGATGGAAACCCAGTGGAGGGCGACGCGATAGAGCTTGCCCGGCAGAGCATCAGGGCCGGGAAGATCGTCGCTGTCAAGGGGCTCGGCGGGATACACCTTGCCTGCCGCTGTGACGACGCTTCCATCGTCCGCGAGCTGCGCCGCCGCAAGCAGCGCGATGAAAAACCCTTTGCGGTCATGTGCCGCGGTGCAGACTGCGCGAGAGAAATTTGCCTCGTCTCTGAGGACGAGGAGAAGATACTTGACGGCTTCCGCCGTCCTATCGTCCTGCTGAGAAAGAAGCGGCAGGGGCTGGAGCATATCAGCGAGAACGGCTTTATCGGCGTCATGCTGCCGTATACCCCGCTGCACTATCTGCTCTTCGGCGACGATATAGATATGCTCATTATGACGAGCGCCAATCTTTCCGACACTCCAATGATGTACCGCAACGATGAAGCAGTGGAAAAGCTGCGCGGCATTGCCGACGGCTTCCTGCTGCACAACAGGGATATCCAGACCCGCTGTGACGATTCGCTGTGCTGGGTGCTCGGCGGCGCGGAATATTTTGCCCGCCGTTCAAGGGGATATGTGCCTTTCCCGATAACCGTCGGGGAGGAGCTGCTGCCGCTGCTTGCCTGCGGCGCGGAGCAGAAAGCGAGCTTCTGCCTGTCAAAGGGGAGCTACGTTTTCCCGAGCCAGCATATCGGTGATCTGAAGAATTTTGAGACGCTGGAAAATTATGCCGGACAGATAAAACATTTCCAGCGCCTGTTTGATATAAGACCGCAGGCCGTGGTCTGCGATCTGCACCCAGACTATATGTCCACGGAATATGCTTCCGCGATAGCCGAGGAAGAAAGCCTGCCCCTTATAAAGGTGCAGCACCACCATGCGCACATGGCCGCCTGCATGGCCGATAATGGTCAGAATGGGTCGGTGATCGGCCTTGTGTGGGACGGCACCGGACTCGGTACGGACGGCACGATATGGGGCGCGGAGTGCCTCATTGGGGACTATTCCGGCTTTGAGCGCTTCGGCAGTATTCTGCCCATACCCCTCATCGGCGGGGACAGGGCAGTCAAGGAGACTGACCGCGTCGCCTTCGCACTGCTCGACGCTTCCGGCTGCGATACCGGGAGCATCGAAAAAGAGGGGATTTATAAGACCGTGCTTGATTCCGGGCTCAATTGCCCCGTGTCCTCAGGCATGGGACGGCTGTTTGACGGCGTCGCTGCGATCCTTGGGATAAAGACGCTGTGCAGCTATGAGGGGCAGGGGGCTGTCCTGCTTGAAGCCGCCGCTGTAGAGGACGGAGAAGTCTACCCATTTGCCCTTGAGGGTACGCCGCTGCGCTATGACTGGCGTGGGACGATCCGCGCGATATGCGCCGATATAGAGACGGGGGTCGACACTGGGCGCATAGCCGCCCGGTTTATGAACACGCTCATTGAAATGGCTGTGCGCCAGTGCTGCGCCGCGCGGGAAGCGAGCGGAATAGACGTTGTTGCGCTCTCAGGCGGCAGCTTCCAGAATATGCATATAATGTCGCGCCTGCCGGGAAGACTGGAAAAAGAGGGCTTCCGTGTGCTGAGGCACAGGCGCGTTTCGACGAATGACGAGGGGCTTTCACTCGGCCAGCTGATGATAGCCGCCGCGAAGCTCGAAAAATAAGGAGAAAAAGATATGTGTTTGGCAGTACCGCTGAAGCTTGTTGAAATACACGGAAATTCCGCCATAGGCGAAGCTCTCGGCATGACGCGCGAAATTCGCGTCGACTTCATCCCGGAGCCGAAGGTGGGGGACTACGTTATGGTACATGCCGGGTTTGCGATAGACCGGCTCGATGAACAGCAGGCGCAGGAGGATATTGACGCTTGGAAAGAGGTGCAGGATGCCCTCGGCTGATATGCACACAGGTGAGATCATCTCCGCGATAGAGCGTCTGGACTTGGGCGAGATACGGCTCATGGAGGTATGCGGGACGCATACGATGTCCATCGCAAAGTCCGGCCTGCGCTCGATGCTCCCGAAAAATATAAAGCTCCTGTCAGGCCCCGGCTGCCCGGTCTGCGTAACGCCCCCGGAGGTCATCGACGCGGTGCTGGAGCTTGCCATGGAAAAGGACGTTATCATCACCACCTACGGCGATATGCTGCGCGTTCCCGGCAGCACACCGGGCGACAGCCTGCAGCGCCGCCGCGCCATGGGCGCGAGGGTGCAGATGGTCTACTCCCCGGTGGACGCGGTGCAGCTTGCCAAGGAGAATCCGGATAAACAGGTGGTGTTTCTCGGCGTCGGCTTTGAGACTACCGCGCCGGGGACTGCCGCCGCAGCGCTGACAGCGGCGGAGCAGAGGGTGGAGAATTTCTCCCTCTGGTCGATGCTCAAAACTGTGGAGCCCGCGCTGCGCGCGCTCATGGACATGCCGGATTTCAATATCGACGGCTTTATCTGCCCGGGTCACGTGGCTACCATAATCGGTGTGAAGGGATTTAGATTCCTCCCGGAGGAATATTCAATGCCGGCGGTCATCGCGGGCTTTGAACCGGAGGACATTCTCCGCGCGGTGTACAGGCTCGCAAAGCAGATAGCCGAGAAGAGCCCGAAGATAGAGAACGAGTACCGCAGGGCGGTCACCGAAAACGGCAACCCCCTTGCGCAGAACATGATGAACACCTGCCTGCGCCGCCGTGCCGATAACTGGCGCGGCCTTGGGCTTATCCCGGACAGCGGACTTGAACCGGCTGCCGTGCTTGAAAGGCTCGACGCGGAGAAGCTCTTCGGCATAAAATATGCGGAGAAGCCGAAGCCCACTGCCTGCCGCTGCGGGGACGTTATCTGCGGGCGCATTGCCCCTGAGCAGTGCCCGATGTTCGGCGGACGCTGCACACCGGAGGACCCGGTGGGGCCGTGCATGGTATCCTCGGAGGGAGCCTGCGCCGCGGCGTATAAATACGCGGGGGTGTGACTTATATGGACGAAATAATTACACTCGATTACGGCAGCGGCGGCAAAAAGACCGCCCGCCTGATAGAAAAGCTTATAGTCCCGGCACTGTCAAACCCGGCGCTGGACGCCTTGGGCGACGGCGCGATAGTAGTGGGCGCAGAGAAGCTTGCCTTCTCGACTGACAGCTTCGTCGTCGATCCTATATTTTTCCCCGGCGGAGATATCGGCAAGCTCTCCGTCTGCGGCACGGTGAATGACATTGCCATGTGCGGCGCTGTGCCGAAGTATTTGAGCTGTTCTTTTATTATAGAAGAGGGTCTGCCGGTGGAGGACTTGGAAAAGATAGTCGAGTCCATCAGATGCACAGCGGAGAGAGCCGGTGTGCAGGTCGTGACGGGGGATACAAAGGTCGTCGAGCGCGGCAGGGGAGATAAGATATATATCAACACCGCCGGTATCGGCTTTGTGAAATACCCCGGTCTAAGCCCGAAAAACCAGAGAGACGGGGACGCTGTCATAGTCTCCGGCATGGTCGGTGACCACGGAACGGCCATCATGCTCGCGCGCAGCGGGATGATGCAGGGCGAGATAGCTTCCGACTGCGCGCCGCTGAACGGCCTGTGCGAAGCCATCCTCGGCACCGGTGCCGAAGTCCGCGTCCTGCGCGACCCGACGCGCGGCGGAGTTGCCACGACGCTCAATGAGTTCATCGAGGGTACAACGCTCGGAATAGAGCTGTACGAGGATAAAATTCCGGTGCGGGATCAGGTGCGTTCGGCCTGCGATATGCTCGGCCTTGATCCGCTCTACTGCGCAAACGAGGGCAAGCTCCTTGCCGTCGTCGCGGCGGATGACGCGGAGCGGGTGCTGGACGCGATGCGCGAAACGGAAGAGGGGCGCGACGCCGCAATCATCGGCAGAGTCAGCGCAGGGTATCCCGGAAAGCTCGTCATGGACACGGCCTTCGGGGGAAAGCGCATCCTCCAGAAGCTCACGGGAGCGCAGCTTCCGAGAATTTGCTGAAAATAAAAAATTAAAATAAAAGGAAAATCAGAGAGGTGAAACGGATGCAGGAGTACAAAAAGACCGTGATCACAAAAGATCAGGTCGTACCCATAGCGGAAAAAATGCGCAAGGCCGGTAATGCCCTTGTGATGATCCACGGCTTCATCGACAACGATGGGCAGATGGACGTCTCATGGGACTATGCCGTAGACCCGGCGATCGAGTCGTATCACGTGATAGGCGAGACGGTGCTTCCGTCGATCGGCGAGATCTACGACACCGCGGCGACATGGCCTGAGCGCGAGCTCAACGAGCTGTTCGCGATAGAGTTCGAGGGACTCGATGTATCGCAGCGGCTCTTCCTGCCGGAGGACATGCTCGAAACGCAGGGCAAGGGCCAGATAATGGTCATGCCGCTTTCGGAGCTTCGGCAGAAAAACATTGAGGAGGGAACGAAATGAGCTACATTGTCCCCATCGGCCCGTACCATCCCGCGCTTGAGGAGCCGATACACGCAAAGCTCTATACCGAGGGCGAGGTCATCAAGGACGCGGAGGTCTTTGTCGGCTATAACCACCGCGGCATAGAGAAGCTCGCCACCGAGCGCAACGCTATCCAGACTCTTGTTCTGGTCGAGCGCGTCTGCGGTATCTGCTCCCACTCCCATGCCCTGACCTACGCCATGTGCGTGGAGAACATCAACGGCATTGAGGTGCCGAAGCGCGGCCAGTATATCCGCGTCATCACCGCAGAGCTGGAGAGGCTGCATTCGCACTTCCTGTGGCTCGGCATCGCATGTCATATTATCGGGCATGACAGCATGTTCATGCACATCTGGGATGAGCGCGAGCTTGTTATGGATCTGCTGGAGAAAATGACCGGCAACCGCGTGAACTACGCCATGGTGACCGTCGGCGGCGCAAGGCGCGATATAGATGATGAGCTTCGCCGCGAGCTGCTCGAAGCCTGCGATAAGCTCAAAGCTCCGCTCGACCGCATCACTGAGATTGCCCTGACCGATAAGACAATCGCGATGCGCACCAAGGGCGTCGGCGTACTTCCGAAAGAGGACGCGCTGCGCATGGGAGCCGTTGGACCCCACGCGAGAGCATCCGGGGTCAAGGTCGATGTCCGCAAGGACGCGCCCTATTCCTCATATGAAGATTTTGATTTTGACGTGCCTGTCGTCGAGAGTGGCGACGTGTTCGCCCGCGTGGTCGTGCGCGCGCTCGAATGCTATGAGAGCATCAAGATCATCCGCCAGGCGCTCGAGAACCTGCCCGCAACGCCTATTAACCTGGGCAATAAGCTCATAAAGATACAGCCGGGTCAGGCGGTCTGCCGCCATGAGGCGCCGCGCGGCCAGCTCAGCCACATGGTCGTGGGCGACGGTTCGTTCAATAACCACCGCGTCAGCATCCACGTGCCGAGCTATAAGAACACGCCGACCGTCCCGTTCATGCTCCGCGGCAACACCGTTGCGGACGCAGGACTCATCATCGCAAGCATAGACCCATGCTTCAGCTGCCTCGACAGATAAGATGCACGAGCTTGCACTGACAGAGGGGATAATCAGCATAGTCGAGTCCGAAAAGAAAAAGCACGGTTTTGAGAGAGTCAGCGAGATAAGCCTGAAGCTCGGCGAATACTCCGGGGTGATACCGGAGTGCATGGAGGAGTTTTTCCCGATCGCCTCAAAGGGCACGGCGGCTGCCGGGGCAAAGCTGCGCTTCGAAAAGGTGCCGGCGCAGTTCAAGTGCCGCGGATGCGATTGGCACGGCGGCCTTGAAAAGTGGAGCTTTGCCTGCCCGAAGTGCGGCGGAGAAAACCTCCAAATGACCGCGGGACGCGAGTTCTATGTTGAAAACATCAAAGTCGAATAGACAACGGATAGATAATAAACTTCAAAGGAAGGAGAGATGATCTCTTGCAGAAAACACGGTTTACATCGGTGCTGTCCACCTTCATCGTCTGCTACGTGTTCTGGATTCTTCTCACATGGTCACTGTCTCAGGAGGAGCTTGCGGCGGGAGCCGTCGTCAGCTTTTTCGTAGCGCTGTTCTCAGCAAAATACTTTATACATGAAAACGCCGGGTGGCTCTTCAGACCGGACAAGTTCTTCGCCCTGCTGGCATACTTTGTGGTTTTCCTCGGCCTGCTTATCAAGTCGAACCTCAATGTTGCAAAGTGCTGCTACAAGGGCTGCAAGGACGTGTATCCCGGCATCGTAAAGATACCGACGAAGCTCAAGGGCGACTACGCGCAGGCGATGCTCGCAAACAGCATCACCCTCACGCCGGGCACGATAACCCTCGACATCATCGAGGAGAACGGCGAAACGGCGTACTATGTACACTGCCTCGATGTGTCCCAGTACGAGGATAAGAACTTCTACTACACGGACGAGGACGGCAAAGAGAAGCCGCTGCCGCTCCACAGGAGCCGCGAGGACGCCGGAGAGGACATCAAAGGCACGATGGAAAAATGGATCAGGAGGATCTGGGAATGATTGACATTTTGATTTTTGCCGTCATTTATGCGCTGCTGGCCGCGGGGAACCTGATCAGACTTGTGAAGGGCCCGACGGGTGCGGACAGAATGGTCGCGGCGGACAGCATGGATATTCTTGTCGCCTGCGCAATGGTGCTCTTCTCCATATACAGCGGGAGAGGCATATACCTTGACATAGCCATCATCACGGCGATGCTCGGCATACTCAACACCATGCTTGTCGGCCGTTATCTTGATACGGGAAGGTGGCACAAGAAATGATACTGCGTATTATCATAGACCTGCTTATAGCGGTGAGCCTGTACTTCGCCATAGCCGGGACGATCGGCATAAACAAAATGCCGGACACCTTCTCCCGCATGCAGGCGAGCACGCTCATCACCACCCTCGGCGTTCTCGGCGCAAACATCGGCGCTATACTATATGCCATATTCATCATGCACAACGGCGCGGCTGCGGTGAAGATCGCGGTCATCGCGGCGCTCGTCATCGCGGTGAACCCGATCGGCGCGCACGCTATCGCCAAGGGCGCTTACCGCTCTGGCGTCAGACCGGAGCGCAAGATGGAAATGGACGATTTCAGGAGGGACTTCGATGAGTGAACTTGTTGTTATCTTAAATGCCCTCATACTTTTAGGCGTTGTTGTCTCCGCGATACTCGCGGTGCACTGTGAAAAGCTGCTCTCCTCCGTTATTGCCCTCGGCGTCACCGGCATATTCACCGCGGCGGAGTTCCTGCTGCTGCACGCGCCCGACGTTGCGATATCCGAAGCGGCGGTCGGCGCGGCACTGACTCCCCTTATCTTCATCGTGACGATCAAGAAGCTCAAGGGAGGGGACGACAAATGAAGAAATTCCTCACTATCGTCTGCCTTGCGGCGTTCCTCATTGCGGGAGTTTTTGCCGCGGTGGAGATGGCACAGCTGCCGCGTACATACGACGGGGCCAACGCCAAGGTATCTCCCTACGAGCTGATGCAGGATCCTGAGGCCTATGACGATTCCGAGGCCGACGGCGCGGCTGCCGCAATCGTCCAGCAGAACCTTGCAAAGACCCACGCCGTGAACGATGTCACCTCGATAGTCTTCGACTTCAGAGGCTATGACACGATGGGCGAGTCTTTCATAATGATACTCACGGTTTCCTCCGTTATCATTCTGCTGAGAAAGACCAAGGCCGAAAAAGAAAAAATGAAGGAGGAGCGAGATGGAAAGATACACAGATAACGTCACCATCAAGCGCGTTATAACCCGCTGCGGCTGTGACAGGATCATTCCGCTTTGCCTCGTATATATCTTCTATATTATGCTCCATGGCCACCTGACCCCGGGCGGCGGCTTCCAGGGCGGCATACTCACCGTTGCCGTCGTGCTGCTCATCTACCTTGCCCACGGCTACGAGGAGGCCAAGCGTGCCCTGCACCCGAACCTTACCCATAAGCTCGAAGGCGTCGCGCTGATGCTGTATGTCGTCCTCGCGTTTGTAGGCATCGTCCTCGGTGCGAGCTTCTGCCAGAACGTGTTCTACTACCACGGCGATATAGGCGCGCTCTTCAGCAGCGGCACAGTGTTCTGGATGGGCGAGACTGTCGCATTCGATGTGTTCACCGCGGCTGTGACGCTCTCCATCGGTATGCTCAGCGTTCTGTATCCGCAGGATATAGACAACCTGAAGTGAGGTGGCAAGTATGATTACGATGAACTATATTGCTTCGTTCTTCCTGATCTTTTTGGGATTATACTGCATCGTTGTTAAGCACAACGCGGTCAAGACCGTCATCGGTATGTGCGTCATGGACTACGGCGTGAACATCTTCCTCATCTCCGTCGGCTATGTGCCGGGCGGCACCGCGCCCATTTTCACGCAGGGCGAGATAACCGCGGCGAGCTACTTCGTCGACCCGATACCGCAGGCGCTGACCCTCACGAGCATAGTTATCGGCGCGTGCGTTACCGCGATGAGCCTTGCGATAGTCATGCGTCTCGACGAACAGTACAAGACCCTTGACACCAGAGAGATAAGGAGGCTGCACGGATGATCCTTGATTATCACCACCTCCCGATCTGCGCGATAATGCTGCTGTTCTTCGGCGCGTTCTTTATCACGACTTTCGGCACCCGAGGCGGCGTGAGAAAGATCGTGTCAATGATCGCATCCGCTGCGAGCCTTGCCTGCCTTATCGCGCTTATAAAGCCGGTAATGATAGACGGAGAGATAATCTCCTACTGGCTCGGCAACCGCAGCATCGCCGGCGGCTACGCGATAGGCATCGCGATAGAGGTCGACGCGCTGAGCCTGTTCTTCGGGCTGCTCGTCGGTATCGCGGCCTTTGCCGCCTGCCTTTACAGCCTGGACTATATAACCCATGACGCGCATCAGGTGCAGTATTACACGCTGCTGCTTATGACATCCGGCGGCGTTCTCGGCATGGTGCTGACGGGCGATATCTTCAACATGTATATCATGGTGGAGATACTCACCATAGGCGCGGTCGGCCTGACGGCGTACCGCAGCAAGAGCGAGGGCGCTCTTGAGGCGGCGTTCAAGTACCTCGTTGTCGGCTCCATCGGCTCGGCGTTCATCCTCACGGCAATAGTGATGCTCTATGCCGAGGCACATACGCTGAACCTCGCGCAGCTGTCCGTGCTGCTGCCGGGCATGCTGGGCTCCGGCAGGATGAAGATAGCCTTCGCACGCTTCTCGACCAAGGCTTTCATCGTGCCGTTCCATCCGCTTGCGGCGGACGCCCACGGCGCGGCTCCCGCATCCGTGTCGCTGCTCATATCGGGCGTGCTTACAAAGTCCGGCCTTTACGCGATAATCCGCCTGTGCTACTTCCTGTTCCAGGTCATGGACAAGGGGACGATGCAGTTCCTGCTCGTCTTCCTCGGCTGCGTCAGTATGCTCGTGTGCGTGACCATGGCGCTTGCGCAGCATGACTTCAAGCGTCTGCTCGCGTTCCACAGCATTTCCCAGATAGGCTACGTGCTCACGGCGGTTGGCCTTGCCACGGCGCTCGGCCTCTCCGCAGGACTTTACCACGCGATGAACCACACCATCTTCAAGGGCCTGCTGTTCCTTGCCGCCGGTGCCGTCATGCACCAGACCGGCACAGGCGACCTTGACCGCCTCGGCGGGCTTGCAAAGAAGATGCCGCACACGACGGTGATGTTCCTCATAGGCGCGTTTTCCATAAGCGGTCTGCCGCCGTTCAACGGCTTTGCCTCAAAGTGGATGATCTATCAGGCAATTTACCAGAAAGCCGTCGAGAGCGGGAATTTCCTGTTCGTGTTCGCACTTATCGCGGCGCTCGTGACCTCGGTGCTGACGCTCGCGTCCTTCGTCAAGGTCAGCCAGAGCGTGTTCTTCGGCCAGCTCTCCGTCGAGTTTGAGAACACCGAGGAAGCGCCGATAGGCATGCGTATCGCAATGGGGCTGCTTGCGGCTCTCTGCGTTATCACCGGCCTTTTCCCGAACCTTGTCACCGCTTTCCTCACCGAGCCCGCGGCGACCGCCGCGCTGAGTGCCGGTAAGTACATAAGCGCGATGGGCTTTGACACCACGCTTGCTGCTCCCGTTATAAGCTTTGTGAGCATGGGCGTCTGGGCGCCGGTCAACTGGCTGCTCCTGCTGTGCATCACGCTGCTTGCGATAACCATCGCGGCGGTCTCTACCCGTTATGATGCGGCGAGGACTGCTGAGAGCGTGACCGACACCAAGTACCAGCTCTTCTACGGCGGCGAAAAGAACGTGTATTCTCAGGTCGGCGGCGAGGATCTCTTCTGGGGGCTCAAGCACAACTGGCGTCACTATTTCGATTTCATGCACAAGCTGCACAGCGGCGTCGTCAACGATTACGCGCTGTGGGCGGTCGTAGACGTGACGGTCATCATGGCCTTCATGCTGATAGCGCTTTAAGGGGGTGGGAAATATGATGAAAGATATTATCGTCACGGCTCTGTATAACCTGGGCTATGTCCTCATTTTCCCCGGCTTCCTGTTCTGCTTCTTCGCGGGACTGCTGCTGTGCGGCATTGACCGCAAGCTTGTAGCCAAGATGCAGAAGCGCGTCGGCCCGCCGGTGCTCCAGCCGTTTTATGATTTCTTCAAGCTCTGCGGCAAGGAGTGCATCGTTCCCGCCGCGGCATCAAGGACGATGTTCCTCATGGCTCCGCTGGTAGGGCTCACGGCGCTCGTCGTGATCCAGTTGTTTATCCCGGTGTTCACCTTCACCGCGTTTTCGCAGGTCGCGGATATCATCGTCATCCTCTACCTGCTGCTCATCCCGGCCATGTCCGCCATGCTCGGCGGCGCGGCCAGCGGCTCACCCTACGCGGGCGTCGGCCTCAGCCGCGAGATGGTCACTATCATCTCCTGTGAGCTGCCGCTGGTGCTGGTGCTGCTGTCGGTGGCAAAGACTGTGGGCGACGCGATGGGCACGGGGCTGTGCTTCTCACTGACGGATATTGCCCTGTATCAGGCGGCAAACGGCAGTCTGATCCTCAAGGCGAGCATGATCCCCGCTGCCGCTGCGATGCTGCTCATAATCCCCGGCGAGACCGGCAACCACCCCTTTGACGCGGCCGAGGCCGAGACGGAGATATGCGAGGGCATGCTTGCCGAATACAGCGGCGCGCCGCTTGGCGTATATAAGCTCAACCACGCCATCAAGATGCTCACGCTTACAAGCCTGTTTGCCGCGCTGTTTCTCGGCGGCATCGGCGGCGGGATAGAAAAGCTCGTCGCGCTCATCGGGCTCACCGGCGGCGCTGCCGCGGGCATGACGATGCTGCTGGGCATAGTCATACTCCTGCTGCTGTGCATCGCGCTGACGGCAGTGAGCATATCCTTTGTCCACGCAATCACCGCAAGGCTCAAGATAGAGCAGATATTCAAATACTACTGGACCGTTGTCTCCGGCCTTGCGCTCATAAGCCTTGTGCTGGCATGGTACGGTATGTAAGGAGGTGCGGGAATGTTTAAGAAACTTATCGAGGAGAGCACCGGCAAATCCCCGTGGCTTTTCCACATCAACGCCGGTTCCTGCAACGGCTGCGATATTGAGCTTGTCTCCGTGCTGACCCCGCGCTACGACGCGGAGCGCCTCGGCTTCAAACTGACCGGCACCCCGCGCCATGCCGACATCGTCGTGGTCACGGGGCCTGTCACAAAGCAGTCACTGCCGCGCGTGCTGAGCGCGATCTCTCAGGTCCCTGAGCCGCGCTGCATAGTCACGATGGGCTCGTGCCCGCAGTCGGGCAACGTCTTTAAGGGCAGCTACTCCGTAGCGGGGCCGCTGAGCAAGTACGTCCATGTCGATGTAGACGTGGCCGGCTGCGCGCCTAAGCCCGAGGCTGTCATTGACGGGCTCGCGCTGGCGGCAAAAATACTTCAGGAGAAGAGGGGGAAGATGTAATGGATTTTCCGTTTGCGAGAGAAGCGATATCGAAGCTCTTCAGCAAATCCAGCTGCAATATGTACCCCGCCGTGCCGAGCGAGGCTGCGCCGAATTACCGCGGGCGCATCGCATACCGTGCCGATAAGTGCATCGGCTGCGGCATGTGCGAGCGTGTCTGCGCCGGCGGCGCGATCACCAGGACGATAGAAAAGGGCGAGGACGGTCAGGGCGATAAGGTCACGCTGACCTTTGACCTCGGCTCCTGCACCTTCTGCGCCACCTGCGCCGATTTCTGCAGCCGCCATGCCATAACGCTCACCCGCGACTATCACATGATCGCGACCAAGGAAGAGGATCTGCTCGTCAGCGGAAGCTTTATAAAGGCTCCGCCGAAGAAGCCCGCCGCGCCCGCGTCGGAGAAGAGCGCGGAAGCATCCTCCGTCAAGCCGCGCGGCGACGGCAAGCCTGCCTGTGATGAGAGCAGATGCGTTCACTGCACGCTCTGCGCGAAGAAGTGTCCCGCGGACGCGCTGACCGTTGACAGAGCCGCCAAGACCTGGACGCTCAATGAGGACAAGTGCATCGGCTGCGGCACCTGCGCCGAGGCCTGCCCGAAGAACGCAATAGTTATCTGAAAATTATCTTATATCCCCCGGATCGGCTCTGACGCTCCGGGGGATAATTATGCAGTTTGTACGGTTTCGGTTTACATCGGAGCGAAATAAAGAATTTGTTTGTGGGAAAAATAAGTGAATCGGTTACCGACAAAAATGAGATTGCGTTCGCGCTGAAAAATATGTATAATAATAGTCGGCAGCCGTGCGGCCGCCGAACGATCGTAAGTATAAGGAGCATATAACATGGACAAGGCAAGGGAAAAACAGCTTATGCTGACAGCCGCCAAGGCGCGTATGCTTTGCGTTGAGGCGGTGTATGCCGCGGCGTCCGGGCATCCGGGCGGTTCGCTCTCCTGCATCGATGCGCTGACGGAACTGTATTTTGATGAAATGAATATAAACCCCGCTGACCCCGCATGGGAGGACAGGGACAGGTTTGTGCTCTCCAAGGGGCACTGCTCCCCGGCGCTATATTCCGTGCTCGCACTCAGGGGATATTTCCCCACGGAGGATATAAAGCTCTTCCGCTCGATAAAGGCGCACTACTCGGGACACCCCGATATGCGTCATGTCCCCGGTGTGGATATGTCCACCGGCTCTCTCGGACAAGGGCTGAGCGCAGCCGTCGGCATGGCTCTCGCCGCAAGGATCTCCGGCAAAAGCTACCGCACCTATGCCATCTGCGGCGATGGTGAGATCGAGGAAGGCCAAATATGGGAGGCCGCGATGTCCGCGGCGAAGTGGAAGCTCGATAACCTCTGCGCGTTCGTGGACGTGAACGGTCTGCAGATAGACGGCGCGACGGCGGATGTCATGCCCGCCGAGCCGCTGGATAAGAAGTTTGAGGCTTTCAACTGGAACGTTATTTCCGTCGACGGGCATGACTTCTCCCAGCTTGCCGATGCGCTCGCAAAGGCCAAAGAGACCAAGGGCAAGCCGACGATGATCCTCATGCACACCGTGAAGGGCAAGGGCGTGTCTTTCATGGAAAATCAGGCCGGGTGGCACGGCAAGGCTCCGAACGCCGAGCAGTACGCGCAGGCAATGAGCGAGCTTGAAGCCCGCGTTAAAGAACTGGAGGTGCTCTGAAATGGCAGGAAAGATAGCAACACGCAATGCCTACGGCGAGGCTCTCACTGAGCTTGCCGACAAGTACCCGCAGCTCGTCGTGCTGGACGCCGACCTTGCAGGTGCGACGATGTCGAAGTTCTTCGCCGCGGCGCACCCCGAGAGATTTTTTGACTGCGGCATTGCCGAGGCCAATATGACCGATATTGCGGCCGGGCTTTCGACCTGCGGCTACAAGCCCTTTACGAACACCTTTGCCATATTTGCGGCGGGGCGCGCGTATGAGCAGGTCAGAAACTCCATCGCGTATCCGCACCTCAACTGCACCGTAGTCGGCTCCCACGGCGGCGTTTCCGTCGGCGAGGACGGCGCGACCCATCAGTGCATCGAGGACTTCGCGCTCATGCGCGCGCTGCCCGGTATGCTGGTGTGCTGCCCCTGCGACGGCCATGAGATGCGCCTCGCGGTCGAAGCGCTCATTAACTATAACGGCCCGGCGTATCTGCGCCTTGCAAGACCCGCGACAGAGATCATCACCGACGAGATCCCCGGCTACAGCTTCGAGCTCGGCAAGGGCGCGACTCTGCGCGGAGGCAAGGACGTCACGATAATCGCGACCGGCATTATGGTGCCGCAGGCGATGAAGGCTGCTGAGGCGCTGGAGGACGACGGTATTTCCGCCCGCGTTATCGATATGCACACCATCAAGCCCCTTGACGCTGAGCTTGTCGTGAAGGCTGCGAGGGAGACCGGCTGCATCGTCACCGCGGAGGAGCACTCCGTTATCGGCGGGCTCGGCAGCGCCGTGTGCGAGCTTCTGAGCGAAGTCTGCCCCACACCGGTGCTGCGCCTCGGCGTGAACGACGAGTTCGGCCGCAGCGGCAAGGCGACTGAGGTGCTCGATTACTTCAATCTCAACGCCGAGGGCATCGCCGCAAAGGCGCGCGAGGCTGTAAGGCTCAAGTAAAATTACCTTGTGATAGTCAAAAAATCATCCCCGTCCAGCCGGACGGGGATGATTTTTTTGAACCTATATAACTGTAGACGCAATTACTTCTCAAGCGCTTTCATAAAGCTCTCGATGACCTCGACCGCACCATCAACGCCGATGCGGCTGCTGTCGATGCACAGGTCGTAGTTGCCGCTTTCGCCCCAGATCTGGTCTGTGTAATACTTGTAGTAGCTGGAGCGGTCCTTGTCGACCTCGCGGATGAGCTTCTTAGCCTGATCCTCGGTGAGGTTCTTGCGCGTCATCATCGTCTTGATCCTGAATGGCATATCGGCCATGATGAATACGCGCAGAACATCGTCGCGGTTTCTGAGCACATAGTCCGCGCAGCGCCCGACGAAGATGGCGTTGCCCTTGTCGGCAAGGCTGCGTATCGTGTCGAACTGCGCCGTTGCTATCTGGAGATTCAGGCGGAAGCCTTCGTTCATGCCTATGTAATGCGGCGTCGGTACGATGTACGAGGACACGCGCTTTTCATCATAGGTGTCGAGTATCTCCTTGCTGAAGCTGGAGTTCTCCGCCGCGTGGTCGACTATCTCCTTATCGTAGCAGGTGTAGCCAAGCGCGTCAGCCAGTGCTCTGGCGATATCGTGCCCGTTGCTGCCGTGCTGTCTTCCCAGTGTAATTATCATAAAAAACGCCTCCGTTTTCAGAATTTCACTGTATAAAATATACCACGCCTCCGCGTAGTTTTCAAGCCTTTTATGCCATAAGGACAAGTGCGG
>OLSQ01001887.1_pt1 | contig 16203 bp, 12 predicted proteins | sample 1672561 | NCBI WGS metagenome assembly OLSQ01 (sample SAMEA3136699, study PRJEB25190) | human gut metagenome | biome: human gut; feature: human-associated habitat; material: faeces | place: Austria | collected 2013 | reverse complement strand
TTCTCTCCCACACGGATGATCGCCAGCTTCGGCACCTCCTGTAAACCAGCCGCGATCTGAGTGACTTCTTCCTTAATCTTAGCAGAAACCTCTGCGCCTTTTAAAATTTTGATCGTTTCCTCCTATTTTTTCAGCCGTGACAACACCTTCTCATAAACCAGATCCGCCCGCTTCGTTCCCTCTTCCAGCAGCTTCTCCGCTTTCTGGTTGATCTTCTCCGCCTCATTTCTCTGCTTCATGGATTTTGTATTAATATAAACATTCATCACCGCTCCCGTCAGAGCCGTCCGGATAAACTGGACTGCAACGCCCACATCACTGACCGCCATCACACTGCCATTGGCCTCCAGGAATTCCAGATGGCTGATGCACTGCTGTGCCGCTTCCATGATCTGCAGCGGCACCGCACAGGCGGCGTCCAGTGCGCTTTCCAGCACGGCGGCTTTGTGTGCGGCCTGTTCCGGCGTGTCCTTCGGCAGACCATAGGCTGCGGCCAGCGGCGCAAAGGCCTCCGCGTCGGCCTGCACCAGAGCTTCCAGCTCTTTGCGCAGGACTTCAGCCCGGGCATTCAGGGCCTGAATGTCCGCTTCCACAGCGGCATATTTCTTTTTGCCGACGGTCAGGCTGCCCACCATGCTGCCCAGTGCTACACCGGCGGCACCCACCAGTGCCGCTGTGCCGCCGCCGCCCGGCGTGGGCGCTTTGCCGGCCAGTTCTGCCAGAAACTGCTCACAGCTCTGCTTCATCATTTCCATTGGTAAATACCTCTCTCTGTTACATAGGCGTCCAGCCGCTGGTCGTGCCTGTCCACAGCGGCATGGGCGACCCGCTGCGCTTCAAATGCAATGCCGATCTTTCCCGCATGGGTGCAGCGGGGAAGAAAGCGGTCGTAATAACCCTTGCCCATGCCGACCCGGAAGCAGTCTGCATCAAAAGCCGTGCAGGGCACAAGGACCAGATCCAGCGCTTCCGGCAGCAGAATCTCCGACCGGCTCAGGATGGGGGTGCGGATGCCGTACTGCCCCACCTCCCAGCCGTACGGTCCGGGCACAGCGGCGGTAAGGGAATACGCCTCGCCGCACACCGGATAGGCCAGCGTTTTGCCTTGCGCCTGCGCCTTTTCTGCAAAGGCAGAAAGGTCGGCTTCGGAACCAAACGCCGCGTACAGCAGGATGGTCTGCGCATTCTGTACGGCATCCAGCTGCCAGAGGTTCGCACACAGGGCTGCATTTGCTGCGGCGCGTGCCTGAGCAGAAAGTGCTCTGCGTGCGGCACGGCCTGCCCGGCGCTGTGACTGCTTTTGTTCACTGACCGTCACCGGAGAACACCTCGCTTCATCTGAAGGTTGACTGACTTGAAAAATACACAAAAACAACATTGCATTTTTATACAAGTATAATAAACACTTCAGACGAAAAAAGCAAGCCTTTTGTCAAAATGGAAGTTGAAGATTCTGCAGCTTTCTGCTATGATAAGAGAAAGCAATTCGGTTCGTGCGCGGAGCAGGGTGGCTTGAAGAGATCCGGGGCTTTCTCCGGAAATTGAGAGGGGTAGAATATTATGTACAATGAAATGATGGACACCATCGGTCTGGTCAATACCGTTGATCCGGAGCTGGCTGCAGCCATGGATCGCGAGCTGAACCGTCAGCGCCAGAACATTGAACTGATCGCCAGCGAGAACATCGTCTCTCCCGCCGTCATGGCCGCAATGGGCAGCATCCTGACCAACAAGTACGCCGAGGGCCTGCCCGGCTGCGGTGGATTTTTATGCCGTGTTTTTTGTGCGTTCTTCACGAACTTTTGTGGGCGGCTTTGTGCAGAACCCAACAAAACAGGCGCAAATCTGTGATTTGTGTCCATTTGGACACTTGCGCGGACACGGGCGTTTCTGGTAAAATATTTCTGATGAAAAAGAACCGGCTGTGAGCTTTTCCTCCACGCTGTTTCCTGCACGGCAGAGAGGGGCGCAAAAACGGGAAACCGGCGGGAAATGGCCGCGGAAAGGCGACATCTGTCCGGAAACGCGGAAAATGACGGAAAATGCCATAAAAATTCCCACCTCGATTTTGCGATCCGGGCTTGACAAGGCACCAGTTCCGATTCATAATTGTTCCATGGGAGAGCGCTGGAAAACCGCCCGGCGGCTGGGTGGAACGTGCCGCTCCCGGAACACCGGAAAGCGCCCGGGGAAATACGCTTGGAAAGAGAGGACGCGGTCTATGAAGCAGCTTTGGAAAAAGCTCGTGCTCTGCGTACTGACGCTGGCACTGTGCTGCAACCTGGTGCCCATGGCGTTTGCGGCGGACGCAAGCTATTACAACGTCTACTTGGAAGCACAGGGCGGTACATGTGATGTCATGCAGCTGTATGCTTACAAGTACGGCTCCAATTACCGGCTGACCAGTACGCCCACCCCCACCATGGAGGGCTATCAGTTTGATGGCTGGTACGACGATGTGGTGGGCGGTACCAAGATCACCACGCGGTATAACTTCAAGGACGATACCACCATCTACGCGCACTGGACGCCGACGGCCAAAAAGAACACAGCCACAGCCACTGCAGCCAAGACAACGACGACAGCACCGGCAGCCGCTGACACAGAGAAGAGCTGGAAGCTGAAAGACAACCTCGGCACGGTGTTGGTGGTTACAACGGTGGTCGCTGTCGTGGTTACCGTGGTCGCCGCACAGGGTTCCTGATGAATTTGCTTTTCTATTGAATTTACTGAAGAAAGGAAAATTATTATGACGAACTATGAACTTAAAATGCCCGCCAATTACGCAGCCATTGATGCAGAGGAGATGACCTATCTGGTTGGCGGTGAAACCACCGGCTGGCAGATGTTCAAGGATATCGGCACCCTGTTCAATTACATTGCCCGTGTCTTCTCCGCCGGCAGCTCCATCATCAACAACGTGGTCACCATCGTGGACACCGTCAAGAAGATCAATAGCTTCGTCCCCGATATGGGAAGCACCAAGAAGTAAATAAAACGCGCGGTTCAACACTGTGTAATCAAAGAGCACTCCGGGTTTCCTGCCCTGGGGTGCTCTTTTGTTGTAAAAATACAAAAAGATGTTTTGCAAAAGGAATAAATCATGAAAAGCAGGAATCGTGGCAAAGAATCTTATGCAAATTGATTGAAAACAGGAAATATTGGTGCTATACTGTTGCTAATACCACTTATCTTTATAACGTTTTTTTCGTGGAAAAAGAACGAAAATGTTTTCGTGGATTGCGCCGCGCTTTGCAGAGGACGGCGATTGAGATAAATTGGGAATGGAATGAAAGACAAAGGCTTGCAGAAGACTTTGCGGAGGAATTATGTCAGAGCGGAAATTGCGGCGGATGAGCCGCACGGAGCTGATCGACGTCATCGACACGCTCCGGCAGGAGGAAACGCCGCAGGAAACCGAGGCTTTGCGGCGGGTGGATGCGGAACGGGAGCGCCTGACCGAACGGCGGCGTTTCTGGCGGGTGCTGCGGGGTACGGTGAGCACCCTGATCGTGGTGGCGGCCATTGCAGTGCTGCTGGCCACGCTGCTGCTGCCTGTGCTGCAGGTGTCGGGCGACAGCATGAACCCCACCCTGCAGGACCGGGACGTGATCCTGCTGGTAAAAACGGACGATTGGAAGACGGGCGACTTGTGTGGCTTTTACTGGCAGAACAAGCTGCTGCTCAAGCGCATCATCGGCGGGCCGGGCGATGTCATCTCCATCGACACCAAAGGTGTCGTGAGCGTCAATGGAGAGGTGCTCGACGAGCCCTATGTGGATGAGCTGGCGCTGGGCGAGTGCGACATCGAGTTCCCCTATCAGGTGCCGGAGAGCCGCTATTTTGTGATGGGCGACCACCGCGTCACCTCCATCGACAGCCGGAGTACGGTGATCGGCTGTGTCGAAAAAAGTCAAATCGTGGGCAAGGTCTTTTTACGCGTCTGGCCCTTGTCCGGTTTTTCGTTGATCCACTGAGGAAAGGAATCCATTATGGGAATGAAGAATCGCTTCCAGGAAGCCATTCAGAACGTCCAGCGGCAGCGTCATTTGGCCCGGCGTTCGGTGGCAATGGTTCTGGTGCTGGCGATGCTGACCGCCATGAGCGTCAGCTGGCGGCTGCATCAGGATGGCATCGCGCTTGCCGCCGACGACACGCGCTATTACTGCGGGAAAGAAGAACACAAGCATACCGACGATTGCTACATCGAGGGCACCGAGCCTATCTGCGGCTATGAAGAGGGCGAAATCGTCGAAGAAACGATGGATTCGGCTGATGACGCAGGGGACGGTGACGCCGGCGCTGCGGACTGGGACGAAGCCGGGAGCGAGCCGGAAAGTGAGCCCGCCACGCAGGAAGAGCCGGAGCCGGAAGTGGTGCTGCACCACCACACCGCGGATTGCTACGAGGAAGAAGAGGTGCTGACCTGCGGCATCGAGAGCGACCACGTCCATCAGGATTATTGTTACGACCAGGAGACCGGCGAACTGCTCTGCACCGAGCATGAGCACACCGACGACTGCTATACCCTCGAAGAGGTTCTGGTCTGCGGCCAGGAAGAGGGCGAGCCGGAGAAAACGGATGACGGCGCCGCTCTGTACGACACGGACGAAAACAGCGCGGAGGAGAGCGATTCTGCCGAGGAACCGGAGACAGTCGCCGACCCGGAACCCGAAAAAGAAGCCGCCAAGCCCGAAACGGACGACGAGATCGACACGGGCTATACCGTCCACCACCACACCGCCGAGTGCTATGGCAAGGTGCTGATCTGCGGCAAGGAAGAGCACGAGCATACTGCCGCCTGCCTCGTCAACCCCAACGCCGAGATCGACGCGGAGTACGACGCCAAGACCCCAGACCGCACCAGCGTGGATTGGGCCCAGGACATGGTGCTCGTGGCCCGGAGCCAGCTCGGCTATACCGAGAGCAAGGCCGACGTGGACGAGGACGGCAACGGCTACACCATGTATGCCGACCAGTATTATAAGGACAAGCCCATGGTGTATGCCGACTGGGACAGCACCTTTGTGGCCTACTGCCTGTACCACGCGGGCGTGCCGCAGGATATCATCCCCCAGTACGCCAGCATCAGCGCCCTGCGTGGCGAGCTTGCCCGCATGAACTCTGAATATTATACCGATGACCCGCAGGAGTTTGCCTCCATCCTGCCGGGTGATATCGTCATGTACAAAAATGCCGAGGGCCGCGAGACCATTGGCGTGGTGTCCGACGCGGCGGTGGACGAGGAGACCGATCTGACCACGGCCCTCACCGTCATTTCCGGCGATGTCGCCACCGGCTGCGAGTCCGACGGCGAGACCACCATCGACCAGGTGGCCGAGGTGAGCGTTGCCCTGAACGATGTCACCAGCGTGGTCTCTGTCAATGCAGCCTATGGGTATGATGTGGATGATATGGTGGAGGACCCGGATACTGCGACTGCATCTGAAACGGAACAGGAACTTAACACCGTAACAAATATTACCTCTGTTACTGTTTCAGAGCACAAGGATGGAGCATGGCCCCCGATTGATAAAGACCATGTAATTACATTTGGAGATAATATCCGGACGCAAGTGGATTTTACTACGAAGTTAAGTACTTTCAAAAATGGAAAAACGCTGACCTATCAGCTTCCATATGGCATGGAGAAATCAAAATCCGGCCGAATTATGGCGCAAAACCCTGATGATCATGATTCGGAAATTGATATTGGTGCGGTTACAGTGGATGAAAACGGCTTGGTGAAGCTGGTATTTGATTTTAAAGATGCACCTAATATGGAAAACGAGTCTTTCAATGCATACTTCAAGGTCGATTCGGTTGCCAGCAAAAAAGCAAATCAGGCTTCCGGAGAAGTAAGTTTCCCAGGAACAGGGACCACGATCAAGCTGCAAAACCCGACGGACATTCAGACGAAAAAAAGCGGTAGTGAAATTAAACTGGATGCAAACGGGAATAAGTATGTGGAATTTACGGTGACAGTAAGCTCTACACTGGGAACGGATGGAAAGAAAGTAAAAATTTCAGATATTATTGGAAAAAGCACGACAATTGCAGGAAATTATGATGAGAATAGTTTTTCTTTGAAGAAAGGAGAAGCCTCTGTTGAGCTGACAAAGGAAACAAACCTGAAATTTGGTACGGATAGTACAACAGGAAAACCATGCTTTGAAATCAGTGATCTTGACGCACTGGAGGCAGGCGAAAGCTATACGTTGACCTACCACTATAAATTGAACGATGCGGATAAATGGCCCACAGGTGAAATCGGTAATACAGCCTCTGCGATTTATGAGGGGAAAAAGGAGCCCGTTCCGGCATCGTGGAGTAAGCGGTATAGCGGTTCTCTTATTGAAAAGAGCGGAAACTATGATACTGTGAACCGTAAGATGCGCTGGAGAATCAAAATCAACAATGTAGGGCCAAGCGATTTAAATGGGTATACGGTCAAGGATACTCTGCGGTATACAGGGGCAACGATCGTAGGCGGCACAGATGGAATCAAGGTGAAATACGGTAGCTCTGGCGATAACTGGGACAGCATCAACAAAACGGTTTCGTCGAAAGGCACAGTAACGATCACCAAAAATGAGTCAGAGCAGGAAACCGGGTTTACATATACATTCCCGGCAGGTTCAACGGAAAAGTATTATCTGATTGAGTATTACACCACAGTTCCTGATGGCATACAGGATAACGAATTATTGCAAAACGATGCTGAGATCGACAAAGGTGATAAAAAGCAGGACAGTACGACTGGCAGTGGTAAAGTAGTACGTCAGGGATGGCAGGCAGTAAAGAGCAGAGCTAAAAATGCACTGGTAGATGGAAGTACAGGCAATCAGAAAGTCGCATATTGGAATGCAACTGCAAAATCACCGGAAGATGCAACCAGTATTACTCTGAGTGATAAATTTTTTGACCCTGTGAATAGCAGCAGCTCCACTCCTGATAATGCAATGGGAACACACTATGCACTTCTTGGAGAACTGGATCAGGATTTGAAAAATGGCATTCGTATTTTCAGAGTAGGAGATCCTTGGACTCGGGGACTGACTGTAGAACAGGCCAAAAACACAGGAATTGAAACGGAAATCATTTACTATGATTCCATTGAGCAGACAGATAATCATAAAGTCGAAAATACTGATGCCAATAAAGACGTCAAGATCAGAAGCTTTAAGATTACTGTAAAAGAGGGGGAGAGCTATTCCGGTAATAAGTTGCGCCAGATCAATGTGAATAATTATCGCACACATGTGGATTGTTATGATGTCATGTCGGGCGGCGAGACATGGACGGTAACGAATGATTTGATCGTTGAGAACAGTGAAGCAAAGGTTTCCTATACCATTACAAAGGAAAAGCCAGTTGAAAAAGAAGAGTCCTTTGATAAGATGGTGGCGACGGAATCAAATCTGCATGATTTCCAGGATAGTCTTGGCAGTGGAAAAATCGTTTACAATGAAAGCGGAGACACGACATTCTGGTATAAACTTTGGATTTCGCCGAAAGATCTGTCTGCGTTCGATGGAACAGTGATCACAGATGAACTCCAGGAGGGAATTGAATACACTGGAGAATATGTGATTACATTTTCCGATGATAGAACAGCTGGTTTGGGTGATGGACAACAGATTGCAGCATATTATAAAGCTTGGAATTTGAATAACCCAAATCCGGACCATGTACAGATACAGTATACAAATAATAAACTAACGTTTACATTGAGCAACCTCACTTCTATTGTAAAAAACAATACGGACTATTCAGCGGTTGCAATCATGTTCCGTGTCAAGTTGGCGGACCAGGAAAAGTGGAACGCAGATGCAAGTATGAATGAAAATACTTACAAAAATACGGTTGTATGGAACGGCCACAAAGACGATGTAGATGTTACAGTCGAACGAAACAAATCGTATCTGGAAAAAAAGGGTGAGCAACTAAAAAAGAGTGAGGATCAATATCTGGAAGAAGTATTCTATCAGGTAAAGATCAATCCGGATGGCAAAGATCTGATCAGTACGGCAGACCAGATCACGCTAAAAGATACGTTCACAACTTCGCAGGGGGCTACAGCAGTCCTGCAGGATGTTCACCTCTACAAAGAAGATGGGACGACACTGGCGGACGAAGATATCCGAGGGCTCACGACCAAGACCGATGAAAGTGGGAGTGAGTGTAAGTATACCATTGAACTGACGGTCCCAGATGATCAGGCTTATGTTTTCTCCTATAAGTATAAGATTGACACGTCTAATCTTACACCGCAGCAGAAGGAAAATGTAAAGCTGAACAATAAAGCAAAACTGTTTGGCAAAGAGACGAAGAGCGATGAAATCCAGTACCATGCACAAGATATCAGCGCAGGAGCATACTCAAACGGACAGCTTTTGCTGCATAAGGTTCAGAAAAATCTTGAATCTCAGGATGTTGCGGGCGCGGAGTTTACATTGTCCAAACTGGACAGCAGTGGGTGGACAATCTGCAAGAACAGTTTTGTAACAGACCAGACAGGCGAGATTCATTTTGCAAAGGCTACAATGGAGAACGCAAACTCTGCTCAGGTGGAATACGATACGCTTTATAAGCTGGTGGAAATAAAAGCACCTAATGGCTATCTGCTGAAAGAAAATACCTCTTATTTCATAATGCTGCAACCGGGTCAAACAGAGTTAAATGCATATCAGGCTGCAACACAAAATGCTGGGAGTGTTACACTTCCGAAGCAGGAGGATGTGACATTTGCAACTTATGGAAAGACAACGGTCCTGCAGGTGGAAAACAGCAAGCTGGAGCTGACAGTCCGTAAGGTATGGAAAAATGCAGACGGGACGATTATGTCTGAGGACCAGAAAAACAAGCAAAGCGAAATCAAGGTGGATGTCTTCAAAAAAGGTGACAACACAGCATTTGATACGGTGACTTTGAACAGCGGCAACAGATGGACAGCTCAGGTAGACCTGACAAAATGTAAGGACCTTAAGAGCAACACAAAGTTTGAAGCAAAAGAGCAGGATGGTAATAATTATATCATCAGTTATATGGATGGTTTTGGAAAAGAACATTCTGCGAATGATGCTTACCAAAGCGGTGATACCATTGTTGTTGTAAACCAGCTTAAGCCAACGGAATTGTCTGTAGTCAAAAAGTGGAACGGTCAGGACGGTAGTGTATTGCCAAGTGACAAAGAGCCGGATAGCATCCAGTTAAAACTCTTTAAGGTGGAGAGTACAGGCGGAAAGACTCTGGTTCAAGTGGACGGCAAAGATACTGTTATGATGACCAAAACGAGCGGTTGGAAATACACCTTTACAAACCTCGATCCCACGGCCCATTATGTCGTGGAGGAAGCCAGCGTAAGCGGCTACACGGTTTCGTATAGTTACCCGGAGGGCAGTAGCGATGTGGCTCCCGGCGGTACGGTGACCATCACCAACACCGAGGCCCCCACCTACGAGCTCCCCTCCACCGGCTCCCCGGGCGGCACGGTTCCTTACACGGCAGGCGGCGCGGCCATTGCGCTGGCCGCGGTGCTGTGTGGATATAACTCCAGGCGCAAGCGGAAAAGGGGGGAAGAGTGACTCCTGCAGCTCTGACCCCGGCAACAAACCGAACGTAGGAAAATAAATCCCCTCTCTGGCGTCTTCAGAGAGGGGACGTAAGAAAGGTAGTAAAAAAATATGAAAAGAGTAAAACGCGTGTTGGCGCTGCTTGCAGCGTTTGCGTTGGTGCTGGCCATGGCCGTCCCGGCGTTTGCGGATAAAGCAAATCTGTATACAATTTCTGTCCCGGCGGGAAGTAATCATACATACCAGGTTTACCAGATTTTTACGGGCGATTATAGCGCTGGTAAGCTGTCTAATATCAAGTGGGGCCAGAACAGCAAGAACCGTGGCGTGGATGTCGGCGTCGATACCAAAGTGGCCCAGAGGGTTCTGGACGAATTAGCTGCTGTGAATACCACAACAGCAACAGATGCAGACAAGCTGAGGGTGATTGAGAAGTATGCTGATTTGAGCGGTGAGGGCATGGCCACTGTCTCTGACGGCAATTCTGTTGAGGCCACTGCTGGTTACTACCTGTTCAAAGACACGACTGCAACCGGAGATAATGAAGTTTACATTACGGAAGTGGTTGGTAATGTTACAATCAAAGCCAAAAATTCCAATGTCCCAGGTTTTGAGAAAAAACTGAAAGATAAGAATGACACCACGGATAATGATTTCGGCGATTGGCAGGATGTTGCAGACCATGATATTGGCGATAAAATCCCGTTCAAGCTGGAGGCTACGGTTCCGGCTGACTATGCAGAGTACAGCAAATACTATTTTGCATTCCACGATAAGGAAGAAACTGGCCTGACATTTAACCGCGATTCTGTCAAGGTTTATGTTGATGATACTGAAATCAAGAATGACTTTGAGGTCAAAACTACTACTACTACTTTTGCCGATGGCTGCTCGTTTGAGGTCGTTTTCAGCGATTTGAAGACAATCACTTCTGTTAAAGCTGGCAGCAAAATTCGTGTAGAGTATACTTCTACTCTGAATGATAAGGCTGTGATTGGCGACGAGGGCAACCTCAATAAGGCACAACTCGAGTATTCTAACAACCCCAGAGATACGAATTCTAAAGATAAGACGGTTTGGGATAATGTTGTTGTCTTTACCTATCAGGTCGTTGTCAACAAGTATGCAAACTCTGTTGCAGAAGACAATAAGCTGACAGGTGCAGAATTTACTCTGAGCAAAAAGCTGAAAGATGGCACGTCGAAAGTTATTACTGCTGTGAAGTCTGAGGAGGGCACTCGGTTTACTTTTAAAGGTCTGGATGACGGTGAATATACGTTGACTGAGACTGTGACCCCGGAAGGCTACAATACCATTGACCCGATTACCTTTAATGTCAGTGCAGACCATGAAATTACTTGGGATGGAACGGGCAATCGTAACGATTTGCTGAATAGCCTGACCGGTAATGAGGTAACAGGTGAAATTACATTTGCAAAGAACGCAAATGTTAATGGCTCTCTGGTAACGGATATTATCAATAAGTCCGGTACAGTGCTGCCCTCTACCGGCGGCATGGGCACCACGGTCTTCTACGTCGTTGGCGGCGGCCTGATGGCTGTGGCGGTGGTCCTGCTGGTGACCAAGAAGCGGATGGAGAACAAGCGCTAAACCAAACCCCAAAGCAAAAAATATCCTGATAACATTAGGGAGTAGCCCATGAAAAAGAACAAAAGCACCATTATATTGATCCTCGTCTTTTTCGTGGGTCTATCCGTGATGTTATACCCCACCATCAGCGATTACGTCAACCAGCGCAACCAGTCCCGCGCGGTGGCAAGCTACGCGCAGGACGTGGACAACATGACCGATGCGGATTACAGCGGATACTTTGACGCCGCCGATGCCTTTAACGCACAGGTAGCCGCCAACGAGTACGCGCTCTACCGCCCGGATCAGCTTACTGGCTACGCCGACACGCTGGATATTACCGGCACGGGCATTATGGGTTACATCACCATCTCCAAAATAGGCGTGGAGCTGCCCATCTACCACGGCACCAGCGACAGCGTATTGCAGATCGCCGCAGGCCATTTGGAGGGCACCAGCCTGCCGGTGGGCGGCGCGTCCACCCACGCGGTCATCTCGGCGCACCGCGGCCTGCCCAGCGCAAAGCTGTTTACCAACCTTGACCAGCTGGAAGTGGGCGATACCTTTACCATCACCGTGCTGGATCGGGTGCTCACCTACGAGGTGGACAAAATTTCCATCGTGCTGCCCACCGAGACCGACGAGCTGAAGATCGCCGAAGGCAAGGATTACGTCACCCTGATGACCTGCACCCCCTACGGCATCAACACCCACCGCCTGCTGGTACGCGGCCACCGCGTGGAGACCCCGGATCAGTACAAGCACATCCGTGTTACTGCCGAAGCGCTCAAGATAGAGCCTATCATTGTTGCGCCCGTCATGGCGCTGCCCATGCTGCTGATCCTGCTGATCGGTATGCTGCTTTCCACACGCAAACGCAAGAAAACAAGAGGTGAAGAACATGAAAAGCATTGATCTGCGTCATCGTCTGGCAGCTGTGCTGCTGGCTGTGTGCCTTGTGGTATGCTGCGCCCTGCCGGCGTTTGCCACCAGTGCCAGCCTTGTGTCCGGGCGGCTGGGCTCGCTCCACGTCCGTCTGTACGACACCCACAACGATGTGCCCCTGCGTGGCGGCGAGCTGACCTTGTATCAGGTTGCCGCCGTCAAGCGCACCGGCGGCAACCTGTCCTACGCCTATACCGGCGATTTTACGGGCTGCGGTGTCGTGCTGGGCGATCTTTCCGACAGCACGCTGGCTGACCAGCTGGCAAAGTATCTGCCCACCGTGCCCGCCGTTGCCGCCCAGCAGAACGTTGACGAGGAAGGCTACGCCGACTTTACCAAGCTGCCGCAGGGGCTGTATCTGGTCATGCAGACCGAGGCTTCCCACGGCTACGAAGCCATCAAGCCCTTCCTTGTGTCCATTCCCCTGCCGGATGGCGACAGCTGGATCTACGATGTGGACGCCACCCCCAAGGTAGGCGCTACCATCCCGGATACGCCGGAGACCCCGCCGGACACCCCCGAAACGCCCCCAGACACCCCTGACACTCCCCCGGATACGCCGGACACGCCGCCGGACACCCCCGATCTTCCGGAGCAGCCGGACACCCCGGATACGCCGGTGAGCCCCGGCACACCGGATAACCCGGTAAGTCCCGGCAACCCGGACAATCCCGTAAGCCCCGAGAACCCGGATAATCCGGTCTCCCCTTCTAACCCGGATAAGCCCGTTCTGCCCCAGACCGGTCAGCTGAACTGGCCTGTGCCGGTGCTGGCCTGCAGCGGTGTGCTGCTGTTTGCCGTCGGCTGGGTGCTGAACCGTCAGGGCAAAAAGGAACACTGAACCCTACTCCCTTCCAGCACGGCGCGCCGTGCCCTCTCCCCCGCAAGGGGGAGTTTTTTTGTACCCTCTTCCCTGCCGGGCACGGCACGATTTAAAATGCGCTCCGCGTTGCTCTGCGCATCATCAGCGGAAATATATTTTTAAATTTGCAATGCTGGAAAATCTGCGGATTTTCCAGCATTGCCTTTTCACGGGAGGGGGTGTTGCCGCAAGGCTGTACCACAGCACAAAGCGAGCTCGCCCTCTCAGGCGCTAACGCGCCAGCTCCCCCAAAGGGGGAGCCCTTGGCAAAACCGGAAACTTTGCCGTACTGCCAAGGCCTCTCCCTTTGGGAGAGGTGGCATCGCGTAGCGATGACGGAGAGGGCTAGCCCGCTGCCCTTGTTCATCCTTTTACATCACGATATGCGCCTTGCTGGAGCCGTCGGTGCGCAGCAGCTGGGCCAGATAGATGCAGGCGTGCAGGTAGCCCTGCGGGCCTTCCCCGATGAAATGGCCCTGACAGCCAAAGGACACCACGTCCGTCTTGCGGAAGGGCTCCCGCTCGTCCGGGGCGTGCAGCATCACTTCCACGGCGGGCACGCCGCACAGGCGCAGGGCGTCCAGAATGGCCACGCTGTAGTGGGCGTAGGCCCCGGGGTTGAGTACGATGCCGTCCACCCGGCCCGCTGCGGCCTGAATTTCGTCCACAAGGTCGCCCTCGTGGTTCGTTTGGCAGCAGTCGGTCTCGATGCCCAGCTGCTCACAGCCTGCCTGCACATAGTCCATGATGGCGTTGTAGTCCAGCTCGCCGGGCACGCCCGGCTCTGACCAGCGCATGAGATTGAGGTTCGGGCCGTTAAGAATCAAAAATTTCATCCAATGCCTCCATGGCGGCACGCAGGGCTTCGTCCAGTGTGCCGTTGTTGGGGATCACGGCGTCTGCTGCGGCCAGATACAGCGGGCGGCGCTGGGCTTCCATCTGGCGCAGAGCGTCCATGCTGGAAGAAAGCGGTCTGCCGCCGCCCACGGTCAGTGCATCCAATGGCCGGTCGATGAACAGAATGACGCCGTTCTGGTGCAGCGCCCGCAGGTTTTCGGGCCGTTTCACGATACCGCCGCCGCAGGAGATGATCTGCCGCCCCTCCCTGCCGAAACGGCGGGCCTCGGCGGTCTCCCGGGCGCGGAAGCCGTCCTCGCCCTCGGCAGAAAAAATATCCGGGATGCTGCGGCCGTCGGTCTTTACGATCTCCTCGTCCAGGTCCACAAAGGTGCGGCCAAGGTTCTTTGCCAGCAGCCTGCCGAGGGTGGTCTTGCCGCAGGAGGGCATCCCGATGAGGGCAATGTTCAGCATATCACGGCGCAGTGCGGTGGTGATGCGGCGGATCTCAACCGGCGCATCCTCAAACTTGCGGTCCAGAAAATATTCTGCGGCATACACTGCCTGCGCCACCAGCATTTCAAGGCCGCCCACAGCCACCGGCACGCCCGCTTCCTCGGCGCGGAGGATGAGCTCGGTCTTGTCGGGATTGTACACCACATCCACCACAGCTTCAAGGCCCGGCATGGCGGCAACATCCAGATTGCACACCCCCACATTCGGGTACATGCCCGCCGGGGTGGTGTTTACCACGATCTGCGCCCCGCTGGAAACGGCCTCGGCATAGCTCAGCTCGCCCTTTTCCGGGTCCGGATGGCGGCTGACGGTCAGCACCTTTGCCGCACCCTTGTCCCGGGCCACAGCGCTGGTGGTGTTGTGGGTGCCGCCGGTGCCCAGAATGAGCACGGTCCTGCCTGCAAAATTCACGCCGTGGGCGTCGCACAGGTGGGCAAAGCCCATGTAGTCGGTATTGTACCCGTAGAGCAGGCCGTTTTTGTTCACCACCGTGTTCACCGCTCCGATGGCCTTGGCCCGCGGGTCGATGTAGGAACAGTATTCCATCACCAGCTTCTTATAGGGGATGGTGACATTGATGGCCTTGAACTGCCTCCGCTGCAGAAACGCCCGGGCCTCTTCCTCCGTGGGCAGAGGACACAGGTCGTAGTGGTAGCCGCAGAGCATCTCGTGGATGATCTTGGAGTAGGAGTGGCCGAGTTTTGCGCCGATGAGTCCGTATTCCATTTTACTCGTCCTCCTTCCGGAAGCTGGTGGGGTGGGTCATCCAGGCCTCGCCGTAGCGTGCCGTGAGCAGGTCGCCCACAGCCAGTGCGGCGGCGCAGGTCTGCACGATGGCGGCTCTGGGCACGATGCAGGGGTCATGACGGCCCTGAATAGACAGCTGTGCGTCCTTTTTGGCAAGATAGTCCACCGTGTCCTGCTGCTTGTAGATGCTGGGTGTGGGTTTGACCACGGTGCGGAACACCACCGGCATCCCGTTGGCGATGCCGCCGTTGACGCCCGCATTGTGGTTGGTGGCAGTGACGACTGCTCCCTGCGGCGTCATGCGGAAGGCGTCGTTTGCTTCGGAGCCGCGCATTCCGGCAAAGCCGAAACCGGTGCCGAACTCGATGCCCTTGACGGCGGGCACCGAGAACGCCAGATGTGCGATCTCGCTTTCCACGCTGTCAAAATAGGGCTCGCCGATGCCGGCCGGCAGGCCGAGGATGGCGGTTTCCAGCATCCCGCCCACGCTGTCGCCCTCGGCTCCGGCGGCACGGATGGCGGCTTTCATGGGTTCTTCTACGGTTTCATCCAGCACCGCAAAGCCCTCGGGCCTGCTGGCAAGGGCTTCCACCTGTGCAGCCAGCTGTGCGGCATCGTCCAGCGCAAAGCGGGTGTCCGCAATGCCGGCACACTCCGCGATATGGGTGGTGATGTCGATGCCCGCACGGTGCAGTGCGCTCAGCACGATGGCACCGCCCGCCACAAGGGCAGCTGTCACCCGGCCGGAGAAGTGCCCGCCGCCCCGGGCATCCTGAAAGCCGTGGTACTTGGCATAGGCGGTGTAATCGGCGTGGCCGGGGCGCAGCAGGTCGGCGGTCTTGGCATAATCGGCGCTGCGGGTGTTCTGGTTTTCCACCATCAGCGCAATGGCGGTGCCGGTGGTGCAGCCGTTCACCACGCCGGACAAAAACTGCACGGCGTCTGCCTCGGTGCGGGGAGTGGACAGGCCGTCGCCCCGAGCGCGGCGTTTGTCCATACAGGCGGCTACAAAGGCCTCATCCACCGGGACCCCGGCGGCCATGCCGTCCAGCACGGCACCGATGGCCTGACCGTGGCTTTCGCCGAAAATGGTCAGCGAAAGGTCGCTGCCAAAGGTATTTTTCATGGTGT
>OLSQ01001880.1_pt1 | contig 16283 bp, 10 predicted proteins | sample 1672561 | NCBI WGS metagenome assembly OLSQ01 (sample SAMEA3136699, study PRJEB25190) | human gut metagenome | biome: human gut; feature: human-associated habitat; material: faeces | place: Austria | collected 2013 | reverse complement strand
TCCGGCGACAGGCCCGAGAGCGTCAGCCCTGCATTGGTCAGCACGTCGCGGAACTCGTTGTTGAACTCATAGCGGTGGCGGTGCCGTTCGGAAATTTCGAGCGTGCCATAGCAGCGCGCCATGGTCGTGCCCGGCTGGATGACGCACGGATACGCGCCAAGGCGGAGCGTGCCGCCCTTGTCGATGTCGTCGCTCTGGCCGGGCATGAAGTCGATGACCTTGTGCTTGCACTGCTCGTCAAATTCGGACGAGTGCGCGTCGGAGATCCCGGCGACGTCGCGCGCGAATTCGATCGTTGCGATCTGCATACCGAGGCATATGCCGAAGTAGGGGACTTTGTGCTCGCGGGCATAGCGCGCCGCGAGGATCATGCCGTCGATGCCGCGCCCGCCGAAGCCGCCCGGGACAATGATTCCATCCACCTGCGAGAGGATGTTGTGATAGTTGCCCTCGTTCAGCGTCTCGGAGTCGATCCACTGGATCGTCACCTCGGCTCCCAGTGTATAGCCTGCGTGGCGCAGGGCCTCCGCCACGGAAAGATAGGCGTCATGCAGCTGGACATACTTGCCGACAAGACCGATGGTGACATGTCGGTCGGCGGACTTGATGCGCTCGACCAGCGCCTTCCACTGGCTCAGCTCCGGCGCTCTCGTCCAGAGGCCGAGCTCGCGGCAGACGATGAGTGAGAAGTCGCTCTTTTCGAGCATCAGCGGCGCTTCATAGAGGTTCGGGAGAGTCACGTTCTCAATGACGCAGTCGGGCTTGACGTTGCAGAACATGGCGATCTTCTTGAATATCTCGGGCTCCAGCGGCTCATCGCAGCGCAGGACGATGATGTTCGGGGAAATGCCCATCGCCTGAAGCTCACGCACGGAGTGCTGGGTGGGCTTGGTCTTGTGCTCGTCGCTGCCCTTGATGAATGGGACGAGGGTCACATGGATGAACAGGCAGTTGCCAGGCCCCTGCTCAAGGCTGACCTGCCGCGCGGCCTCAAGGAAGGGCTGGCTCTCGATATCGCCGGTCGTGCCGCCGATCTCGGTGATAACGACGTCCGCGCCGGTGTTCTTGCCGACCTTGTAGATGAAGTCCTTTATCTCGCCGGTGATGTGGGGAATGACCTGAATGGTCTGGCCGAGGTACTCGCCGCGGCGCTCACGGTTGAGGACATTCCAGTAGACCTTGCCGGTGGTAAGGTTCGAGTAGCGGTTGAGATCCTCATCGATGAAGCGCTCATAGTGCCCGAGGTCGAGATCGGCCTCAGCGCCGTCCTCGGTGACATAGACCTCGCCGTGCTGGTAGGGGCTCATCGTGCCGGGGTCGACGTTTATATACGGGTCGAGCTTCTGCGCTGCAACCTTGAGGCCGCGTGCCTTGAGCAGACGGCCGAGCGAGGCCGCGGTGATACCCTTGCCAAGACCGGACACAACGCCGCCGGTAACGAAAACATACTTAGTCATAACGATCATCCTCCGCAGTAGTAATATTTAAGTATCAGTACCCTCGATTGACAAGGAAGCATACAACGTCAGAAGAAGCTTGCACCGTTCCGCTTCCGCCTTGCGGCAAAAGCTGCACTATGCAATCTCCTTCTTCCTTTTCAAATCGAACCCACGTTGTTGGGCTTCGATTTGATGGAGAGAATGCCAGTGTCAACCGAGGGTAAAAAGAAAAAAAATAAAACGTTCTCCGATGCCTAAAGGGGGCACGAGGCCCCTTACACCGGCGAACGCCTGCGAAGAAAATCAAAAACCAAATTACTGAAATAGTATACATTCATTGCACCTGATTGTCAAGATACCGCAATGAAAAAATACGTTCAAAAATGTCATGGACAGACGGCGCTGTCCATGACATTTTCAACAATTCATATTTGATAAAGCTCAGTAGAGCGGATCGTTCCAGTAGAAAGAGAAGTCCGCGGAGGTGTAGCCGAACTGCTCGCGCAGCTTTTCATAGCGCGGGTGCAGGATGAAGATATAGGCCTTGTCGTTGTAGTCGACATAGCGCCAGCGTCCGCCGGTCGGGTCGTCATAGACCGTGTCGTTCACCTCGCAGTTCGGGGCGGCGGCGCGCATCTCGGCTATCTGTTCCTTGGGCACGCGGTTGTTGCTGCCGACCCACAGGCGCTCAAGCTCGGTCAGGGAGTAGAGCGGGGAGATATCCTCGAGGTCGACGATATAGGCGATGTTCAGATGGCGCAGATTTTTAAGCCCGGAGAGCGGGGAGAGATCAGTGCAGAGCGTGGTCTGCATTTCGAGGTACTCAAGCTCGGTGCAGCTGGCGAGGGGGGTCGCGTCGCTCCAGTTGTCCATCGCAAGGATAGCGACCTCAAGCTTCGGCATATAGGCGACGAAGGAAATATCGTCCAGCGCGTCGTTATGGCCGACGTCGAGATACTTGACGTCCGTGCAGTATTTGAGCGCTTCGGAATTGTATCGGTCGAGCATACCGCCGTGAGAGGGCTGCGAGGCAAGGATGCGCTCAACGTCCGTGCGCACGCTGTAAGCGTCGCCGAACCAGACGCGCCAGATGACCTTGACGTCGGGATAAGCATCGCGGATGGCGGCCATGTCCTCGTTGGATACGCCGCAGCTGTCCATGTCGACGCTGACAAGATTCGGCATGCAGGCCATGGCCTGCTTCACCTGTGCGCCGTCGTCCTCGACAGGGATATGGCTGAGGTTAATGGTAGTGTCAACGGTGTTGAATTCCTTGCCGTAGAGCCAGAAAGTGTAGCTGACCGAAGCGTTCGGGCAGGCGTCCATGACGGCGCGGACGGAATCCCATCCGAGGTTTGAACGCTCGGAGCCGAGCTGGATGTCATTGACTTTCGGCAGGTAGGCGAGCGCCTGGAGCGTATCGGAAACAGCGGAGTCCGTCAGCGCGGAGAGGTCAAGGCTCTGCACGCTGTTGGAAAGCACCTGCCCATCGGGAAGCGTCACCGTGTATTTTACCTTGACGTCCGGGTGAGCCTGCGCCCACTGATAAATTTCATCGACGCAGGCGCTGCCGCTGAAATCGGCCTTCTGCAGCTCGGGCAGCTGGTCGAGCAGAGCGGTCTCACCGCTCTCAAGCGTTATCGTCAGGTCGGTCGTGCCCTCGATCTCTACCGCGCCGGCCTGAAATTTCACGGTCTTTGCGGGGAAGAGAGAGGAAGCGGAGTCGCCGCAGGCGGCAAGGAGCAGGAAAGCTGCGGCAAGGCAGATGATGCTGAGAATTTTTTTGAGCTTAGACATTGAATGAGATCCTCCGGAAAATGGGTGCGCGGTGTGTCAGTACGGGCGGATGCAGAGACGGTCGTTCCAATAATAGGAAAAGTCCTCCTCATGGTAGCCGAACTGCTCGCGCAGCAGCGTATAGCGGGCGGCCTGCTGTGAAACGCCGAACTCATTCGGCTCTTCGTCCACGCGCCAGCCGCCATTTGTCGGATCACCGACAGTAGAATTGACGACGCAGTTGGGGAGAAGTTCCTTTATCTTCTCGATCTGCTCAGGCGGGACGGGATCGTATTTGCCGATCCAGAGCCGTTCAAGCTGAGTCAGCCCGTAGAGCGGGGTAATGTCGGTGACGGCGAAGTTGTAGCATATGTTGAGATGCTTGAGGTTTTTCAGGTTCGCGAGGGGACGGAGGTCGTGGAGCCTTGAGGTCATGGCCTCCAGATACTCGAGCTTCGGGCAGTTTTCCAGCGGGTAGAAGTCCTCGACAAAGGTCATGCCGACGATGAGCACCTCAAGGTCTGGCATATAGGAGACGAAGTCTATCGTGTCAAGATAATTGTTGTGCCCGAGGTCCATGTATTTTACCTTGGTGCAGTATTTGAGGGAGCGGGTCGTCTCGGTCGTCAGTTCCCCGGCCTTGCCGGGCATTGAGGCAAGAATACGCTCAACATTGGTGCGCACGCTGTAATAGTCGCCGAACCAGACGCGCCAGACGACCTCCGTGTTCGGCAGGGAATCGCGCAGCTCGGCCATCTTCTCGTCGGAGACACCGGCAGTGTCCATGTCGAGGAAAGTGAGATTCGTCATGCAGGCGGTGATGAGCTTGAGGAGCCTGCCCTCGTCCTTTATGCTGACGTACTTGAGATCCATTTCCTCATCGCTGAGGTTGAAGGTCTTGCCGTAAATGGAAAACTCATAGTCTATGGCGGCCTGCGGGCAGGAGGTGTGCAGCTCGTTCATCTTTCCCCATGTGACGGGGCTTTCCTCCCAACTGCCGAGCGTGACCGTTTTGAGCTTGGTCAGTCTCTTGAGCTGCGCTGCGGTCTCACTGACAAGCGTATCATTCAGACCGCGCAGGTCGATGCTCTCGATGTTGAGCGGATAGCTCTTGCCCATGATGACGCAGGGCTCCGGAGTCGGTTCGGGGGTAGGAGCGGGAGTCGCCGAAGCCGGGGCTTCAGCGGCGCTTCCCTCTTTCGAGGAGCAGCCGGCGGCGAACAGGCAGAAGATCAGTGCTGCGGCAAGAACGATTATTATACGTTTTTTCATTTCCCGTAGACCTCTTTTCCGTACATGCCTTTGAACTGGGCAGGGGCCTCCTTATCGCAGAGCGGATCGAGCCAGTAGAAGCTGTATTCCTGATAGTTGTAGCCGAGCTGGTTCCTCAGAAGCTCGTATCTCGGTACCCAGTAATATTTCGGGATCTCCGGGTCATACCCGGTGTAGCGCCACGCCCCGCCGTGGGGGTCGTCGGTCGTGGTGTTGATGGTGCAGCCGGGAACGGCGGCCTTCATCGCGCTGACCTGCTTGTCAGGGACGGGCGTGTCACAGCCTATCCACAGGCGCTCAAGCTCAGTCAGCCCGTAGAGCGGGGATATATCCTTGATATTCGGGCACCCGGCGATGTTCAGGTGGTGCAGCCCGGTGCTGTTTTTGAGCGGGGAGATGTCGGCGATGTTGGTGGAGTTGAGCTCCAGGTACTCAAGCTTCGGGCAGCTTTCGAGCGGGGAGATATCCCTTACGGCGGTCATGGCGATTATGAGCACCTCAAGCTCAGGCATATTCCTGACAAAGTCGATGCTGGGCAGCTCGTCATTATGGCCGAGGTCAAGGTACTTGACCTTGGTGCAGTACTGAAGAACGCTCGCGTCATATATCATCCCGCCGACGGTCGGCTTGGAGGCGAGGATGCGCTCGGTATCTGTGCGCACGCTGTAATTGGTGCCGAACCAGACACGCCACACGACGTCTATATTCGGGAACTGTTCGCGTATTTTGGCAAGCGCTTCGTTGGAAACGCCGGTGTTGTCCATGTCCAGATATGAGCAGCGCGTCATAAGCGGGAGCACCTCGGCAAGCGCCGCTGCCTCGTCGCTTATCTGCGTTCCGCGGAAATCGAGAGAGGAAGCGCTGAGGTTTATTTCATGCCCGTATAGGGTGAGGCTGTAATCCAGCTCCGCATTCGGGCAGGCCTCGTGAATGGCACCGATGTCGGCGAGAGTGAGCGCGTCGCTCCCCGCGCTCTGTGCGCCGAGCTTTATGTGCGTGACCGCAGGCAGACAGGCGAGAGCCTCAGCTGTCTCAGCGGCGGCAGCATGGCCGAGAGATGACAGGTCAAGCTCCGCGGCGCTGTTATCGAGCACCGTGCCGTCCGGCAGCGTGACAGTATATTTCAGCTCAAGAAGCGGATGCGCCTGCCCCCATTCGGCAATCTCTTTCCAGCAGCTGCTTCCGCTGAAGTCGGCGCGCGTCAGGTACGAAAGACTGTCGAGCTTTGAGATGTCCTCACGCTGGATGACGGCGGTGAGCTCCGTCGTCTCCACCGGATATGTGCCGCAGGACAAAGTGACCTCGGCGGCCGGAGCCGGGCCGATAAGGGGCTTTACGTCGGAGGGCGCTTCATGGAACGGACCCGAGATGCACACGAGAACGAGCAGTGCCGTATATATAATTGCGGGAATGGCCTTCAGCCGGGATCTTAAACGCATCTTTGTCCTCCGCAGCTCTTTGTGTCTTGTGCGGCCGGATATGGGTTTTCCGGCCGGAGGTCATAACATTCCATTTGACCATGCTGCATTAAACATAAGTATATCATTGGATTGGAGTTATTTCAAGACGATTAGAGGAAAATACTTCCGCCGCGCGCCTGCCTGACGGCAAAACCCCGCAGACTGTCTGGTCTGCGGGGAATGATGAATTTTACTTAAGCCTGCTCACTTGAGCTTGCTGCCGGCAGAGGGCTTTTCGGAGGAAGCCGGAGCGGGAGTTTCAGCGTCGGAAAAAACGAGTTCCGCGCTCGTCAGGCGCTTGTTGTACCGCGCTATTTCGATCTCGTCCCAATCGCTGGCCGTACCGCCGTAATAGACGGTCTCCAGCTTCTGGCAGCCGTTGAAGGCGCTGTCGCATATTTCCTCGACAGCGGCGGGAATATCCACGGTCTTTAAGGCGGAGCAGCAGTTGAAAGCGCTTTCGCCTATTCTGGTGATGCCGTCGGGAATGACGATGCTTTTGATCTTGACGCAGTGGTCAAAGGTCTGATCGGCGATTTCCGTGAGACCATCAGGCAGGGAGACGGCACTGAGCTTTTCGCAGCGGTAGAAAGCAGCAGCGCCGATGCTCTCGACGGAGGACGGGATCGTGACGCTCTTGAGATTGGTGCAGAACTGGAAGCACTGCGCGCCGATGTGGGTAACGCCTTTCTCAATGACCACAGCTTTGATGTCGTCCCTGTACTTTTCCCAAGGGGGAGCATCACCGGAATAATCAGGCATCTCGCCCTTGCCGGAGATAGTGAGCGTGCCTTTCTTGTCGAGCGACCATGTGAGCTCATCCGATGCGGCGAGCGCCCCGATGCCGGGGAGCGACAGGAGCATGACCAGAACCAGAAGCGCGGAGAGAAGCTTTTTCATAATATTCCTCCATTGCAAAGTTTCCGCTTGATACCAACATTATAGTATATGTACCAGCCTCAAGTCAATAGGCGGGTGCTTGACAAGAGCTGGGGGCGCGGAGTATAATCCGAAAAAAGCCCACAGAAACAATAGGAATTAAAGGACGGTGAAATAAATGCTGTGCTGCCAGTGTCGATGTTATGCAAGTGAAAATAGAATGAACGGTAAGGATAACACGGACGGGTGACGCGGCTCTGAACTGCTGCCGCGCCCGCCCGGGGCCTGTCATTGTCCGGTATGGACGCAGGACGGAAAGGACGCGGAGGATGTTCAAGGATCTTAGAGAAACCATAGAAGCATATAAGGCAAGGGACCCGGCGGCGCGCAGCTCATTGGAGGTGCTGCTGCTTTATCCGGGGATAAAGGCGGTGCTCAGCCACCGGCGCGCGCACTGGTGCCACATGCACGGGCTGAAGTTTCTTGCCCGGCTCATCTCGCAGCGCAGCCGGCACCGCACCGGGATAGAGATACACCCCGGCGCGAAGATCGGCAAGCGCCTTGTCATTGACCACGGCATGGGCATCGTCATCGGCGAGACCGCCGAGATCGGGGACGACTGCCTTATATACCACGGTGTCACGCTCGGCGGCACGGGCAAGGACGTCGGCAAGCGGCACCCGACCATCGGCAATAACGTCCTCATCGGCACGGGCGCAAAGGTGCTCGGCCCGCTGAAGATAGGGGACAACAGCCGCGTTGCGGCAAATTCGGTCGTGCTGCGCGATATCCCGCCCGACAGCACCGCCGTCGGTGTTCCGGCAAAGGTCGTGCGCGTGGAGGGCAGGCGCGTGAACTTCGCGGGCGAGGTGGATCAGATACACGTCACCGACCCCGTGTGGCAGGAGCTTGCGGAGCTGAAAAAGCAGATCGATCACTTGAATACACACCTTGACGAAGCCACTCAAAGGGCATAAACCATCCCCCCGCACACCTCTCTTTTCTCAGAGAGGTATGCGGGGTGTCATTTTCTTAAGAAAAATGGGTTTATAGAAAATTTGGTGGTTTTCTATTTGGAAAATAGTGGTCACAAAATAACCTTATACACGAAAAGGTGGTTTGCGCTTGCAAATCACTTTTTTCTATGCTACAATATTTTTAGATACTTTTCGATTTTTGGTGGTTTTCTATTGACTTTGAACCAATATCTTCTTTAGGTACAAAGGTTTGGCATTAAATTTTTGAGGAGTTGAGCAATATGGCAAAGGTAGCCTCTGAATATGAAGTAGAATCCATTTTTATTGAAAAACTGGGAGAAATGGGATATGACTTCATCCCTATGTCGAACTACAATGACATTGTGAATAACTTCAGAACACAGCTTTGCAAAGTCAATGCTGAAAATCTGATGGAAGCGAAGGGCACCGCAGAACTTACCGACGCCGAGTTCGCCCGAGTTCTTCTCAGGCTGGAGAATCACACGATTTATGAGTCCGCCAAAATTCTTCGAGAGCAATGGGTCCTCGACCTGGACAACGGTAAGACGGTCTACTTGAGCTTTCTCACAGACGATGAAACCCGGAACACCTATCAGGTGACACATCAAGTCACCATGGATAAGTCCCACAAGGACGATGTGCTTTACAAAAGTCGCTATGATGTGACCATACTTATCAACGGACTGCCGCTTGTCCAAGTGGAACTGAAGCGCCCAGGCGTCGAAATCAACGAAGCTATCAATCAAATCAACCGCTATCGCCGCTTCTCTTTCCGGGGACTGTTCCGCTATATCCAGGTCTTTGTTGTCTCCAACTCAACACAAACAAAGTATTTTGCCAACATGAATGAACGTACCGAGGATGGTGCGACTGACCAAAGCATCCTTAAATCCTTGGTCTTCTATTGGACTGACGAGGAGAATAAGCGAATCAACAGGCTCATTGACTTCACACAGGATTTTCTCACAAAGTTCAATGTCACCGAACTGCTTACTCGTTACTTTGTTATCAAGCAGTCTGAACCGGTCTTGATGGTCATGCGCCCCTATCAAATCTATGCCGTTAAAAAGGCAATGGAACGCATCTTTGGGAGCAATATGAACGGCTATGTCTTCCATACTACTGGCTCCGGAAAGACGCTGACCTCTTATAAATTAGCAGCTTTGCTGCGGGATGACCGCCGTATCGACAAGGTGTTCTTTCTTATTGACCGCAAGGACCTCGATGACCAGACCGTAGACGAATACAACTCCTTTGAGTATGGGTGCGTGGACAATACCGACAGCACAGCTACGCTGGTTCGGGCTTTGGGTGATTCCAGCAAGACTCTTGTTGTGACCACCATTCAGAAGATGGCCGCAGCACTTCGCAACCCCAAATATGAAGAAAAGATGGCTCCCCTGCGGGATAAACGGTGTGTGTTTATCATTGATGAATGTCACCGCAGTCAATTTGGAAAGATGCACAGCAGTATTCAGGGACACTTCCAAGCAGCCAACTATATTGGCTTTACGGGAACTCCCATTTTTGCAGAAAATAGAAGCGCAGATGGGCGAACAACCGCAGACATCTTTAATGCTGGGAAACTGGATTCCTGCATCCACAGATACATGATTAAAGAAGCCATTGCTGACGGGAATGTGCTACGTTTCTCCGTTGAATACATGAGAACTATAAATGTTCTTCATGTTGCTACCCCTGGGATAGACCCCACGCAGTTAGATGACCCTGAGTATTGCAAGCGGCACAACATCGATATTTCCGATGCCTACCACGATGACCAGCGGATTACTGGTGTGGCGGAGGATATACTGACGCACCTGGAACGACATACGCACCCTGCCGGGAAAGATGTATATACAGCCATCTTTGCTACAGACAAAATCCAAACGCTGATGCGGTATTACCGCTATATGAAGACCCACAATCCCAAGGGGTATAAAATCGCCGCCATTTTTACATATCGCCCCAATGAAGATATGGATGAGGGGGCCAATGAATATTCCGGCGACGAACTCAAAGAGTGTATGAAAGACTACGGCGACATGTTCGGTACAAACTACGACTTGGATACTCTTGACGCCTATCGCAAAGATATCGCCAAACGGATGAAACAGAAGGAATTGCCGCAAATTGACCTTCTCTTGGTAGTTGATATGTTCCTAACCGGGTTTGACAGTAAAGCTACCAACACCCTTATTTTGGATAAAACGCTGGTATGGCATAATCTTCTGCAGGCGTATAGCCGCACGAACCGAGTCTCCAAGCTCACGAAACAGTTCGGACAAGTCGTTACTTACCGCAATATTAAAAAGGCTCAGGACGAGGCTTTGCGGCTGTATTCCGGTGATGGGAACCCTAATGATTATTTATTGGAAAGCTATGATTACTACGTCGCTGAGTACCGTAAGTGGACGGAAAAAGTTCAAGCGGTAGCGGAGACCCCGGATGATGCTGGATATTTGCAGAGTGAAAACGATATACGGGCGTTTATTTTGGCATTCCGGCAATTATCCAAGACGCTAAATACACTCAAAACTTTCTCCAAATTCAACTGGGATGACTTGGACGTTTTCATGGATGAGGCCACGTTCAGCGACTATAAGAGTTGGTATCTGTCCTACTATGACGACATTGAGCGGAAACGTCGCCAAGGCTCAGTGACGACGCTGGCAGATATCGACTTTAATATCGAGCTTATCCGTACCGACAAGATAAACGTGGTTTATATCCTTAATCTCTTAAAAGACATCAACCGGAATGACAAGGCCGCAATGGAGAAATCTATCGACCTTATCCTCCGAGAAATCGAACGGTCTGATAACGAAAAGCTCCGCTATAAGAGTGACATTATGAAGGACTTTATTACCGCCCGGTTCTTCGACCTCGACCCGAACGCCGACATCTTCGAGGCCTACAGTGAATATGAGCATGAACGGCTTCAGTCCGCTGTGGAAGAGTTCGCCCAAGTTCATGGTATCGAGCCTGAAATCGTATCTGAAATTCTCCATAAGTATTTCTGTGACGAGAAATCTGTCACGAAAGAGAGCATTCGTCAACGACTTAGCAGTTTGAAACTGGGCCTTTTGAAATTGACCAAGCTCATTAACGATATTCTGTTTTTCGTATCTGATATGTACGATAAATTCACCTCCGAAGGAGTGTAATCTATGGTTGCCAATGAAACAAAGCAATCTCAGGAATTGGCGAAACGGCTCTGGGCCATCGCTAATGACCTCCGGGGCAATATGAACGCTGCAAAGTTTCAGAATTACATTCTGGGTGTCATCTTCTATCGCTATCTATCAGAGCATACTGAGAACTATATGGATGACCTCTTGAAGAATGATGGTATTTCCTACCAGGAGGCACTTGCTGACCCGGATTACACAGAGACCGTAAAGGAGTGGTCTTTGGAGCACCTGGGATATATCATGGAACCGAAAAATCTGTGGGGGGCTCTCATTGACTCCATCAAGGCAGGTCAGTTCAGTATCGAGGACTTTGAGAAAGCCATCAACGCTCTGGTGGGCAGTACCGTAGGCCAGGATTCTGAAGCTGCCTTCTATAAGTTGTTTGACGACATGAACCTCCAAGATAAAGACTTGGGCCGTGAGATTTCTGGGCGCACTGAGCTTATCTCTAAGGTCATGTTGCGTGTCAACGATATTCCCTTCGGCGTCACTGAGGCCGAGATTGATGTTTTGGGTACTGCCTATATGTACCTCATTGCTCTCTTTGCCGATGACGCTGGGAAGAAAGGGGGAGAATACTTCACCCCCACGTGTGCATCTACATTGGTAGCTCGGCTGGCAACTGTGGGGCTGGATGAAATCGCGTCTGCCTGCGACCCTTGTGCGGGTTCTGCGTCTTTGCTGCTGGAGGTTAAGAAGCACTTGGGGAAACAGAAAGTGGGCCATTACTATGCCCAGGAGCTGAATGGTAGCACTTACAATCTTCTCCGTATGAACCTCCTTATGCACGGGGTTCCCTACAAAGAGTTCACCACATACAACGATGACACCCTGCGGGTGGATAATTTTGATAAGAAGAAAACTGAACAGTTCACAGTTCAGGTGTCTAACCCCCCGTACAGTCTCAAATGGGCTGCTCCCAAAGCTATGGAGGATGACCCTCGTTATTCTGCGGCTGGGGTATTAGCCCCTAAGAGTTATGCTGATTTGGCATTTTTGGAGCACATGGTTTATCACATGGCAGACGATGGACGTATCGCTGTTCTGTTACCGCATGGTGTCCTTTTCCGTGGTGGAGCAGAGAAGAAAATTCGGGAGTATCTGATTGGTGCTCTGAATGTCGTAGACGCTGTCATTGGCTTACCCTCCAACCTATTTCACGGCACAGAAATCCCTGTCTGCATTCTGGTACTGAAGAAAAAACGCAACGGCAACTCCGACAACATCCTATTTGTCAATGCAAGCTCATGCTTTACTCCCGAGAAGACTAAGAATATTCTCTCCGACGCAGATATCGACCGTATTGTGGACACCTATGTTGCCCGTGAGAATATTTCCAGGTTTGCTACCAAGGTTCCACTCTCTGTGGTAACGGATGACAATGATTATAATATGAACATTAACCGATATGTGGACACGTTTGACCCTGAACCTGTAGTAGACCTGGATGCTGTGCAGAGCAAGCTGGTTTTGGCAGATGAAAAGGGAACCAAGGCGCTGACCAAGGTTAATGCTATGCTGGCGGAACTGGGCTTGAAAGGGCTCAGGAGTGATGTTGTACAGAAGATTTTCTCTCAGGAAATACGGTTCCGGGCGGACGATGGAAGTGAGTTTCCGGCACCCTCTATCGTTCCTCTTTCTGAGGTGTTTGACAAAATTACCGAGAGGAACAGCCAAGAGGCTATCAAATTGGTGCTGACAAACTCAGCTGAACTTGGCATCGTCCCCCAGAGGGCGTTCTTTGATAAAGATATCGCCGTAGAAGGCAACACGCAGAATTATTATATCGTGCGCCCCGGATACTTCGTCTACAACCCGCGTAAGTCCAAAACAGCACCGCACGGCCCCTTTCAGGTATACATGGGAGAAGAACCGGGTATCATTTCTCCATTATATACGTGCCTCAAAAAGAAAACAGACGATGAATCTACTTACTTGGCGTATTACTTTAAGTCTTCCGCATGGTACAGATATATCTATGAAAATGCTTCACAAGGAGCCAGACACGACCGAGAAAGCATGACGGAGGATGTCCTCATGGGTATTCCCGTTACGCTTCCCTCTCTTCCTGAACAGCGTAAAATCGCTGCATTCCTTACAGCTATGGATGATGTGGTTGCTGCCGCCAAGGAGCAGATGGAGGCGATGCAGGAGTTCAAGAAAGGCTTGTTGCAGCAGATGTTCGTATAACCTTATCGCAGTAAAAAGCCCTGACCACCGCGGTCAGGGCTTTTGCTGTGTTCAGTCATCGAAGGCATCAAAGTTGAATCGAGTGCTGCCCGTAGGCTTCTTATAGAAAACCATCTTGGTGCGGAGGTTTTGGAATGAGTAACCCCGTCCATCTCTTGCTACATTCCGAATAGCCCTGTTCAGGCTTTCGGTCTGGGCATTTGTGCGGTCATCACCAGTAAAATCAAAATAGGCAAATATTTGAGGTTCCCAGTTCCTTATCATGGTGATAAAACCGTTGTAGGCAGTTATTCCCAACTGCTCACACTCAACACACCATTCATCGAACATCTTCAACGCCTCGCTTTTGGTCTTGGCAAAAGCGTATATGTTGCGAAATGACTCTTTGAGTTGATATGGTATATCAAATTGAGGATAAGCGGCAAGAAGCACATCCAATGCTCGTTTTTGCGTAGGGGTAAGTTCCTCACTGGATTTAAGTAAAAGGAAGCGATTGTGTTTGAGGCTTACTCGTGTCTTGGTATCCTTGATGCTTTTGCAGAGGCCAGCACGGATGCTGTCGAGAGACCGGGACAGTTCTTTGATAACATGAAAATGGTCGATGATGACAGGGATGCCTGGGAAAACGCTTTGCACCGCATCGTAATAGGGTCTCCACATATCCATTGTCACATAACATAAGTTCTCTGGGTTTTCCAGACGCTTCAACACATCAATGACAGCATTCTTAGAACGTTCCTCCGACAACTCGATGATTCCGCCATTTTGCCTATCGACATTTACAAATACACCATAATAGGCATTGTTTAGATGTACTTCGTCGATGCCCAGGACACGAGGCGTTACGAAATGATATGCGGTCCACAGTTTCTCGCCCTGTTCCTCAAACAACCCTTGTACCGTAGAGACCGAGACATTATACCGCCTTGCGATTTGAGTAAAGGTCATGTCGCCAAATACGTCCCTTTGGATGCTCTCAACCATTCTCCGGGTCATTTGTCCACAGATAGATGCGTATTCTTCACGCACAGTCTCCCCACAATCCTTGCAGCGATATGACTTACCCTTGACGACGATACCCACACGATGTCCAAACTCATCTAAGTCTTTTACCTTTCGTTTGGCGTCCTTGTGAATATGCAGCTTGCCGCCACAGGCCGGACAGGCCGCTATTCTTTCCTTGGGTTCTACCGTGTACAAAATGTCCCCGGTTTCAGATTCCTTCCTACTGATTACGGTGAACTCAGGCAACCCGATATCTTTGAAAGAGTGACCATCAACTTCTGTCGCTCCCATAAATACACCTCCCGAGCCTTTGGTTGGTAAGGTTTATTATATCACAAAGCTGCCAGAATGACCACCCTTTTTTGAAAAGAAAACCACCTTTTTTCAAAAAGTTCTATATTGTATAGTAACGATACTTCAATACAAAATGCCAGTTATCGAGCAGAAAACCACCAATAAAAATAAAGTCGATTTTGATTTGAACCGACTTGACAAATCAAAAACCACCATTTTTTCTAAATACCCAGAAAAATTTACCTGTCAGCTTCTTGACAAACGGACGCCTCGGTGATATCATTTTGATATCAAAAAGATGGAGGACAGGAAAATGACAGAGAAATTACTCAGCAACTATAAAAACGGCATGCCGGTCATGCTGGCGCTCATCGCGGCCTACTGCGCGGCGATAGCGTGCATGATAGTCGGCGGAATAAATATGGACGCGGGCGGCGGTAGTGCGCTGTTCGTTGTGGGCACGGTCTGTGTCTGCATCGGCTGGTTCCCCATGCTCGGCCTGAAGGTGCTCAAGCCGCAGGAGGCGCTTGTGCTCACGCTGTTCGGAAAGTACATAGGCACGCTCAAGGGCGAGGGCTTCTATTTCGTCAATCCCTTCTGCGTCGGCGTGAACCCCGCGGCCAACACCAAGCTCAGCCAGAGCGCGGACGTCGACAGCGGCAGCGGAAAGGCCGTGCTCAACGCGGCTCTCAGCGGTGCAAACACCATTAGTGTAATGAACGAGGCCACGGGCAAGAAGATGTCCCTCAAGGTCATGACGCTCTCAAACGCGCGCCAGAAGATAAACGACTGCCTCGGTAACCCTGTCGAGATCGGAATCGCGGTCATGTGGCGCGTTGTGGACACGGCGAAGGCCGCCTTCAATGTCGATAACTATAAGGAGTACCTCTCCCTGCAGTGCGACAGCGCTTTGAGAAACATCGTGCGCATTTACCCCTACGATGTCGCTCCCGGCATCGATACGACCGGCGACGGTCAGGCCGACGAGGGCAGTCTGCGCGGTTCGAGCGAGACTGTTGCCAAGCGCATACGTGATGAGATACAGTCCAAGGTCGCGGATGCGGGGCTTGAGGTCATCGAAGCGCGCATCACCTATCTTGCCTACGCGCCCGAGATCGCGGCGGTCATGCTCCAGCGCCAGCAGGCCTCGGCCATAATCGACGCGCGCAAGATGATCGTCGACGGTGCGGTCGGCATGGTGGAAATGGCGCTTGAGCGGCTCAATCAGAGCGGCATGGTCGAGCTTGACGAGGAGCGCAAGGCGGCGATGGTCTCGAACCTGCTGGTCGTGCTCTGCGGCAACCGCGACGCGCAGCCCGTCGTCAACTCCGGCAGCCTGTACTGATGGCGGAGAGCGCAAAGAAGCAGGTGCCGCTGCGCCTGTCGCCAAAGCTGTATGACGCGATCGCCGCATGGGCGGAGGATGACTTCCGTTCGATAAACGGGCAGATAGAATATCTGCTGACCGAGTGCGTCAAGCAGCGGAAGAAGAACGGCAAGTACGTTTCCGATACGATAGATGAGCCGATCGAGCTTGATATCAAATAGAATACGGGCAGTAAAGTTCAAGAGCACTCAGCCGTTTTGACAGCGGCTGAGAGCCCTTGGCACGGTATGGTAAAAGGGCTGTTTACCGCGCCGCAAAAAAAGAAAAATTTTTTGACGAAATCTATTGACAAAACCGCCGTTGTTTGGTATTATAACCGAGCCGTGGCCGAGTAGTTCAGTCGGTTAGAACGCCGGCCTGTCACGCCGGAGGTCGAGGGTTCAAGTCCC
>OLSQ01001873.1_pt1 | contig 16313 bp, 13 predicted proteins | sample 1672561 | NCBI WGS metagenome assembly OLSQ01 (sample SAMEA3136699, study PRJEB25190) | human gut metagenome | biome: human gut; feature: human-associated habitat; material: faeces | place: Austria | collected 2013 | reverse complement strand
TTAATGGCACCCTTTCACTTAGTCCGAGCTAAAGCTCGACGTGAACATTTTCCATTAAATTATTTAAAAAATTCTAAGATTACTCCAATTACATTCGAAAAGTTTAAATTCATATGATAAATAATTTTGAGCCTGAGTGAAAGCGCCTTATTTTCTTGTATTAGATTTTCTTTTTGAATAAAATGAAAAGACATTAAATAAAATTTAAGTATTATAGGGAGAGCTAAAGCCTGGACATCATAATTATTTCTTACAATCTATAACTAGCAATCATCAACAAATTCCTCAAATACTAAATTTGCCAAATCAATTCCTTTATTTGTTAACTTAATATGATTTAAATCAACTTCTATTAATCCTTCTTCTACTAATTTATTTAAATTTTCACGATATAAAAAAATCGGATTATCAATAAACTTTTCCTTAAATCTTGCTATATCAACACCTTGTATTTTCCTAAAACCTAACATCATAAATTCATTTTTTTTATCTTCTAAACTTTGTTTTTCTTCAATTTGTATATTTTCATCTTTTCTATTATTTTTTATATTTTGAATATATTCTTCAACACTTATTGCATTAGAAAATCTAATGCCATTCAAATATGAATGAGCAGCAACTCCAAAACCAATATATTCTTCCTGATTCCAGCAATTTAAATTATGTCTTGATTCTTTTCCCAATTTAGCAAAATTAGAAATTTCATAATGATTATATCCATTTAACTCTAATGTATTTTTTACATACCAATACATATTTCGTTCTAAATCTTCATCTGGTAATTTAATCTCACCATTTTCTAACATTTTTTCAATTGGTGTATTTTCTTCTATTATTAAAGAATATACACTAATATGCTCTGGCTCTAACTTTATTATATCTTGTAATGTATTTTTTAGATCTCCAATCTTTTGTCCTGGAATCCCTATCATTAAATCTATATTGATATTTTTAAATCCAGTTTCTCTAGCTAGTTTGTATATCTCTAAAAATTCTTGATATGTATGAATTCTTCCTATTTTTTTCAAAATATCATTTTTTGTACTTTGAAGTCCTATACTTAATCGATTAATTCCTGATTTTTTGTAATCATTTAACTTTTTTGTATCAACTGTTCCTGGGTTTACTTCAATTGTTATTTCTATATCTTTAAATTCTATTAAATTACATTTTAACTTTTCTTTTAATTCACTTAATATTTCTACTATATATATACTATCTATATACGATGGTGTACCTCCGCCTATATAAATACTAGTTACTTTATAATTTGAAAAATCAAATTCTTCTATTTCCTTTTTCAAACTTTCTATATATTCTTTTACTTCACTACATTTATTAGAATAAGAAACAAAATCACAGTAATAACATTTCTGTTTACAAAATGGTATATGTATATAGATTCCTAATTCATTTAACATTTAATTATCACCTTTTCCTTTTAAAAGTTGCCAAAAGATATTTTATTCTTTTGGCAATTATGTTTAAAATAGTAACCGTTTTAGTTACTTAGCAAGTTCAATTATTTTTTTCAATCTATAATTTACTCCTGATTTTCCTATAGGCTCTTTTAATATTTTTCCTAAATCAGTTAATGACATATCTGGATTTTCTAATCTTAACTTAGCTATTTCTTTTAAATTATTATTTAATTTATTAAATTCTCCTGTTTTTTGTAATTTTTTTATAGCTGCTATTTGCTCAATTGACGCATTTAATGTTTTATTTAAATTTGCTGTTTCACAATTAACTAGTCTATTTACTTTTCCTTTCATCTCTTTTTGCACTCTTATTTCTTCAAATCTCATAACTGCTTTGTTTGCACCAATCAATGCTAAAAATTTTGAAATTTCTTCACCTTCTTTAATATAAATAGAATATTTATTCTTTGTTGTCATTTTTTTGCTTCTTATTCTTAGCTTTTCTAATATTTTTATAGAATCTTCTAAATTTTCCTCTTGATTTAATACAATCTCTAAATGATATTTATTTTCAGGATTATTAATAGAACCCGAACCTAAAAATAACCCTTTTATTATTGCCTTTAAACATTCTTTATCTTCCTGTTCTACGACATCTTCTTTCAATGAAATTTCGGATTTATTGTATTTCATAATTTGTTCTATTTCTGATATCTTTAATTTTATTACAAAATTCTTTCCGATTTATCTCAATATTGTGATTTATATTTAAATTAGCTAGTAATTTAGAAAAACGATTAATATTATAATCACTTTCTGTTGAAAATTTAATATTGTTTTTTCCTATAAAATCAATATTTCCTGAAATTAGATATCCCATTAATTCATATTCTACCATTTTCTTATTTGTCAAATTACTATTCTTATTTAATTCTTGTTTTATTTCAGATGAAAAAGACATTACATTTTCCTTTCCTAACTTAGTTTTGTAATTATTATCCTATCATTTCCATATAAATCTTTTTTGCTATATGTATTTATATATCTTTCTTTATTTTTAATGATTCCTATAACATCTTCTTTTTGATCATAACCAATTTCAAAACATAAATATCCATTAAATTTTAAGTATTTTTCACTCTCATTTATAATTTTTCTGTAAAAGTCCAGTCCATCATACCCTCCATCTAATGCAATTATTGGCTCTTTTTGTACGTCTTTATTTAATTTCTTTATTACTTCTCTTTTTATATATGGTGGATTAGATACTATTACGTCATATTTATTTTCTTTTAAATTTTTAAACAAATCTGATTCTACAAATGTTATTTGATTTTCTACATCATTATTTTTTGCATTTGTTCTTGCTATTTCTAAAGCTTTTTTACTAATATCTACCGCTGTAATTTCACTATTTTCTATATATTTAGCTAATGATATAGCGATTGCTCCACTTCCTGTACATAGGTCTAGAATTTTTTTAGCTTTTATTTTTTTTGAAATATTTATAACTTCTTCTACTAATATTTCAGTGTCTGATCTTGGTATTAATACATTTTCATCAACATAAAAATTCATTTTCATAAATTCTTGCATATGCGTAATATGTTGAAGTGGTACACCACTTATTATTTTTTTTATTGCTTTAAAATAATTTACTTCTTGTCTTAAGCTTAATGTTTGATTATCATATATTAATAAATATTGTCTAGGTTTATTTAATATAAATTGCATTAGAAGTCGTGCTTTTAAGTTTGGTTCTTCTATCCCATTTGTTTTTAAATTAATCATTCCCTTTTTTATTGTTTCTCGTATTGTCATATTAGCACCTTCTTTCTATCCATTTTGCTTTTTTCTATAAAAGTCGCCAAAAATGAAAATTTCTTATTTTGGCAACTTCTAAATTATTCTTCAAAAAACCTCTGAAAATCTTCTTCATTGATTTTTTCTTTTTCTAATAAAGCTTGTGCAATCATATCCAATTTATCTCTGTGTTGTTGTAATAAACTTAATGCATCACTATATGCAATGTCAATCAATTTTTTTACTTCTTCCCCAATCTTATCTCCTATATTTTCACCAAACATTTGCATTTCATAAGGTTCTTTTCCTTGGAAATCAATCGGTCCTAAATTATCACTCATTCCATATTTAGTTACCATATCTCTTGCAATTTTTGTTGCTACTTCTATATCATTACTTGCTCCTGTTGATATATCATTTAATACCAATTTTTCAGCTGCTCTTCCTCCTAATAAAGCTATTAATTTTTCTTGCATTTCTGTTTTTGATATATAATATTTATCTTCGTCTGATTTATACATTGTATATCCACCAGCTACACCTCTTGGTATAATTGATATTTCTTTTACATTTGTTTGTGTTGGTAAATATCTACTTACTACTGCATGTCCTGCTTCATGATAAGCTGTTAATTTTTTATCTTTTTCTGAATATACCCTACCTCTTTTTTCTAATCCAACTGTTACTTTTTTAACAGCTTCTTCAATATCTAAGTTTTCAATATCTTCATGTTTATTTTTAGTTGCAACAATTGCCGCTTCATTCAATATGTTTTCAAGTTCAGCTCCTGTAAATCCTGCTGTATCTTCTGCAATACTTTCTAAATTTACGTCATCTGATATTTTCTTATTTTTTGCATGAATTTTTAAAATTTCTAATCTTCCTTTTAAATCAGGAACTGGTATTGTTATTTGTCTATCAAATCTACCAGGTCTAAGCAATGCTTTATCTAACATTTCTGGTCTATTAGTTGCTGCTAAAACAATAATCGTTTCTTCAGAACTAAATCCATCCATTTCAACTAAAAGCTGATTTAAAGTTTGATTGTTTTCTGTTTCTGCCCCACTATTAGATGTCCTTCTAGAACCTATTGCATCGATTTCATCAATAAATACTATACATGGTGCCAGTTTTCTAGCTTTTTCAAATAATTTTCTAACTCTAGAAGCTCCTAATCCTGCAAACATTTCAATAAATTCAGATCCACTCATAGAAATAAAAGGTACATCTGCTTCTCCTGCAATTGCTTTAGCTATCAATGTTTTACCAGTTCCTGGCTTTCCATATAACAATACTCCTTTTGGTACTCTAGCTCCCATTTTTTTAAATTTCTCAGGTTTTTTTAAGAAATCAACAATTTCAATCATTTCTTCTTTTTCTTCATCTAATCCAGCTACATCATCAAATTTGATTTTTGTTTTTCTTTCTGTATCATCATATACTTTGCCTTTTTCTCCCAATCCTTGCATTTTAAATATCATAATAAATAATGCAAGCATTATAGCTGTTGGTAAAATAGACATTATCATACTTGGTATTTGTGCCAAAATACTTTTTGGCTTTTGTATTAATTCTAATTCATTTCCTTCAGCAACTTTTGATTGAACTAACTCCATAAAACTTTCTGTTTCTGGAACAACTGATGTTTTTTCTTCTTCTACATTTTTTAGTTTTACTTTTACCGTTGTACTACCTGTAGTCATTTCTATTTTCTCTATATTTCCATATGACAATTCTTTTATTAAATCTGTATATGCTAATGTATTTTCATCTTTTTTACTAGCATTTTTTATCCAAAATATACTTACTAAAACTATAATTATTACCAATAATATTGATAAGCCTATTAGTAGCATTGATTTTTTATTTTGCTTTTCTTTGTTGTTTCCCTTATTTTTGCTCATTTTTTCATCCTTCTTCCTTTTTATATAAATTATGCATTTGAGCCTTCTGCTTCATTTCCCAAGTTTTCTTTTTCTTCTTTATCCTCTTTTTTCTTGTGTTCTCTATTCTTTTTTTCCTCTTCTTTATCTTTTTTTCTGCGTTCTTCTTTCTCTTTATTATCTTTTTCTTCTTGTTCCATTTCCTTTTTTACAATTGCTTCTGCTTCTGCTATTTTCATCAATTCTAATTGTTTTTTCATAAAATCTGCTTTTAAAATTAAAATTGCTGCCACTAGATAAATTGCTGCAACCGCAACATACATAACTTGGAAATATTCCATAGTAAATGGAACAAAAATATTAACTGCCACATATAACATATTTAAAATAACTGACAATGTTAATGCATATGCTGACATATTAAATACAGCTACATATCTCATTTTTATTCTTGCTAATAATGTTGTAATATACCCAAAGAAGCTTAATAATACAACATTTGAAATTATTGTTAATAAATACATAATAAAAGCATAAATAAATATTGTTAAAAATATGCTAACATATAATGTTACTATTTTACTACTATTCGCATAATTAATAACATCCTGCTTTGTAAATTCACTTACTCCAAATGATTCAAAACTTTCCTTATATGTGTAACTTATAGTCCCAACTACTGAAGAATTCTTTAAAATAATTCTGTCTTTTAAGATAATAGCTCCTTCTTCTGCTTCCGTAATATCATTAATATATTGATTTATTTTTTGTTCATCCTCTGTTTTTGTATCTACTATAATCTTTCCTAAAATTGATTTATCTTCTGGAATTATAATTTCATTTTCTGCCTCTACGTTTATTTTGCCATCCTCATATCTAAATTCAGGAAATTCATTTTGAATATAGTTTACTCCTTTTTGTACTATATTATAAGTTTTATACATCATTCCTGCACAAAGTATAACTGTAAGTATAGCTGTTATTCTTGCTAAGTATCCTAAAGCCCTACCTAAGCCTTCTGATGCCATATCAGGATATTTTTCTATTTTTGTAATTGAATACCAAACTCTCTTAAAAAATCCTGTTTTTGTTTGCTTTCTTTCTTCCTTTTTCTCTTCTTCCATTTACCTATACTCCCTTCTTATGCTAGAATCTACAAATTTTGGATTTACATTAATTATAACTTTATTCCCTATTTTTATATCACTATTAGATATATTACATATAATATGATAAGTTCCAATTCGTCCTATAATTTCATAATTTTTATCTTTTATTTTTATATAAATTTTTTGCTTTTTAAAAAAATCTTTTATATCTCTTACAATATATCTTAATTTATCAATAGTTCTAAACATGTCTCTATTATTTATTATATTAATTCCATCCATATATCCACATGGAATTACAGCTATCTTAGTTTCCGTTTTGGTTTTGTAAGTATTTGAATATCCCACATTAAATCCTTTTGGTAAATCTTTTATTTCTGAGACTGCTGACTCTAAATAACCTATTTTTTTTAGTCCTACATTATTTTCAAAAGATAATCTTCCTAAAAAAGCTGAACCAATTCTTACAGCATTTAGATGCATTTCTCTATATTTTACAAAAGCAGAAGAATTACATACATGTAACATTCCTGTTTCAATCTTATTCATTTTTAACACTTCAATAACATCAATAAATCTCTTAAATTGTAATTTCGTATATTTTTCATCAAAAAAACTAATTGAAAAATGAGTGTATGTTCCTTCTATTTTAACATTTTGTATATTTTTTAATGCTTCTACCATTTCATCTCTTTTTGAATATACAAATCCATATCTTCCAAATCCTGTATCAATTTTTAAATGTACTCTTATTGTTTGATTTTCTTCTTTTCCTATTTTCTCTGCAATTATAATATCTTCTTTTGATCCAATGGTTAATATTATTTTATTTTTTACCAATGTTCTTACATCATCTTCTATTGCAGTAGAAGATAGCATTAAAATCTCTTCTTTGATTCCTTCTTTTCTTAATTTCAGTGCTTCTTCCATTGTTGAAACAGCAAACATAGAAATTCCATTATCAATTAAAAATTTTGTATATTCTACAATTCCCATCCCATATCCATTACCTTTTACTACAGCAATAATCTTAACATCTTTTCCTGCATCATCTTGTCCACTTTTTTTTGCATATTCTTTTATTTTATTAATATTGTGTCTTAAATCTTCCTTATTAATAACTAATGTGTTCAATTTTATTACTCCTTATTATTATTTTGCTATTTTTCTTTTTATTTGTCTTATTGTTCTAAATGCTTTTTCTGAAAAACGATATAATTTATAAGTAATTGGTTTAAATGGCATATAGATTTCTCCTATCCATTCAATAAGATCTGCACCAAATCCCTGTTTAAATCTATATAATCCATATTGCGGATGTGTTTTTTCAACATTTCCAACAACACCCCTAAAGTCATATATGTCATCATGTCTTGCAATTGCCATTTTTATCATTTCCCATTGAAGTAAATAATTTGGCATTAAGTTTCTATGTTCATTACTACTTGCACCATATAAATACCATGTTTTGTTTCCATAGAATATTGGTATAACACCTGATATTGGCTTATCTTCATAATATGCCATAAGAAGTTTCATATGATCTGGTCCTAAACAATCATACATTTTTTCAAAGTAAGATAATGGTCTGGTAATAAAGTTATCTCTTTCTCCTGTTGTTAGCATTATTTTATGAAAATCTTTTAAATCTTCTCTTTTTCCTTCTTTTATTACAACTCCCTTCTTTTGTGCTAAACGTACATTATATCTCCACTTTTGTTTAAATCCTGCTAAAATTTCTTCTTCTGTTTTATTCTTTATATTTAATTGCATTACAAACCTTGGTTGAATTTCATCTTTAAAATCTTTTGCATCATCTTTTATTTTATAACCTAAATTAGTAACAATATCTCTAAATGTTTTGTCACTTTTCAAAACGTCTGGTTCTATTCTTAAAACAATAGCATTATATTTTTTTGCTAGTTCTTTTGCTCCATCTGTTAATTGCTTCATTACTGCAATATCATGTATATCACATACTGGCCCTCTTGATGCATACATAATATTTCCAAAAATAGGCATTTTTCGAATCCATACACATAAAGAACCTATAATATTTCCATCTTCATTTTCTGCAAGTATGACTTCTGGCTTCCAATTTGGTTTCTTTACTTCTGCCCACTCTAATGATTGTTGAAAGTTACATCTTTCATTTTCTTCTAAAAATTTTTTATATTCTTTTTTTGATTCTTCACTATCTACAAATCTCATTACTTCTCCTTGTCCAATCGTCGATATTTAAAAAATAGGCTTTTTAAAATCTTCAATTTGTGTCTTTTTTATTATTTACAATACAAACGTATTTTACACTAAATTGCAAAAATTTACAAGTAATTTATATTTAAGTTTTAGTATTTTGTAGAAATAAAATTAAAACTTATATAAAACTAATAAATTTTGTATATTTTCGTTTTGTAGAAAACTATCCATCACTTATTTCTAACAATTTAAAAAGTACAAGAAGTATTTCAACAAATTAATTAACCTTAAAGATAGACAACGTTAGTTATAACATTTTACATTTATTTCCTAAAAATACCAAAATTACACACTACATAGATTATATATTCTAAAAAAATATTTAAATAATTAATTATTGTTAAAATTAATATGAGAAATCCTATTTTAGTGGGATTTCTCATATTTTTATTTATTCTCTTCTTTAAACCTTTTAAGCTAATCTTATATCCATTTGCCTCAAATCTCGAAATTAGTTTTTAAATCACATTTTAAAACTAATTTAATATGAATTTTTTTCAATACAAATATATTGTTGTATTTCTATAAAAGCATAAATTTTTACGAAGTTCCTTTAAAAATTTTTATAAATTATTTTACAACTATATTAACTAATTTTTTAGGTACAACTATTTCTTTTACAATAGTTTTTCCATCTATTCTCATCTTTACATTTTCAATTTTTTTTGCCGTCTCTTTCATTTCCACTTCAGTATACGAAACTGGTACTTGTACTTTTCCTCTTAATACACCATTGACTTGTACTACCATTTCATATGTATCATTCTCTAATTTTGATTTATCGTATGTAGGCCATGATTCATATGCAATTGTTTCTTTATTATTAAACACTTCACTCCATATTTCTTCTGTAATATGTGGAACAATTGGATTCATTAATTTGATAAAATTTTTAGCATATTCCAAATTCCATGATTTTTCTTTATAAACTGCATTTACAAATATCATCATTTGTGAAATTGCAGTATTAAAATTTAATGTTTCATAATCATCCGTTACTTTTTTTACTGTTTGATTATATATTTTATCTAAATTTGGATTATCTTTAAATTCTCTTTTTTCTTCATGATATAATCTCCAAACACGATCCAAGAATTTTTTTATACCTTTAACTGCTTCATCATTCCATGGCTTGTCAGCCTCAAGTGGTCCCATAAACATTTCATACATTCTAAGTGTATCTGTTCCATATTGCTTTTCTATATCATCTGGATTTACCACATATTTTGGAAAACGTTTGCCCATTTTTATACCATTTGAGCCTAATATCATACCTTGATGAACAAGCTTCTTGAATGGTTCTTTAACACTAACCAACCCTTGATCAAATAAGAAATTATTCCACATTCTAGAATATAATAAATGTCCGACTGCATGTTCTGGACCTCCTATGTATAAATCTACTGGCATCCAATGTTCAATTAATTTTGGATCAGCAAACATTTTATCATTTTTAGGATCTAAATATCTTAGAAAATACCAACTTGATCCAGCAGAGCCTGGCATTGTAGATGTTTCTCTAACACCTTTCACTCCATTTATCTCAACACTTTTCCATTCAACAGCGTTCTCTAATGGTGCCTTGCCATTTTTTCCCTTATAATCATCCATCATTGGTAGTGTTAATGGTAACTCGCTATCTTTAAGTACTACATCTTTTCCATTCTCTAGATGAACAATTGGAATAGGCTCTCCCCAGAATCTTTGACGTGCAAAAATCCATTCTCTTATATGGTAATTATTTTTTCTTTTTCCACACCCCATTTTAACTAGTTTTTCTGTAATAGCCTTTTTGGCTTCTTCAACAACTAATCCTGTAAATTCTTCACTATTAATTAATTTGCAATTATTATTTAAATAATCTTTTTTTTCAAAAGCACATTCTTTAGTATCACGACCAGCTATTACTTGAATCATAGGCAAATTGTATTTTTGTGCATATTCAAAATCTCTTTGATCATGACTTGGAACCGCCATAACAGCCCCAGTACCATAAGTAGCTAAAACAAAATCTCCTAAAACTATTGGCACTTCTTTACCATTAACAGGATTAATTGCAAATATTCCTTCCAACTTAACACCACTTTTGATTTTATTAAGTTCTGTCCTGTCGAAATCTGATTTTTTTGCAGTTTTTTCTCGATATTTGACTACTTCATCCCAGTTTTTTATTCTATCTTTTAATTTATCCACTAATTCATTTTCAGGTGCCAACACCATAAATGTAATACCATATATAGTTTCTATACATGTAGTAAATATTGAAAATTTGCCACCATCTTTAATTTTAAATTCAACTTCTACACCTTCAGATTTTCCAATCCAATTTCTTTGCATCTCTTTTGTAGATTCTGGCCAATCAAGTTCATTTAATCCATCTAATAGTTTTTCAGCATATGCAGGCATATCTATAATCCATTGTTTCATATTTTTACGTACTACAGGATATCCTCCTCTTTCACTCTTACCATCTATAACTTCGTCATTCGCCAAAACAGTACCTAATTCTTCACACCAATTAACTGGCATATCTATTTGTTTAGCCAATCCAGCCTCATATAGTTTTTTGAATATCCATTGAGTCCATTTATAATAGCTAGGATCACTAGTAGATATTACTCTATCCCAATCATATGAAAATCCTAATCTTTCTAATTGACCTTGGAATGTTTTAATATTTTTTTGTGTGAATTCAGCAGGATGATTTCCTGTTTGTATTGCATATTGTTCAGCAGGAAGACCAAAAGAATCATATCCAATTGGATGCAGAACATTATATCCTTGCATTCTCTTCATACGTGATATTATATCTGTTGCAGTATAACCTTCAGGGTGCCCTGCATGAAGCCCCACACCAGATGGATATGGGAACATATCAAGTGCATAATATTTAGGTTTTGAAAAATCCCATATATTAACTTTAAATGTATTGTTTTCTTTCCAATAATTCTGCCACTTTTTTTCTATTTCTGTAAAATTATACATTTTATATCTCTCCTTTTATTATTTGGTAGTGTAAACTAATTTTATATTATATTTAGTTACACACCTGTATTTTCAAGGTTTATATCATTTTTTGCAATAAAAAATGATCTCCCCTTTTTTTATGGTATAATTGTTACAATGAATAACCAATAATTACCATAAAGGAATGGTGTATCATGTATACAATTATACCTCTATTACTAGCTCATATTCAAGAGCTAAATAAACAAATTTTATTTTTATTCAAATTTATTGTTAAAAATATACCTTTAAACTTAGAAAAATCTAAAGATGATTCTTTGTTTTCTCCTAAATACAATAAATTAAAAGTTGATAAATTGCCTTTGATTAAAGTTCCTGAAAAGAAAGATTACAAGCAACTTTTAAATCAATATCTTAAAGAACATGATAAGCCTTTGAAACCTATATTAAATCTCGTGGTAAAAATCCTGTTCCTAATGATGCTCACTGGCTTATTACAACTTTTTAAGACCACATTCTTACACCTACTGGAAACCATTAAATGAAGTGCCAGAACTAGAAAAAGCTGAACTTATGCCTGCTAAATGGCAAATATTAATTGAACTTTCTTAGCAATTAATCATCAAACAACAAAAAACTTAATTTACTGTAACTTCATACTTTACCTTACTTCGGCTTAACCAACTTAAAATGTATTTATAAATGCTTTGTCAAATGCATTTACACCTTACAAGTGACCACTTGACAAAACATTTACAAATATCGTTAAAATTGTTTAGTCTGAAGTATTATTTATCATGCTTTTTTTGTGTATTTTTAACTTTTCAATGTGCTTTTTTACTTTTTCTTGATAATTTTTTCATATTCCAATTTTTCATAGATTACTTTACACTATCATAATTAATATTTTTAGCCGTCAAACTTTAAATATTATATCATGTTTGAAGTGGATACTTTTGTTACTTTGCTCAACGCCATAAGCTTTCTGGTACCACGGGTATAACCTGTGGTTTACCACTAAAGTTAATAAAAATAAGCCAACTAAGTCGACTTCTACTGGAGCGGTTAAGCAACAGCTTACGAACTATAACACTCTCTTTCTAAAAACATTATATATGAAATCTTCTTAAAATTCAATGGGAGTATGTAGAATTTTGTTATTTTATAGTATAATAAGTTTAAATTTAAGCCAATTATTAAAGGAGATATTTAATGAACGAAATAAAAGAATACAATGACTTATCAATAAATAAATATGGTACAATTGGTTCGCTAATGAATGGATATTTAGATTCTTATTTAAATAGAGATGAAATTGAAGTTATTAATAAAAATATAGACATTCTAAATAAGAAACTGGAAGATTTTAATATATTTAAGTATAAGATTATAAATAGATATAAAATTAGAAATTTAATTGTGAAAGTTCTTTCAGAAGAAAAAGACGATTTTATAGAAATTGCTGTAGATTTATTAAATTTGTCAGAAGACAATTTTGAAAATATTATAGATGGATTTATGAAACTAACAAAAAATGATATTGATGTATTATACTATAATCTTTGGAAAAAACATGGAGTAGATTACGCAATAGAAATAAAAGGAAATTTGACTGATAAAGACGAAATTGAAAGAGCACTAAAACAAATAGAAAGCGTAAAAAAACTAACTAGAGTCAGAAATGGTCTTATTTTGGATAAAGATAAAAATGAATATACTTATAAGATACCAACTATTATATTTGCCGAGAATACCTATTCAAATATTGAAAATTTAATTGAAGTAATTTTGAATTATTACAAAGAAAATAAAATAAAACGAATACATCAATTTGATATTATAGTTGCAGGAGATTACACAATTGTTAATTCTTGTAAAGGACAAATTAGTTTTAATGATGTAAGGGGAATATTTTTTGAAAAAACAGATAAAAAAACATTAGCGGTTCTTTTGTTTTTGATGGCAAATATGCCATTAGTTCATCCTACTTACAATGAAAACATTTATAACATATATTTAGATAAGATATTTACTAATGCATCATATCGAGATGATTGGAATAAATTCTTAGAAGATATAGAAAATAGTTAAAGGAGAATAATAAAAATGAGTAAATATTATGACAATATTAGCAAAGAAATAAAAGATTATTTTGAAATTTTAGAACCAAATTTCCCAGAATGGTTAAATGAATATATAGATACAAAAGAATTATTATCACAGCAATATATTAGTGTTACTTGTGGCACTATTTATTCGGACTTATTTGAAAGCGATTTTTTCTTTTCAAGTCTAGACCATTCTGTTGCAGTTGCTTTAATTGTTTGGCATTTTACACATGATAAAAAACAAACTTTATCTGGATTATTTCACGATATAGCAACACCTGTATTTAAGCATTGTATAGATTTTCTTAATGGAGATTATATGACTCAAGAATCAACAGAAGATTTGACAACAGAAATAATAAAAAATTCAAAAGAAATTATGACCTTATTAAAAAGAGATAATATTAAAATATCAGAAATAGATAATTATCATTTATATCCTATTGCTGATAATGATACACCTAAATTATCTGCTGATAGATTAGAATATTCACTATCAAATGCTTTATTTACTTATAGATTATTAGATTCAGAAATCATTAAAGAAATATATGATGATATTGAAATACAAACTAACGAAGAAAAAGAAATTGAATTAGGATTTAAAACTAAAAAAATTGCTAGAAACTTTGTTAAGGTTACGAGCCGATTATCCGTTATATATCGTGAAGATAGAACTAGATATTCTATGCAATTAATTGCTGATATTCTAAAAAAATTAAGTGATGAAAACAAAATTTCTAAAAAGGATTTATATGAATTAAAAGAAAGTGAAGTAATAGATATTATAGAATCTTCTAAATATAATGATATTTTTAATATTTGGAGAAATGCTAAAAAAGTAAAAACATCAAAAGAAGAACCTCAAAATGTTTATTATGTACATCATGGAGCAAAGATTAGATATATTGATCCACTATTTAATGGTGAAAGGATTTCAAAGTGTTGTAAAATTGCTAACAAAATGATAGAAAATAATTTATCTTACGATATGAATAATTATGTATATTTAGATTTTAATTTCTGATAATAAAGGGTATGGGAATTCCCATACTAGAATTTATGCGGGAGTATAAATTCAGTGCTGGCTAGACATAGATTTTATTCCCATATTCAAGAAAAATAAAAAAGAGGATTAAATTATTTTGATAATTTTTTCCTCTTTTTTGAAGATTATTTATATAAAAACATATTCATTTAAAACAATTTCTTCTGCTGTATTTTTATAATTATTCATTAATTTTACCCATTTAAGTTGGTTTATTTCTTTACTTTTTTCAGATAGTTTTTCATCTGATTTTTTATAACTTTCCATCAAGTTATTTAATAAATTTTCTGCATTTATACTTACTGAAACAAGATGATTAGTAAGTTCATCTTTCATTAAAAGTGTAGTATAAAGTGATTTTTTATAGTGTTTTAAATGATTAAGTCTTAACATTCCATATTTATTAATTGTTCCTTTTTTATTATCTTTTAAAGTTAGATTTGGTAATTCATAATCACCAGTTTTTATATATTTTAATTCCATTTTTAATCATTTCCTTTCTTGTTTGGTTTGTTAGGATTGTAAGTAATAATTCCATATTTTGTTTCAATATCTTCTTTATTTATAATTGATTTTGTTTTTATTTCAGTAGGTGAAATAGGCACTATTCTTATAACTTTTTCATTTTTTTTAGGTGTGAATTCACCAATAATATTACCTGTATCTTCGTCAACTTTTTCATAAAGTTGATACATTTTTGTTTCATAAAATTCGTTTAATCTGTCTAAATATTCCTGTACTTGTTCATTAGAAATATTAGGACTACCAATAATAAATTCTTCTTTACCGTTTATTTCAACAGGTACTAATACATCTAATATTCCTTTATCTAAAAACTTCATTAGGTTATTAATATAACTCTTTCTAAAATTAATTTTTTCTATATGAAGTTCATTATTTTTATCTTTTGTTAGAATAACTGACTCAATAAATTTAGATATAAATTCCTGTTTTTCATCTTTAGTTTTACTTTCCCAATTTGTTTTGATAATATTATTTAGACTATCTAATCTTATCATGGTTTCTCGCTCAATATCTCTATCTGCCATTAATTGTTGTGGAGTAAATGTTATATTGTCTAAATTTAGAAGTTCTGATTTCTTTTGCTCTAAAATTTCTAATTTTTCTTCAATTAATCTATAATCTTCTGAAAAATCTTCCATTTCAACAATACCACTCATATATGCTTTTTTAATACGTTCTTTTTGTTTTATTAATCCATTAATCTCTTTATCTATATCATCAGTTTTAGTTGGTTTATGGTCTGCTAAAATAGGTAAAAAATACTTCTTAACTGCCATATCATACTCAACTAAATCATAAATAAATTGCATTAAACATTCTTCAATTTTATCTTCACGATAATTTAAATGGCATTTCTCACAGTTATAATACATATATTTTTTCTTTTTACCACCAGAGCCTTTACACTTCATTATTCTTCCACAAGTAGGGCATTTAATCTTTTGAAAGAATAAATAAACTCTATCTCTTGTGTAAGTTCTTTGATTAACTTCTTTTTGTCTTTGGCATTCTTCCCACATTGCACGTGATATTATGGGTTCAACAACATTCATATAAATGACAGGTTCTTTGTTTTCTTTTTTAGCAATCCTTTTATATTGCTCATAATCTCCCATATAGATTTTATTATCAATAATCTTTTGAATAGTAGTATCTTTCCAATTTTTCTTTGGATAAATGTTATTTCCTTT